>OEIV010000116.1_pt1 | contig 49869 bp, 40 predicted proteins | sample 1539231 | NCBI WGS metagenome assembly OEIV01 (sample SAMN03794762, study PRJEB22550) | activated sludge metagenome | feature: wastewater treatment plant; material: activated sludge; isolation source: Wastewater treatment plant of a petroleum refinery complex | place: Argentina: Buenos Aires ...
TCGCGTGTGCCTGGAATTAAGGCCATCCAAAAGCCGTGGCCGCCAAGCGCCGCCTTGGGAAAAACACGCGAGTTCAGCCTGCCCGCCTATACCCCGGCCGGCGACACCGAACATCAGACCTATCCCTTCCCCAATTTCCTCTGGCTGCCCTTCCGCCTTGTCGATGGCACGATCTTCGGCGGCATGCTCTTGAGCCGTGAAACGCCCTGGGCCGAGGGTGACGTGCTGGTGGCCGACCGCCTGGCAGGCACCTATGCCCATGCCTGGGCCGCTCTGGAAGGCCAGGGCCGCCTGCGCCGGCGCCACCGCTTCCGCCTGCGCCATGCGGTCATGGCCGCTGGCCTTGTCGCCCTTGCCGGGTTCATTCCGGTTCCCATGACCGTGCTCGCCCCCATGGACGTGGCGGCCGTCAATGCCAATGTGCTGGCCGCCCCCATGGACGGCATCGTCGAGGCCGTGCTGGTTGATCCCAACACGCCGGTCAAGGCGGGCGATGCCGTGGTGCGCCTGTCGGACACCGCGCTGCGTAACGATCAGGCCGTGGCCAGGCAGGAACTGGCGGTGGCCGATGCCCGGCTCAAGCAAGTCATGCAGGGTGCCATCAGCGATGACCGCATGTTGCGCGAGATTGCCATTGCCCGCGCCGAAGTGGCGGTGAAACAGGCCAGGCTGGCCTATGCCGAAGACATGCTGAAGCGCACGGTCATCACCGCGCCCAATGACGGCGTTGCCGTCTATACCGACCGGCGCGACTGGCAGGGCCGGCCGGTGCAGACCGGCGAAAAGATCATCGAGATCGCCGACCCTTCCGAACTCGAATTGCGCATCTTCGTGGCGGTGAAAGATTCCATCGCCGTCCGGGAAGGCTCCCCCCTGCGCGCCTTTCTCGATTCTGATCCCGTCAACCCCGTGGATGCCGTGGTCAAGAGCGCCTCCTATGAGGCCCGCCAGCACGATAACGGGGTTCTGGCCTATCAGGTGCTGGCGCAAATTCCCGCTGCCAAGGCCCATACCATCCGTCTTGGCGTGCATGGCACGGCCCAAGTGGCGGCTGACCATGTGCCGCTGGCCTTCTGGCTCTTCCGCCGGCCCTTCACAGCGATGCGGCAATGGTCGGGCCTGTAACGATCACGGAACTGCCGCGGCTGCGCGAAGACCTGCGGCTGGTCCGCGGCGGGCCGTCACTTTCCGGCGCGCCGAGCTGGGTCATTCATGATCCCGCCGCCAACAAGTTCTATCAGATTCCCTATGAGACCTATCAGCTCCTCGCGCTGTGGAACAAATATCCCAATCCCGCCGCCCTGATGCTGGCCGTGGCCGAACGCCACGGCCGCGCCGTTGAGGAAGGTGAAATCATTGCCATCCTGCAACTGATCACCGGCGCGCAACTGACCCAGGCCAGCGCCGCTGACGGCGACCACTGGCGCAATCTTTACGCCCAGTCGCAGAAGACCAGGCCCTGGTATGTGACGCTGTCGCTGCAATATCTCTTCTTCAAGGTGCCGCTGCTGCATCCGCAGGAGTTTCTGAGCCGGAGCTGGCCCCATGTGCGGCCCCTGTTCTCGCGCGGCTTTGCGGCGCTCGTCGTCGTTCTGGGCTTGATCGGCCTCTATATGGTGTCGCGCCAATGGGACACCTTCATGGCCACCTTCCCCTATGTCTTCACCTGGGAAGGCCTGATGATTTCCGGCCTGTCGGTCATCGTCATCAAGTCGCTCCATGAATTGGGTCACGCCTATCTCGCCCACCGCTACGGCTGTCATGTGCCGGCCATCGGCGTGGCCTTCATGGCCTTCACGCCCATGCTTTATACCGACGTGACCGACGCCTGGAAGCTGGCCTCGCGCCGCCAACGCCTGATGATCGATCTCGCGGGCATCATGGTCGAACTCGCCATCGGCATGCTGGCCCTCTTCCTGTGGTCATTCCTGCCGGATGGCGCGCTGCGCAGCGCCGTTTTCGTGGCCGCCACCGTGTCGTGGTTCATGAGCCTTCTGGTCAACCTCAGCCCGCTCATGCGCTTTGACGGCTATTTCATCCTGTCGGATTTTCTTGGCATCCCCAACCTGCAGGATCGCGCCTTCAGCCACATGCGCTACCGCATCCGCCGGTTGCTCTTTGCCGCCGATGAGCCGCCAACCGAATATTTCTCACCGGGGCTGGAAGTGACCGTGCTGGCCTATGCCGTGGCCACGACCATCTATCGCCTCGTGCTCTATTTCGGCCTGGCGCTTCTCGTCTATCACTTCTTCTTCAAGGCGCTCGGCGTCATCCTGTTTGCCGTCGAGATCGTTTTCTTCATCATTCTGCCGGTCTGGCGTGAATTGAAAGTCTGGTGGTTCATGCGTCACTCCCTGTTCATTCTGCAGCCGCGCACGGCGCTGTCCGGCGCCCTGGCGCTGGGTCTCATCGCCCTGTTCTTCCTGCCGGTGTCGGCCACGGTGCGCGCCCCGGCGCTTCTCGAGCCCGCCAATTACCAGCGTCTCTTCGCCGACAGCCCGGCCCGCGTCACCCGCATTGCGGTGGCCAATGGCCAGAGTGTCCGCAAGGGCGATACTCTGATCGAACTGGAAGCACCGCAACTCGCCGCCCATATCCGCGAAAGCAAGACCGAGATTGCCCTGCGCGAGTTGCGCCTGGGCCGGGGTGGTGCCGACGCCCAGGACCTGCAGGATCGTCAGGTGATCGAGCGTCAACTGGCCTCCTTCCGCGCCCAGTTGGATGGTCTGGAAAAATCGCAGGCCAAGCTGGTCATCCGGGCCGAGTTCGATGGCGTGATCAAGGACGTGCCGCAGCGCCTTTATCCCGGCAAATGGGTGGCCCGCACCGAACAGTTGGGCCTTCTCGCCGCGTCAGCCGGTGCGGTATCGCGCGGCTTTGTGAGCGGTGATGATCTGTCGCGCATCAGCGCCGGCGCCAAGGCGGTATTCGTGCCGGAAGACCTGACGGCCGCCAAGGTGCCCGTGACGATTGCCGCCATTGCCCCCTCCAGCAGCCGGGCCATTGACCTTCTGCCGCTCACCTCGGTTTTCGGCGGCCGCATTGCCGTGACCCAGGCCGCAGACCGCTCCTTGGCCCCGGTCGAGGCCCAATATGGCGTCAACGCCGCCGCCGCGGAAGGCAGCCTGCCCGACCGCATGCAGCGTGGTGTGATGATGATTTCGGCGCGCGGCCAGTCCATGGCCAGCCGCGTCTGGCGTCAGGTCATGCGGGTTCTGGTGCGTGAGGCCGGAGCCTGACGCTGCGGTTTCAGCGGCAGCTCTCTGAAATGGCGCGGTCAAGGGCCGGGTAGCACACGAATTTCGGCGTGCAGAATTTCTGGTCCACCATGGAAGCCGCGACAATGGCGGTGCCCTCCTCGCAGCGCACCACCAGTTCCGCCACCAGTCCACGGTCGATGACCGCCTCGATCTTGGAGTGGGAGTCGGTGAAGCCCGGATAATAATTGAACAGCGTCACGGCAGCGGCGAGAAAGCCATACATGGTGTTGTCCCGAATTGGTACGGTTGCGTAACCTTCGGGAAACACCCATCAAGATTGGGGCCGCAGGGCACCCTGCCAGCCACGAACTGATCGTTCAGTTAACGGATGATCTCAGTTGAATTCAAAGGGATCATCAAGACCGTGCGAACGGCCACAGCCCCAGTGCCATTGCCGCCGGGGTCCCACGTCGACATGCACGATGGGGGTGGAACAATAGGTGCCAACCCCGCCGCGCCCCGGCAGACCCATGGCGAAATCGCGCACCACGCTGGTGGCCACGCCCGGCACGGTAATATCAGCGGCCATGCACGACAGATGATAGGAGCGCGGCGCCCCGCCCACGGCGCGATTGTGCGCCAGGGTGCGGCAGCCCGATGTGATGCGCGGCTTCTGGCCGAAACGGTTCTCGATCTGGCTAAGCAGGCTCAACAGGCGCGGGTCCAGTTCACCCCAGACCCTGGGCTGGAAACGCGACGGTTCTTCACCCTGCAATTCCGGCGTGGCCTTGGCTGCCTCGATCACCACACCGGGAAGGGGCCGGCCCACGGCGGCGGGCGCACGCCGCGTCTTGCGGTGCTTCAGGAATGGATCAGGCAGCATCAGGGAGCGCTGGCTGGAAAAGCGCAGGTCACCCGCCTGCGCCGGGGTCGATGGTCCCTCCGTCAGGGTCAATGCCAGGACCAGAACCATGGGGAAAACAACACGCACACTCACACCCCTGCATTGCAGAAGTCCCCGGTTTCGCACAGTGGGGTGAATGGATGCTTAAGGCCCGCGAGAGCGGAGGAATGGTGGTGCGGGAAGCAGCCCGGAAATGCTCCAGCAGGATTATCCGAAGATGGGAAGATGGATAGCTGCTCAGTGATTATCGGCTGCGGCATCACCGGTGCGTTGACCACGGAAGCTGTCAACTCGCTGGGCAAAAGGGTTTTGGTGTTTGATCAGCGCTCTCCGGCATCAGGCAGCACATCCGCCGCCACCGCGCTCATTCGACGAAAATCGATCAGCCCCTGCGGGAACTGGCACGCAAAGTTGGCTCAAAAAGAGCATCTTATGCTGCCGTGCAGAGTCTGAAGCGGCGCTTCAAGTCTCTCAGGGTCAACTGTGACGGCATTCCGAGCGACACGCCGCTGATTGCCGGAAGCGAAGTAGGATTCCACGCGCTGAGCGTTAGTCTTAAGCCCAGCCTTATCTCAACAAAACCGAGGTGCGCGAAGCGGCCATGAGCCTGCCTTATTGGCTTGCAATAAAACACGCGCAAGAGCCTCGCAGCAACAAGACGGGGCTCCAATCCATGACAGAGTGAGGTGCGGACAATGGTGCGATTCCTATGGCTTGCTGCATTGTTTATCGGCGCGACGTTCATGTTGGTATCATCACCTGCTGGGGTCGGCCCGCGCTTTGCCATCGGCGCGCTGCTCTCAATCGTCAGTCTTCTGGGGATTTTCGTCAGTCTCGCCACTCTGGCAAAGCATCGCATCAACTGACGGGCAGCAACAGAGATATCGTTTCACCATCCTTTAACGTGCGGAGGTCAATTGCGTCTCTGACCCTGAAGGACTTTCCCGAAGCGGGGGGCACCTGTCCCCGCACTGCATTCAACCGGATCGTTTTCCCCTCAAATTGCAGCGTCACGCTGAAGCCCGGCCAACTTGCCGGAATGCAGGGATTGAGGGTGAGTTTTGGACCTGCAAGCTTCAGACCTAATATGGCTTCCAGCCCCGCACGATAGAACCAGCCCGCAGCACCAGTATACCATGTCCAACCGCCCCGCCCGGTATAAGGCGAAGCGCCGTAGATGTCGGCCGCGATGACATAGGGTTCGACTTTGTAGCTTTCGACTGCCGCATGATTCAGGGCATGGTTGATCGGGTTGATCAGCGAAAACAGGCGGTTTGCCCGTTCGGCATCGCCAAGGCCTGCAAAGGCGTAAATTGCCCACAAGGCGCCATGTGTGTACTGGCCGCCATTTTCGCGCACCCCGGGCGGATAGCTTTGAATATAGCCCGCGTTGGGAACATGGTGCACCAGCGGCGGCGTGAACAGGCGGGCAAGCCCTGCGTCTTCGTCGATCAGCTGTTCATCCACCGAGAGAAGCGCTGCCTTGGCCCGCGCAGGATCAGCCACACCTGCAAGCACCGACCAGGATTGCGCGATGGAATCGATCCTGCACTCATCGCTCGCGGCAGTGCCGAGTGACGTGCCATCGTCAAAGAATGCCCTCCTGTACCAGTTGCCGTCCCAGGCCTTGCTCTCAAGCGCGCGGGTCAGCTTCTTCAAATGCGCGCTCCATAGCTTGGCGCTCTCCGCATCCTTCCGCGCTAACGCCAAAGCCCGGAAGCGACTTAGCGTCGCGCAGAGGAACCAGCCAAGCCACACGCTTTCACCTTGGCCCTTCTCGCCCACCTTGTTCATGCCGTCGTTCCAATCGCCGGTGCCCATCAGTGGCAGGCCATGCGCGCCAGTCGGCAAATTGCGCGACAGGGCGAGGACGCAATGTTCGTAGAGCGGTGCCTTGTGCTCCGCAATCCGCGGAATGTAGAAGGCGTCGTGCTCACCCTTGGCAACCGCGCGCCCTTCCAGAAAGCTCACCGGTTCATCAAGCACGCCAACGTCGCCTGTCACCTCGATGTAATGCGCCGTGCAGTAGGCAAGCCAAGCTGTATCATCCGAGATATGCGTACGCACGCCCGCTCCCGTTTCCGGCAGCCACCAGTGCTGCACATCACCTTCAATAAACTGGCGTGATGCAGCGCGCAGGATGTGCTGCCGTGCCAGATCAGGCCGCACGTAGGTGATTGCCATGGTATCCTGCAACTGGTCACGAAAGCCATAGGCTCCGCTAGCTTGATAGAATCCGGAGCGCGCAAAGAAACGACCGATGAGCGTCTGGTACAGCAGCCAGCCGTTCATCAGCGTGTCGAAGGAACTGTCTGGCGTTTCAACCCGGATGCGGCCAACAATCTCCGTGCACACGCGCTTTTGCTCCTGCCAGACCGGAGCAAAGCCTGAGGCCCGCAGCTCGGCAATGCTTTTGCGGGCGCCTTCGCGATCTGCTGCCGCACCCAGCAGCACCGTGCATTCAACCGTCTCCCCCGGAGCAATCGCCACGTCCTTCTGCAATGCCATGCAGGGATCATAGCCGCCGCCAGCTTCCGGCTTGAGGTGGCGTGGCGAAAGAAGGCCTTCCGGCCAGGCGATGGTGCCGGTCGGGCCCATCACCGCTGCGCGATTGGCGGCAGCGACATCCTGCCCTTCCAGCATAACGCAATAGATGACAGTTTGGCCGAAGCTGGCGTTCCAGCGGTTCTGCACGAAGAGCGCACCGCTTGCACCATCAATCTCCGTCGTGATGAAATGCGCCGAGGCTGGCCGGTTGGGGCCCATGGCGAGCTCACCAAGGTAGGATACGGCAAGCCGCAGCGGCTCGGGCTTCGTGTTAGTGATGGCGAGACGGCTCAATTTGCATGCACGCACCGCATCGACCGTCACCGTCATCTGCAGTTTCAGCCCGTTTTCTTCCGCTTCGTAGATGCTGTGTCCAAAACCATGGCGCGTGGTTAACCGGCCGGCACGGCGGCCTAGGGGCTGCACCGTGGGCGATGATACGCTGTCGCCATTCACCTGGCGCACGAACAAGCATTCGCTCGGGCTATCGACAACCGGGTCATTGCTCCATGGCGTGATCTGCTGTTCCTTGCTGTTGCCGAACCAGGTGTAGCCGCCGCCTTCGGCCGAACAATGCGTGCCGAACTGCTCGTTGGCGATGACGTTGATCCAAGGTGCAGGCAATGCCCGTCCAGGTTGGTGGTGCATGACATACTCGTTGCTGTTGCGGTCAAAGCCACCATGGCCATTGAAGAACAGCAATGCATCATCAACTGGCTGAGGCACGCCTTCGAGATGGCGAGGGCCTGGCACGGCCTGCGATTTGGTGCGGCGCTCACTCGTTGCGAGAGGTTTGCTGGCAAGCGCAGTGACTTGGACCCGGAGCGGCCCATGCGAGGCGACGAGCACGATATGGGCAGCGGTCACGATCGCGTTGATGGTCTCGGGGCTCAGCGCCGTGCTGCGCAGGAGAAATATCTGCTCATCCGCCGCCGGGGTTGTCGATGAACGCCGCGCACGGGCGCGAAAAGCCAGATCATCCAGTCCCCACTGCAGATCCTGCATGTAGGAGGAGCGGCTGTCGTTGAGGACGACGAGATCAACCACGAGTCCGCGGTGGTTCCAGTAATCCTGCGCCTTCAGCAGTTGCTGAACGACGCCCAGATCATTTGCGTCATCGATGCGGACAAGCACGATGGGCCGATTACCGGAAATGGCAAACTGCCATAGCCCCGTTTGGGGTCCCATGCCGGCGGCGATACGGTCAGGCGCGGGCCTGAGATCGGGCAGCGAGTACACAAGATTGGCGGAGAGCGCCTGATACAGCACCGCTTCCTCCGGCGAAATGGAGATATGGCGAAGGCTAATGCGCGCATGCGTCCAGGCCAGAGTGCGGATGCGCTCATAGGAATCGGACGAGCGGTGCCGCCGCACCAATGCCAGCACCTGCTCGCGGGTCGCTGCCGCAACCGTCCACAAATAGATGCGCGCCTTGTCATGCGGCTGGATGGAAACGCTTTGACGGAAGGCAACGGCGGGATCTAGCACGAAGCCCCTGCCGCCGGTCCACTGCCAGCCGGGCCTGAAGGCATCTGCGGTTTCAAAACAATTGCCGCGGCCGAGAAAACGCGACCTGTCGGTTTCAAACTGGAGCCCGCCTGCGGCCTTCCCTTCAACCAGGAGGAAATGCCCCGTCCATATGCTGGGGTCGCTATCCAGACGCTTTTGGCGTGTCGCCAACACTGCCTCGGCCTGTTCATCAAATTCGGTATGAACAAAGAGCTTGGAGAAGGCGGGGTGTGAAATATCGGCTTCGGGGTGGGCCAGCGCCAGTTCCATGAAGCTCGTCAACTCCAGGGTAACGCTGGAATCGCTGCGGTTGGTAATGGCGATGCGGCGGACTTCGGCGTCGCTGTCGGGCGATACAAAATACTCAACCGCACATTCGAGTCGGCTGTGGTGGGAGAAGAACTCCGCCTTGTCCTGATGCAGGCTCACCGCATAGCTGTCGCCTGCACGGGAAAAGCGGTTGTAGAACAGCGGATGCAGCGCGCCGGCGCTGCCACGCCGCAGCATCAGCCTGAGGCCCATGGCATCGCCATGCAGATCCTGGCGCCACCGGTTGATGGCGATGCCATTCCAAAGCACGTAACCCGAACCATCGGCGGCGATCATGGAGTTCATCCGCCCGTTGGAATAGAGCGCGGTTGCGGGCTTGGTCAGCGTGCGCGGGCGGAGCAGGCGGATTGACGTGTCAACGCGCACCTCGCGCACCCGCCGCACGCTCGGCACATCGGCAACGGTGACAGTCTTCACCGGCAGGTGGTGCGGAGCGCGCTCCTGCAGCAAGAGCTCCGCTGCGCGCACCGTGTTCTCGGTATGGAAGTAGCTGCGGAGCTGCCCGCCCGAGACCGCATTGTGAATGCTGGTGATGGTCATGCCCTGGTGATGGGCGAAATAGGCGCGGATCACCTCCAGCTTCTGGCCGGAAGGCAGGCGCTCCGGCGTGTAGTCCAGCGCCTCGAAGAAACCGTAGCGACCCATGCCCCCGCATTTGGCGAGGCGACGGTAGTTGCCGGTCGCGCCATTCGGGTCAATCATCGCGGCAAGGCCGGTGGCATAGGGCGCGATCACCAGGTTTTCGCCAAGCCCTCGCTTCAGTCCCAGGCCAGGCACGCCGAAGCTTGAGTATTGATAGGTCTTGTGCAGGTCACGCGCTGCATAGGCGGATTCGGAAATGCCCCAGGGGGTGCCGGTGTCTCGGCCATAGGCCATCTGCCGCTTCACCACGAGGTTGAGCGTCTGGTGATAGAGTGTTTCAGTCGGCGCCCGCATGACGATGTGCGGCATCAGATATTCAAACATCGAACCCGACCATGAGACGAGGCAGGCGGCCTGGTTCACTTCGGTCACTGGTCGACCGAGCTTGTGCCAATGTTCAACGTCGAGATCGCCCTTGGCGATTGCGAAAAAGCTGGTGAGCGTCGCTTCCGAGGCAAACAGGTCGTAGCAACCCTCATCGAGGGACTCCTCGCCCACGCGGTAACCGATGGAGAGCAACTGCCGCTGCGGGTTGAACAGAAAGCGGAAGTCCATGCCATAAGCGATTGTGCGGCACTGCTGCGCAATGTCGCGCAGCCGTTTGCCCAACGCTTTCATGCCCGGCCCATCGCGGGTGGCTTCACGGGTCATCGCTTCAGTCGCCTGGCGCAGTTTCGCCATCCAGTATTGACAATCCGCAGCCTGCTTTTCACCGCTATGGTTCATGAGGCGGAGCGCCGATTGCCCGATGGCGTTGATCTGCAGGTTGAGGCTCAGGATGCGGAGTGGCACCAGCTCGATCTGTGTTATGAGATCATCCGTCGCCTTGATGAAGGCCTCGATCTGCTGGTGGATGTGAAGGGCTTCCTCTTTCGAGCGGCGGTGCAGCTCAGCCATGGCGGCAACACTCTCGTCGACCATGCGGGCGCAATCGCACAATCCACCAAGCCTGGCCGGGCTGATGGCGGAAACCTCAGTCCATTTCTCCAGCGCATTGGCGGCGGCGATGAGATGGCCTGCCAGATTGCCGCTGTCGACGCTTGACACATAGCGGGGCTCCAACGGACGCAGTGATATAGTGTCATGCCAGTTGAGCAGATGGCCGCCATGCGTTTCGAGCTTCCGCATGTTATCGAGGGTGGCCGAAACGCGTATGGCCGCATCATCAATGCCGATCCAGCCCATGTCACAGGCGCTGACGGTGGAGAGCAGGTAAACGCCGATGTTGGTGGGCGAGGTGCGGTTGGCGACGACCGCGGCCGGATGTTCCTGTAGATTGTCGGGCGGCAACATATTGTTGCTGGCAGTGACATGCTCATCGAAATAGCGCCAGGTGGCCAGTGCGATGCGCCGCAGGCTAATTGCATCAGGCGTGCTCACTTCCCCATCGGTGATGCCGTAGACGTCCGGCTCGCTGATCCGGTAGGCAACCAGTGGCGCGAGAAGCCAGGCGAACGCGAAGGGAAGCGACAGGTTGGAGAGCGGTGGAAGAGAGGGCCAGACATGCGTCGCAGCCCGGAACGCAAGCAGCAACAGCCCGAGCGCCGGGCTTGCCCACATCAGCAGAAAAGTGCGCCCGGGGCCGGGGCTCCGCATGTTCCCAATCTGGGCTGCAGTCGTCCATTCCAGCAGATGGCGACGGCTGACCAGCATGCGATAGAGCGTCACCACTATGGCGCTCGCCTGCACACTTGACTGATGCACCAGCGTGGTCAGATCTATGATGATGACCACAATGGCAGTGCCAATGTCATCCAGCGTTGTGCGGAACTCGCTGCCCATGGTGATCGCTTCCTTGCGCAGGCTGCTTCCCGCGACCACAGGGAGGAAAACCGGAATGAACAACATGACGACGAGATAGGCGGTCCAGCCCATGGCGCCAGCCGGCGGCAGCAACAGCCAGCTCACGATTAGCGCCGCAAGAGTGAACATTGGCACCAGGCTGCGGCGCAGGTTGTCTGCCATCTTCCACCAGCCGAGCGCGGTCAACCCATGCACAGGAGGGACCATCCAGCGCAGTAACTGCCAATCGCCCCTCGTCCAACGATGATGGCGCGCCATGTCAACAAGGTAGCGGTCGGGAAAATCCTCCACCACCTGCGTGTCGCTGGCAAAGCCCGTACGCGCGAAGTTACCTTCAAACAAGTCATGGCTCAGCAGCGTGTTGTCTGGAACGCGGTCCTTCATTGCCGCTTCCATGGCATCAATGTGGTAGATGCCCTTGCCGGTAAATGAACCTTCGCCGAAGACATCCTGATAGACATCGGAGGCTGAGAATACGTAAGGATCAAGCCCCGGATTATGAGCGGAGATGCGGCGATAAAGGCTGCCGCCTCCGGTTTCGGGAAGTTTAATTGTGACGCGCGGCTGCATGATGCCATAGCCGCTGCTCACCCGCCCGCTTTCCTCGTCAAACAGCGGATGGTTGAGCGGATGCGCCATCTTGCCGACGAGTTGTCGCGCTGTGCCGGCAGGCAGTTGCGTATCCGCGTCGAGCGCGATGACATAGATAATGTCACGCGGCACAACCAGCGGCACTTCGATGAAACTCGTATCTTTGTCGCCGCGCAAGATGCGGTTGAGTTCATGCAGCTTTCCGCGCTTGCGCTCCCAGCCCATCCACAAGCCTTCAGCAGCGTTCCATTGGCGCTTGCGGTGAAACAGCATGAACTGGCTTGTCTCGTGGCGGGCGTTGAGCTGCTCAATTCCATTGATCAGAGCTGACAAGAGAGCGGCATCATTCTCCTCGAGTTCAACATCAGAGTCGTTCCAGTCGCTGAGCAGCGCGTAATAGAGATTGGCATCACGGTTGGAGAGGAAATGATCCTCCAGCTGGTCAATCAGTTCTTCGATACCATGAAAGCTTGATATCATCGTCGGCACAGCGATTATGGCCTTATGGTCAGCCGTTATGCCTGACTTGAATGAAAAGCCGGGTAACACCACAGGCCGCAGCACTTGCGTAAAGGTATAATTGACCAGCGCCACCGCCGTTTCACCTGCGGGAAAAGTGACCAGAAGGCCAAGCAGCAGCAACAGCGGCGAGCCCACTTGCTCGCTCACGCCGGCTGCGCTGAGGGCGAAGGCTGTGAACAACAGCGTCAGCAGCGTGATGACGGTGAGATATCCGGCAAGACCGAGCTTTCCGAGCCCGCGGCGCAGGCGGCGCAACGGCGTTTCACGATAGCCAAGTGCCTCTTCGAGCGCCTTTCTCTTGCGACCGAGCAGAAACTGGCCCGGCTCGCCTTCGGCCTCCGCCATGGCACGGTCTGTCACCATCAATTCGGTTTCGGATGAATGGCGCGCCAAATCTTCAATGGCATTGCGGTAGAGCGTCTTCGAAGTGCTGTCGAGGCTGGCGTAGATCGAACTTGCTGCGAGCCGCTGCTCCACCAAACTGACGCTTGAAAACCATTCCTCCCAATCAAGCTCCGCCACCGTGGTGAAGCTCTTGAATATGTTCTGCATGGTGAGGTTGTTGGCAGCTTGCCTGGCATTCTCCTCTGTAATCGCTTCATCGATGCTGGCGCTTGAGACCGAAAGGCGCGCCAGCACCTCCGCCAGATAGCGGGGATCAAGATTCGAACGGTCGCGCAGCCGACGCAACAGATGAACAAGAAAGGAGTGTTGTGCATGAGCGGGGAACTTCTTGAACTCCGCATCGAGATTCCATTTGATGTCATGGCCCTGAAGCGCCTGCTCCAGCAACTCATCGGCGCGGTCGCGCGCCTGTTGCGATACAAGCGTCCGTAGCGAAGTGCGGGCTGCGTTTTCCACCAGCAGGGCGCGGACGTGAATGGCAAAAGCCCAAAGCTCACCGATCGTCAGCGGCACGACATCCTGATAGGCCGTGATGAAGCCTGTCGATGTCTGAGCGGAAAAGCGCGAGTCAGTGTGGGCGAGATATAGCCAGGCTATTTCATAGATGCGCGGCCGGCCAAGGTGCGGCCCTTCCGCCACGCGCGGCAGCCTTCGCGAATAGGCGCCAGGCAAATCCTGCATCACCTGCTGGGAATGCTGCTCAACCTTCGGAAAATTGTCGACTAGCCATTCCGCTGCTGGCGCAATTTCCTTCGATTGCGCCACAGCTTCGTTGAACTCATTGTAACATTGCCTCAGCTTGGAAAAATAAGCGGCGAGGTCGGCTGTGAGTGACGGCGCACGGCCACGTATGGCACCGGCGCCACCCTTCGTGTGCAGCTTCGCGAGCGCATTTCCGGTTGCATAGAGATTGGCATCGTCGAGATAGCCCGAGCGGATAGGCGTACTTTCATCAGGGCTTGGCACATCGGCAGCGGGATTACGATCCATTTCGACCTAAGCTCAAACTGAGCCGTCCAACGACAGTTTCACCCACGTTTAAGGCAATAAGGTGAATATCGGTGCTCGTCGGCTTATGCAGAGCCGGAAGGCCAGGTGATCTTGGAAAACGAGCCCGAAACTACCTTTCGTCTAGGTTTAGTTCTGCCTTTTGTAGTGACCTTGCCCCAGCCTCGTATCCAGCCTTGAGTTCGCTCTGATCCTCGATCCGGCGTCATCATCGACCTGCTTCAGGTGAAGGCAATTTGCTGCTCGCTGAACCTCAATACTTTCATGGGCCTTCCTCGCTCTGCCTGCCTGGCACATTACAAGAAAATCCTCACCCAGATCAGTCCAGTTTGCTGGAAGCAGGTCAAGACGTGACGCACCTCGTGGCCGTCAAATCGCCTTGGGGGACTGGAAATTGGCGATGCAGAGATCGCACCTCGAAATCCAGGCCAATAGGCCTATGATCGCGCATAAATCGGCTCAGAGATCTCGTATTCCGGGCCCAAACCACGGAAACAACTGAACTATTTTTGGGAGGACAGAACCGGCGGTTCGGTGACGGGAAGAATGGTGGAGCAGAGGGGGATCGAACCCCTGACCTCGGCATTGCGAACGCCGCGCTCTCCCAACTGAGCTACTGCCCCCTTCTCGGGTGTGGCCGGGTTTTAGTGGCAGGCCCCGCCCCCGTCAAGCGGGCGGCTTGCATGCGCCCGCCCAAACTCCTACATGGAACGCAATCGAAAGGCCTGTCCCATGCATCCCATCATCTGGCTGCTCTATAACATCGTGAATGCCTACTTCTGGATCATCATCGCCGCCGTGGTGATGAGCTGGCTTATTGCCTTCAACGTGGTGAACCTGAACAATGACTTCGTCCGTCAGGTCTATCGCTTGCTGGGCCGGCTGACCGAGCCGCTGCTTGCCCCGATCCGGCGCTTCATGCCCGATCTCGGCGGCATCGACATTTCTCCCATCATCCTGATCTTCGCCCTGCAGTTCCTGCAATATCTCATCCTCTATTACGGATCCCGACTGGCCTTCTCCGCACCGTGACCTCCGCCCTGCGCCAGACTGCTTCCGGCCTCTATCTTGACATCCGGGCCACGCCCAAGGCTGGCCGGGACGAGATCACGGGACTGGTCAACAGCGCCGACGGCCAGACCCGCATGTCGGTCCGCGTCACTGCCGTGCCGGACAAGGGCAAGGCCAATGCCGCCATCATTGCCATCATGGCCAAGCGCATGCGGGTGGCGAAATCCACTTTCCGCCAGACCGCAGGCGAAACCGACCGCAACAAGACCTTTCACATCACCGCCAACCACGCCGCCGTGACCGCCTTCGTAAACGGCCTGGCGTCCGCAAACCGGGAAGACTGATCATGGCACAACGCATTGACGGCAAGGCCTATGCCGAGGGGCTGCGCGCCCGCATGAAAACCGCCGTGGCCAGCCTGAAGGAGGAGCACGGCTTCACCCCCGGACTGGCCGTGGTGCTGGTGGGCGAAGACCCGGCTTCCAAGGTCTATGTCGCCAACAAGGCCAGGCAGACGGTGGAAGTGGGCATGCGGTCCTGGGAACATCGCCTGCCCGCCGAAACGCCGGAGGCCGAGCTTCTGGCCCTGGTGGAAAAGCTGAACCGGGATGACGATGTGCATGGCATTCTGGTGCAACTGCCGCTGCCCCGGCACATCGACTCCACCAAGGTGCTGAACGCCATCAACCCCGCCAAGGACGTGGACGGCTTCCACGTCATCAACGCCGGGAAACTCGCCACCGGGCAGGAGAGCCTGGTGCCCTGCACGCCCGTGGGGTCCGTCATGCTGGCCAAGGATGTGCTGGGCAAGCTCGAAGGTCTGGAGGCCGTGGTGATCGGCCGTTCCAATATCGTCGGCAAGCCCGTGGCCCAACTGCTGCTCAATGAAAACTGCACCGTCACCATCGCCCACTCGCGCACGAAAAACCTGGCCGATGTGGTGCGCCGCGCCGATCTGGTCATCGCCGCCGTGGGCCGGGCCGAAATGGTCAAGGGCGACTGGCTGAAGCCGGGGGCCACCGTCATCGATGTCGGCATCAACCGGGTGGAACGCGACGGCAAGGGCAGGCTGGTGGGCGACTGCGACTTTGCCTCCTGCGAGAAGGTGGCGGGCGCCATTACCCCCGTGCCCGGCGGCGTCGGCCCCATGACCATCGCCTGCCTGCTGCATAACACCATCCGCGCCGCCTGCGCCCAGAAGGGCTATGCCGCGCCGAAGATGTGAGGGCACGCCAGCTGAAACGCCAAAGGGGCCGCTGCGGCCCCTTTTTTCTTGTCGGAATGATGTGGCTTACTCGCCCTTGGCCCTGGCGCGCTCGAAGGCTTCCATGATCAGGCGTTCGGCCTCCTTGTGGTCGCCCCAGCCCACCACCTTCACCCACTTGCCCTTTTCCAGATCCTTGTAGTGGGTGAAGAAATGCTCGATCTGCTCGATGGTGATGGCGGGCAGGTCGGTATAGTCGTGAACCTTCTCATAGCGCCGCGTGAGCTTGGTGGTCGGCACGGCGATGACCTTTTCGTCGCCACCCGCCTCGTCCTGCATCTTCAGCACGCCCACTGGGCGGCAGGCCACCACGGCACCGGGAATGATGCCGCGCTGGTTGGCGATGAGCACATCGATGGGATCACCATCGTCCGACAGGGTGTGGGGAATGAAGCCATAGTTCCCCGGATAGTGCATGGGCGTATAGAGAAAGCGGTCCACCACCAGGGTGCCCGCCTCCTTGTCCATTTCGTATTTGACCGGCTCGCCGCCCACCGGCACCTCAACGATGACGTTGATTTCCTTGGGCACGTTTTTTCCGGCGGAGATGGCGGCAATGCGCATGATGGTTTCCTTGCAGACTGATTTGTGCGACCATTCTAGCCGTGAGACGGCTGGCTGCGCTACTCCTCCTTCTGTCGGCACCACCCGTGGTGCAGGCGGCGGATTTTTCTTCCGCCTATACCGACCTGGACCTGAACCGCTGCCGGTTGGTGGAGCAATCGCCGGAAGGTGAGGGCGAAGCCTATGCCCGCTGGCTGTGCACGGGTTTCGCCGGCATTCCTCTGACCTATGCCGAGGGCGACCTGCGCGGCATGCTGGCCGTGGGCAAGGGCGGCAAGGACCACTGCGCCATGACCCAGACCTTCGGTCCCTTCAACACGCCGGGCACGACGCTGGAATGGCGGTTGAAGAATGGCAGGCCCATCGCCGTCATACTGCGCTGGAAATTGTCCGAGCCGGAAAACCCTGACGTCACCCACGACTGGCTGGCAGTGACCAGGTGGACTGCACATGACAGTTGCCGCATCGCCGTGGTGCAGGGTCGATTGCCCAATGCCAATGCGCTGGCCCGGCAGGCGGCGGATGAACTGGCGGAAAGCTTCGATTGCCGCCGGGATGCGGTGAAGGTCTATGCCGACCCGCCCATGCCCGCCTCGGAGATCATGATCTCCAATTCGCCCTGCCAGACCGAAGAATGATCAGCGCAGCCGCGCCCGCAAGTGCTCGATCTCGTCCAGCAGGTCCAGCACCAGCGCCACGCCCGAGGCATTGAGCGCAAAATCCTGTTCCAGCCGCCTGGCCTTTCTGAGCCGCGCGATGGCGATGGCGGTGTAGCGCGCGCCCGCGCTGGGAGCGACCACGCCATAGGCCGTCATTTCTTCAATCCATGCAACATCCACCCCGCACACCCGGCACAGGTCTTCCAGTTCCAGCAGCGTGTCAGCATCAAGGATATCAACGTCATGAGGATCTGCCATGGGCCTTACCCCTCCATCCCGGCGCGCGGATCAAAGGCCAGGTCGCGCGCCATCTGTTCATAAAGCTCCTTGGCCCGCGCCGTGTCGCCCGCCGGCAGAGCAATCTTCAAGACCACATGCAGGTCGCCCGGTGCCTGCGCCGGCAAGCCCCGGCCCTTGGCCCGCAGCTCGCGCCCCGGTGCGGAATTTGGCGGCACCTTCAGCATGATGGGGCCGGTTGGTGTCGGCACCTGGACGGAAGCGCCCAGGGCCGCCTCCCAGGGGGCCACCGGCAGGTCGAGATAAAGATCCTTGCCCTCGGCGCGATAGAGCGGGTCAGGCGCAAAGGCCACTTCCAGATAAAGATCGCCCGCCGCCTCGCCGCCGAAGCCCGGCCCGCCCTGGCCCTTGAGCCGGACGACCTGCCCGGCAGTGATGCCCTTGGGAATTTTCACCGCAAGCGTTTTCTCGCGCTGGCTGATGCGGCCATCGCCGGAGATTTCCGGCACGCGCAAGGACAATTGCCGTGTGGCCCCGGTAAAGCTGTCGCGCAGGGAAACGACGATGCGCGCATGGGCGTCCTCGCCCCGCGCCCGGAATTCGCGCTGGCCCTGGCGCGCCTGGCCGCCCGCCGCACCGCCCCGCATCCGCGCGCCAAACAATTCTTCGAAGAAGTCGCTGAAATCCTGCTCTTGGGGGCGCGCCCCGCCCGCCTGCTGGCGGAACTCATGGGCCTCTCCCCAGTTGGGCGGCGGCCTGAAGTTCTGGCCCTGGGCAAAGTTGCTGCCCAGCTCGTCATAGGCCCGGCGCTTTTCCGGGTCGGACAGCACCTCGTTGGCCTCGTTCACGTCCTTGAACCTGGCCTCTGCCGAGGGCTCCTTGTTGATGTCGGGATGATACTTGCGGGCCAGCTTGCGGAAGGCCTGCTTGATCTCATCCGCCGTGGCCGTGCGCTCCACCCCGAGCGTCTTGTAATAGTCCTTGTAATCCATGGCCGAACCCGCGTTTTATCGGGTTTAGCATATACCGGACTTTGGCCGGGACAAGACGGAAGCGGTCACGCCTCGGCTTCGGCGTCCTTGGCGCGGCTGGCGCGCTTGCGCTCATGCGGATCAAGCAGGATCTTGCGCAGGCGGATGGATTGCGGCGTCACCTCGACGTATTCATCATCGGCGATATAGGCCAGGGCCTTTTCCAGCGACATCTTCACGGGCGGCGTCAAAATCACCGCCTCGTCCTTGCCCGAGGCGCGCACGTTGGTCAGCTTCTTGCCCTTGATGACATTGAGCTCCAGGTCATTGCCGCGCGTATGCTCGCCCACAATCATTCCGGCATAGACCTTGGTGCCATGCTCGATGAACATGGGGCCGCGGTCCTGAAGATTGAAAATGGCATAGGCCACGGCCTCGCCATCGGAATTTGACAGAAGTGCCCCCGTGTGGCGACCCGCAATGTCGCCCACATAGGGCATATAGGCGTGGAACAGCCGGTTCATGATGGCGGTGCCGCGTGAATCCGACATGAGTTCGGACTGATAGCCGATGAGGCCGCGCGTCGGCGCGTGAAACACCAGCCGCTGCCGCCCATGGCCGGAGGGCCGCATGTCACGCAATTCGGCCCGCCGCTCCGACAGTTTCTGCACCACGATGCCGGTGTAGTCCTCATCGATGTCGATGATGACTTCCTCGATGGGCTCCAGGCGCTGGCCGGTTTCCTCGTCGCTGCGATAGACCACGCGCGGGCGGCCCACGGTCAGTTCAAAACCCTCGCGCCGCATGGTCTCGATCAGGATGCCAAGCTGCAACTCGCCGCGCCCCGCCACCTCGAAGGCGTCGGTCTCGCTGGGTGAAGGCGTCACGCGCAGCGCCACATTGCCCTCGGCCTCGCGCAACAGGCGGTCGCGGATGACCCGCGACTGCACCTTGTCGCCTTCCTTTCCGGCCAGCGGCCCATCGTTGATGCGGAAGGTCATGGTGAGGGTTGGCGGATCGATGGGCTGGGCCGCGATGGGCTCGGTCACGGCGGCATCGCAAATGGTGTCTGCCACCGTGGCGGTGGTCAGGCCGGACAGCGCCACGATGTCGCCCGCCTCGGCCTCGTCCACCGGCACGCGCTCCAGACCGCGGAAGGCCAGCACCTTGGAGACGCGGCCCTGTTCCATCGTCTTGCCGTCCCGCGCCAGCGCCTTCACCGCCTGGTTGGCCTTGATGGTGCCGGAGCGCACCCGCCCGGTCAGCACCCGGCCCAGGAAGGGATTGGCCTCAATGGTCGTGACCAGCATGCGGAAGGGCCCCTCTTCCACCACCGGCGGCTTGAAGTGCGACACCACGAGATCGAAGAGGGCGGCCATGTCGTCCTGCGGACCGGCGGGATCCTTGGCCATCCAGCCCTGCTTGGCCGAACCGTAGATGATGGGGAAATCGAGCTGGTGCTCGTCGGCGTCAAGGGCGGCGAAGAGATCGAAGACCTCGTTCACCACCTCGTTGTGGCGCTCGTCCGGGCGGTCGATCTTGTTGATGCAGACAATGGGGCGCAGCCCGATCTTCAGCGCCTTCTGCAACACGAACTTGGTCTGCGGCATGGGGCCTTCGGCGGCGTCCACCAGCAACACTGCACCATCCACCATGTTCAGGATGCGCTCCACCTCGCCGCCGAAATCGGCGTGGCCGGGCGTGTCCACGATGTTGATGCGGCAGTCCTTCCAGGTCAGGGAGGTGACCTTGGCGAGAATGGTGATGCCGCGCTCGCGTTCGAGGTCGTTGGAATCCATGGCGCGCTCGGCCACCTTCTGGTTTTCGCGGAAGGAGCCGGACTGGGACAGGAGCCGGTCGATGAGCGTGGTCTTGCCGTGGTCGACGTGGGCAATGATGGCGATGTTGCGCAGTTTCATGGGGCGCGGATGCTTTCACAAACTGAGGGGAATGCGCTCGCTTAACACGGGCCACGGCAGAAGGCAATTTGCCCGAAAAAGCTAGGCGACCTCCTGCTCGACCGGCCTGTGGCCCAGCCCGGTGAAGGCGTCGAAGGCGGCCCAGAACTGGGCCCTGACCTCATCCGCCTCCATCAGGATCTCATGACGGGCCGAGGGGATCACCACCACCGACAGGCCGTGCAGCCGGGTGGCAAGCCGCATGAGCGCGCGATTGTCCACCAGCCGTTCCATGCCCGCCGCCACCGCCATGACCGGACAGGTGAGGTGCATCCTGGGCGCCTGGCGCTGCAGGCGCGCCGTGGCCCGCTCCGCCGCATGGATCCAGCCGATGCGGGGGCCCGGCGACTCCAGAGCCGGAAACTGCTCCAGCGTATCGAAATCACGCCGCCAGCGCCCCTCGTCGCTGGTCAGCGGATTATCCTCGAAGGCATCGGTCTTCAGACTGCCGCGCCGCCGCCCCGGCAGGAACAGACCCGTCAACCCGGCAAAGCGCAGACCCGCGAGAGTGAGGCGCCCCAGCGTCACCGGCATGGGCCCCGGCACAAAGCCCACCAGTGGCCCCGTGGTCATGACCCGCTCAAACCAGTTGTGCCGGGCCACCGCGCGGATCAGGATCGGCCCGCCCATGGAATGGGCAAGGGCATAATAGGGCGGCGGGCAATCCGGCAGCACCACCTGCTTCATCACCGTTTCCAGGTCCGTGTCGTAGCGGCTGAAATCGGTCACCACCGGCACCACGCTGCCGTCGCGCATCTTCTGTGAGCCGCCGGTGCCGCGCCAGTCGAAGGTGGCCGCTGCCAGGCCGCGCGCCATGAGGTCGCGCATGGTCTCGAAATAGCGTTCCAGAAAATCGCCCCGGCCGCCGAGAATGACGACCGTGCCGCGCGCCGCCGGAACCCGCAGCCTGGCCGCGCGCAGGGCCACGCCATCAGGCGTCGTTACCGAAACCGCCGTCAGGCCATCGGGGGCCGGGTTGGTCCAACTGGAATGGAGATCGGAAGGCGCGCTCATGCCCGCTTATCCCACTGCCTCGCGCGCTCTTCAAGCGGGCAAGCAAAGGACGGCGGAAATCCGCCGCCCGCATCGCTGCAACATCCGCCGCTCAGGGCAGCTTCTTCACTTCCGTCAACTCACCGCTGGCCGAAGCCACGGTGACGGCATAGGTCTTGCCGCCGCGCGTCGCCAGAAAGCGATAGCTGGCGCCGGAACAGGTCTGGGCCTTCACGCTGGCAAAGCCATAGCCGGAAACGATGCCCGACGCCTTGTCGCAGGTGAGGCGGCCCGCCGCGCCGCCCGTGTCCTTGGGTGTGGCCGATGCCGTGGTCACCGGCTTGGTCGCAGGCTTCTTCACGGTGGCGGGCACCGTGGTCTTGCTGCTGGTCACGGTCTTCTTCGCCGGCACGGTGGCCGTCTTCTTCACCGGCGTCTTCACCAGCCGGGGGGTCGGCAGAGGCTCGGGCTCGTAATAGCCCTGATCATAGCCGGGATCGCCATAGGGCGGCTCGCCATAGCTGTAATCATAGCGGCGCGGCCGCGGCGGTGGCACGTCATAGCCATAATCATAGCGCTTGACATGGCGGCGCGGACGCAGCGGCGGCGCATCATGATAATCTTGCGGCCCGTCGTAAAAATCCTCCGGGTGCGGATCAATGAAATAAAGGGGCGGGAAGAACACCTGGAGCGAGCGCAACCTTTGGCCCGCCTCCGCCGGTGACTGGAGCGAAGCACCCGCCAGCAAAGCGGCCGCCGACGCCAACAGATAGAAACTCTTTTTCATTGCAGACCCCTCAGCCTGTGAGTGGGCGGAGGACAGCGCCTCCGCCCATGATGTCAACGCACGCGAACGATGCGGCCGGTATTGGCATTGGCGCGGAAGGTGTGGCGCTTGCCACCCTTGGTCGCCTTCAACACATGGAAGTTACCCCCGCAGCTCACCTGACGGACATTGGAATAGCCCCAGTTGTCGATCTTCCAGGCCGCTTCCTTGCAGGTCAGCCGGTAGGGATCCCACATCCGGTCGCGGCGATAGACGGGATAACGGTGATAGCCATGGCGCGGATAGAACCCGCCACCGCAAAACGGATCCACGGGGCTGCACCAGCCACCATAGCCATAGCCCGGATAACCGAAGCCGAAGCCAGTGCCGATGTGAATCCGCGTCTTGGCGTCGGCAGCACCCGCCGACAGGGCCAGGCCCGCAGCGGCAATGGCAGCAAAAATCATGGGCTTGAAGGTCATGATCCCCTCCTCAATGAAGCAAGGCATGAGCGCCTTATGAAACCAAATCGTGGCATAAACGTGCTGAACGCAGGCCGAAGCCTGCGTTCATCTGGCGTTCATCTTGCGCGCAATGGCGGAAGTATCAGTAGCCGTAGGCCCGGCGGACCGAGATGATGTCGCCCCGCAGGTTGACCTTCACCACCACCGGACGGCCATGGCGTTCCGCCCGGAAGCCATAGATCGGGCGCGAGCAGTCCATGGCGCGGACACGACGGAAGCCCTCAGAGCGGACTTCATCAGCGGCCTGGCCGCAGGTCATGCCACGCATGTGGCGGCGGCCATAGTAGCCCGCGTCATAGACATCAACATCATCATAGACCGGATAGCCGGGATAATAACCACCGACGCCCAGACCGATGCCGATATCAATGTTGGTCTTGGCCTGGGCCTGTTCAGCAGGCACGGCGGCAACCAGAGCGGTGGCAACGGCGGCGGAAGCAACGAGGGTCTTGGACAACATGGGTTTCTCCTTTGGTCAATTGATGACCACCCCGGTCATCGTTGACGTGAGTGATACCCCATCAAACTTGAACGCAGGCCGAAGCCTGCGTTCATCTGTCATTCATGTGAAAATATTTTTTCGGATCAGCGATAGATGCGCCGCACCGAGATGATGTTGCCGCGCTGGTTCACGTTGACCATGACGGGGCGGCCATTCTTGCTGGCGCGGAAACCATAGATCGGGCGCGAGCAGTCCACCGCGCGCACATTCTTGAAGCCGGCGCGCCACACCACGCGAGACGCCTGACCACAGGTGGCACCGCGCATGTAGCGATAGCCGTTATAACGGTGACGGTAGCCGTCGTAATAATAATAGCCCGGATAGGGCGTGCCGATGCCAATGCCGATGTCGACGTTGGTCTTGGCTTCGGCCTGCGGTGCCGGCATGGCGAGCAGGGCGCCCAGGCCCAGGGCAGCAGCGGCAAAGAAGGACTTGGAGAACATGGCATAAGCTCCTTGCAGGGTTTTGGTCGTGGCCACCCGGAATGCGGGCGCTGACATCCATAATGACGTCACCTGGCGAAAGTTCCGTCGCCACCCACTTGAATTTCCTGGCGTGAGACCCATTTCAGCCATGCAGGCGCCGGTTCCGGGCCTGTGCAGTTCCCGGCCCTTCGGGCGGGGATGAACCCGAAACACATTGCTTCAGGAGAATGTGATGTTTGATCTGACCCCCCTCTATCGTTCCTCCATCGGTTTTGACCGTCTTGCCCGCATGATGGACGAGGCTGCCGGTTTTGAGGCTCCCGCCTATCCGCCCTATAACATCGAGCGCCTGGGCGAAGATGCCTATCGCATCACCATGGCCGTTGCCGGCTTCGCGCCGGAAGACATTGGCCTTGAAGTGAAGGGCCAGGCTCTGACGGTCACCGGCAAGAAGGCCGAGAAGGCCGACGCCAAGACCGAATACCTGCATCAGGGCATTGCGGCCCGCTCCTTCGAGCGCCGCTTCCAGCTTGCCGATCATGTTGAGGTGACCGGTGCCGAGATGGACAATGGCCTTCTGCATATCGCGCTGAAGCGCGTGGTGCCCGAGGCGCTGAAGCCCCGCACCATCGCGGTCAAGCAGGCCGAGACGCCGAAGACCATCGAAGCCAGGAAGGCCGCGTAATCCTTCCGTGAGAAACGTGGGTGGGGCGCCGGGAAACCGGCGCCCTATTTCTGCGCCAGGGTCAGGAAACGCTCGACCGCCGCAGGCGGCGTGGCGTGCGACAGGACAAAGCGCGCAAAAACCTCATCCGGGCCGGGCTTTTCCGCCAAGCCATCCGGCAGCCAGTCGTAATAGACCGCCCCCGCCGCCTGCCAGGCCTCGTGAGCGGCACGCGGCAGAACGGCGAAAACCTCATTGGCTTCCACCCTGTGCCCAAGCCTCACCCCCGGCACCTGGGCCAGCCTTGCGGCCAGCGTGCGGGCCAGGGCATTGGCGGCGCGGGCATTCTCCAGCCACAGGTCATGCTCCAGATAGGCCAGCATCTGTGCCGCCAGAAAGCGGCTCTTCGACACCAACTGTCCGCCGCGCATCTGGCGGTAATTGAAATCCCGCGCCAGCGCGGCGTCAAAGATCACCACCGCCTCCAGCATCATGCCGCCATTCTTGGTGCCGCCGAAGGACATGATGTCCACGCCCGCCTGCCAGGTCAGCGCCGCCGGCGAACAGCCCAGGCTGGCCACCGCATTGGCGAAGCGCGCGCCGTCCATGTGCAGCTTCATGCCGCGCCCGTGGGCGAGGTCAGCGAGCGCCCTCACTTCGGCGGGCGTGTAAACCGTGCCCGCCTCGCTGGCATTGGTGATGGAGATGGTGGCCGGTTTGGGATCATGTTCACCCCGGATGAAACCCTTGAGCACATTGGCCACCTCGGCGGGCGTGATCTTGCCGCCCCGGCCATGGATGCCGATCAGCTTGCCGCCGCCGATGAACATTTCGGGGGCATTGCATTCATCGACCGCGATATGCGCCTCGGCGTGGCAGATGACCGCGCCATAGGGCGGCGTGGCGGCAGAGAGCGCCAGGCCATTGGCCGCCGTGCCCGTGGTCACCAGATGGACCGCGACCTCACGCTCAAACACCTGTGCCAGGCGGGCGCGCGCCGCCGCGGTGAGATTGTCATAGGAGTAGGACCTGGCGGTGCCCTCGTTGGCCGCCACCATGGCGGCGAGAATGCGCGGGTCCACGCCATAGACATTATCGGATGCAAAATTCATGGGGGTCCTCGTCTGCGCGCTGTTCTAAACTTCTGGCTCGCTGCGGTCGAGGGCCTTGCTGGTCTCGCGCTGTCCCAGCGCCAGAACCGCAAGACCGGCGCCAAGAATGAGCATAATGCCGAGACTGGCCAACCCGTTGGGCCAGGTGCCGAAGATCACTACGCCATAGATCACCGCCCAGACCGTGAAGGCATAATAGAAGGGTGCCAGCACCCGCGCCGGGGCCAGCCGGAAGGCCACGAAGATCAACAGATGGCCGAACATCAGAAACAAGCCCGCCGCCGCCAGCAGGGAGAGTGTCGCCGGCGCGGGCCACACCGGCGTTTCAAAGGCGAGCATGATGGGGGCCGTCACCAGGGGCACGACCGTCAGGGTGGAGAGAGTTACCACGAAGGCGGGCACGGCGGGCGGCATGCGGCGCGAGGCGAGATCGCGCGACGCCCCGCCCAGCGCGGTGAGGAAGGCAAAGAAGGCGTAGGGCGACGCCGAGGCCGCGCCCGGCTGGGCCACCAGCAGCGCCCCCAGAACACCCACTCCGACCAGGGCCAGACGAAGCGCGCCGATCCTCTCGCCCCAGAGCAGGCTGCTGCCCACCAGTGTCAGCAGCGGTGCAATCTGGAAAATCGCCGTGGCGTTGGCCACGCCCACATGCACCAGCGCCAGAATGAAGCTGCTGATCGCCACCACCTCGAACAGGCTGCGCAGGATGACCCGGGGATGGGCCAGAAAATGCAAACTGCCGCCCTGCCCCATGAGCAGCACCAGCGGCAGGCACCACAGGCTGGCGAAGAGGCCGCGCACCGTCACCACCTCGAAGGGCGGCAAAGCCGCCGTCGCCAGCTGCATCAGGCTGTCATTGAGAACGAAACTGCCCGCCGCGATGATCATGGCGGCAATGGCGCGGGTGTTGGTGTGCTGCATGGCTGGCTCTTACCTGCGCCGGTGACCCTCGCCAAGGCGTCAATTCGCGCAATTTTATTGCTCATTTTCTGACAAGACAATTCATTCCTTGCGCGTTAGGGTTCTTTCTGCTTTACCCGGAAGGAATGGTCAGTATTGCTGACCTTTATCCCGCCCTGGCCTTGAGGAGGACCCCATGACCGAGCTTTTGCTGCCGGAAGGCTTGCCGGAGGCCCATGGTCTATATGATCCCCGCAATGAGCACGATGCCTGCGGCATCGGCCTCATCGCCAACATCAATGACCTCAAGAGCCATGGCGTCGTCAGCGACGGCCTGAGCATCCTGAAAAACCTTGAACATCGCGGCGCGGTGGGGGCCGACCCCAAGGCGGGTGACGGCGCGGGCATCATGATCCAGATTCCCCATGCCTTCTTCGCCGAGGAAGCGAAGCGCCTGGGCTTTGACCTGCCCGCCCCCGGCCAATATGGCGTGGGCCAGCTCTTCATGCCGCGCGAATTCGTCTACCGCGAAGACATCGAGCGCTTCTGGTGGGAGGCGGCGCGCGAGGAAGGCCTGAAGATTCTGGGCTGGCGCGACGTGCCGGTGGACCCGGAGGTGCTGGGCTATTCGGTCAAGGGCACCGAACCCTTCCACCGTCAGGTCTTCGTCGGCCGTGGCCCCACCATCCGCGACGAGGACCACTTCGGCCGCAAGCTCTTCGTTTGCCGCAAGGTCGTGTCAAACCGGGTGCGCGAGGTTCTGGGCAAGAAGGCCCGCGCCTATTATCCCGTCTCCGTCTCCACCCGCACGGTGGTCTACAAGGGTCTCGTCCTCGGCAAGGACCTCGGCGACTATTATCTCGACCTGGTGGATGCCCGCGTCGAGTCGGCCCTTGCCCTGGTGCACCAGCGCTTCTCCACCAACACCTTCCCCTCCTGGCCGCTGGCCCATCCCTACCGCTTCATCTGCCACAACGGCGAAATCAACACGGTGCGCGGCAACTTCAACTGGATGGCGGCGCGCCAGGCCAACATGAAGTCCGACATCATCGGCGAGGACCTGTCCAAGCTCTGGCCCATTTCCTATGAGGGCCAGTCCGACACCGCCTGCTTCGACAATGCGCTCGAATTCCTGCATCAGGGCGGCTACTCCCTGCCCCACGCCATGATGATGCTGATCCCCGAGGCCTGGGCCGGCAACCCGCTCATGGACGAGGACCGCCGCGCCTTCTACGAATACCACGCCGCCCTGATGGAGCCCTGGGACGGGCCCGCCGCCATGACCTTCACCGATGGCAAGCTCATCGGCGCCACGCTGGACCGCAACGGCCTGCGGCCGTCGCGCTATCTCGTCTCCGACGATGGCTTCGTGCTGCTCGCCTCGGAAATGGGCGTGTTGCAGTTCGCCGAGGAGAAGATCACCAGGAAGTGGCGGCTCCAGCCCGGCAAGATGCTGCTCATTGACCTCGAACAGAAGCGCATCATCTCCGACGAGGAGTTGAAGAAGCAGCTCGCCACCGCCAATCCCTACAAGGACTGGCTGAAGCGCACCCAGATCGTGCTGCGCGACCTGCCCAAGGCCAAGACCCGGAGGCCGAAGATCACCGTGCCGCTCATGGACCGGCAGCAGGCCTTTGGCTACACCCAGGAAGACCTGAAGTTCCTCATGGCCCCCATGGCGACTTCGGGTCAGGAAGCCGTGGGCTCCATGGGCAATGACGTGCCCATCTCGGCGCTGTCCGACCGGCCGCGCATGCTGGACACTTATTTCAAGCAGAACTTCGCCCAGGTGACGAACCCGCCCATTGACCCGATCCGCGAGGAACTGGTCATGTCGCTGGTCTCCTTCATCGGCCCGCGCCCCAATCTTCTGGACCTCAAGGGCACCTCGAAGCACATGCGCCTTGAGGTGGCCCAGCCCATCCTCACCAACGACGACCTGGAGCGCATCCGCACCATCGGCACGGTGCGCGACAATCCCTTCCGCACCGCCACCATCGACATCACCTATGACGTGGCCAATGGCGCGGAATACATGGCCGCCGCCCTCGACAGCGTCTGCGCCCTGGCCGAACGTGCCGTGCATGACGGCTATAACATCATCATTCTGTCCGACCGCGCCGTCTCCGCCGAGCGGGTGCCCATCCCTGCACTCCTCGCCACTTCCGCCACCCACCATCACCTGATCCGCAAGGGGCTGCGCACCGCCGTGGGCCTGGTGGTGGAATCGGGCGAGCCGCGCGAGGTTCATCAGTTTGCCACCCTCGCCGGCTATGGTGCCGAGGCCATCAATCCCTATCTCGCCTTCGAGACGCTGGAAGACATGCTGCCCACGCTGGAGGAGAAGATCACCTCCTCCGAGGCGGTGAAGCGCTACATCAAGGCCATCGACAAGGGCCTGCTCAAGGTCATGTCGAAGATGGGCATTTCCACCTATCAGTCCTATTGCGGTGCGCAGATCTTCGACGCCGTGGGTCTGGCCTCCGACTTCGTGAAGAAATATTTCACCGGCACCACCACCACCATCGAAGGCGTGGGCCTCAAGGAGGTTGCCAACGAAACCTTCCGCCGCCATGTGGATGCCTTCGGTCCCGCGCCGGTGTTGCGCACCATGCTCGACGTCGGCGGCGACTATGCCCACCGCATCCGTGGCGAAGCCCACGTCTGGACGGCGGAAACGGTGTCCGCCCTGCAGCACGCGGTGCGCGGCAACGCCAAGGACCGCTATGCCGAATTCGCCCGTCTGGTGAACAACCAGTCGGAAAAGCTCAAGACCATTCGCGGCCTGTTCAAGGTCAAGTCGGCGGAGGACATGGGCCGCACGGCCATTGCCCTCGATGCGGTGGAACCGGCCTCGGCCATTGTCCGGCGCTTTGCCACCGGTGCCATGTCCTTCGGCTCCATCAGCCGCGAGGCCCATACCACGCTTGCCATCGCCATGAACCGCATCGGCGGCAAGTCCAACACCGGCGAAGGCGGCGAGGAGGCCGACCGCTTCAAGCCGCTGGCCAACGGCGACTCCATGCGCTCTGCCATCAAGCAGGTGGCCTCGGGCCGCTTCGGCGTGACCACGGAATATCTGGTCAACTCCGACATGATGCAGATCAAGATGGCGCAGGGCGCCAAGCCCGGCGAAGGCGGCCAGCTTCCCGGCCACAAGGTGGACGCCACCATTGCCCGCGTGCGTCACTCCACCCCCGGCGTCGGCCTCATCTCGCCGCCGCCGCACCACGACATCTATTCCATCGAAGACCTGGCCCAGCTCATCTTTGATTTGAAGAACGTGAATCCGGCGGGCCTCGTCTCGGTGAAACTCGTCTCCGAAGTGGGCGTGGGCACGGTGGCGGCGGGCGTGTCCAAGGCCCATGCCGATCATGTGACCATTTCCGGTTACGAGGGCGGCACGGGTGCCTCGCCGTTGACCTCCATCAAGCATGCCGGCAGCCCCTGGGAAATCGGCCTGGCCGAAACCCAGCAGACGCTGGTGGCCAATGACCTGCGCGGCCGCATCGTGGTGCAGGCCGATGGCGGCATCCGCACCGGGCGCGACGTGCTGGTGGCGGCCCTGCTGGGGGCGGATGAAATCGGCTTTGCCACCGCGCCCCTCATCGCGGCGGGCTGCATCATGATGCGCAAGTGCCACCTCAACACCTGCCCCGTGGGGGTGGCCACCCAGGACCCCGAACTCCGCCGCCGCTTCAAGGGCGCGCCGGAACACGTCATCAACTACTTCTTCTTCGTGGCCGAGGAATTGCGCGGCTACATGGCGGCCATGGGTGTGGCGACCTACGACGAATTGATCGGCGCCACCGAATGGCTCGACATGGCCCCGGCGCTCCATCACTGGAAGGCCAGGGGCATCGACGTCTCGCGCCTGTTCAGGAAGCCCGACCTGTCGAAGCCCCTGCCCATCCGCCATGTGGCGGCCCAGGACCATGGCATCGACTCGGTGCTCGACCGCAGCCTCATCGAAAAAGCCAGGCCCGCGCTGGACGGCAAGAAGCCCACGCTCATTGAAGCGACGATTCGCAATTCCGACCGCGCGGCGGGTGCCATGCTGTCGGGCGAAGTGGCGCGCCGCCATGGCCATGCCGGTCTGCCGGAAGATACCCTCACCGTGAAGCTCACCGGCACCTCGGGCCAGAGCTTCGGCGCCTGGACCGCGCGCGGCGTGACGCTCGAACTCACGGGCGAAGCCAATGACTATGTCGGCAAGGGTCTGTCCGGCGGCAAGATCATCGTCAAGCCGCACGACAAGATCGGCTTCAAGCCGGAGGAAGCGATCATCGTCGGCAACACCGTGCTCTATGGTGCCATCACCGGCGAATGCTACTTCCGCGGCGTGGCGGGCGAACGCTTCGCCGTGCGCAATTCGGGTGCGGTGGCCGTGGTGGAGGGTGTGGGCGACCACGGCTGCGAATACATGACCGGCGGTTGTGTCGTCGTCATTGGCGAGACCGGCCGCAACTTCGCCGCCGGCATGTCGGGCGGCGTGGCCTATGTGCTCGATGAAGGCGGCACCTTCGCCAAGCGCTGCAACCTCGCCATGGTCGACCTGCAACCCGTGCCCGCCGAGGAGATCACCACGAAAAAGCTGCACCACGCTTCCGGTGACCTGCAAAGCCACGGCCTCGTCGATGTGACGAGCCACATGAACCGCAACGACTCCCACCGCCTCCATGAATTGCTCACCCGCCACGTCAAATACACAGGCTCGGCGCGGGCCGGGGAGATTCTGGCGCAGTGGGATGACTATCTGCCGAAATTCGTCAAGGTCATGCCGGTCGAATATGCCCGTGCTTTGGCCGAGTTGGAAAAGGCGCAATCGACCAGCGATGGCATGACCATCGGCGTGAACCGGAGGGCGTGAACATGGGCAAGGTCACAGGCTTTCTCGAGATCGACCGGCAGGACCGCAAATATGCGCCCGCCGCCGACCGCATCCGCCACTACAACGAGTTCGTCATTCCGCTGTCGGAAGAAGCCACCCGCAATCAGGCGGCGCGCTGCATGAACTGCGGCATCCCCTATTGCCACAGCGGCTGCCCGGTGAACAACCAGATCCCGGACTGGAATGATCTCGTCTATAACGGCAACTGGGAGGAAGCGGCGCGCAACCTCCACACCACCAACAATTTCCCGGAATTCACCGGCCGGGTCTGCCCCGCGCCCTGCGAGGCCTCCTGCACGCTGAACATCGAGGACGCGCCGGTCACCATCAAAACCATCGAATGCGCCATCGTTGACCGCGCCTGGGACAAGGGCTGGATCAAGCCGGAGATTGCGCCCGAAAAGACCGGCAAGAAGATCGCCATCATCGGCTCAGGCCCCGCCGGTCTTGCCGCCGCCCAGCAATTGGCGCGCGCCGGCCACGCCGTCCATGTCTTCGAGAAGAACGCCAAGGCGGGCGGCCTGATGCGCTATGGCATTCCCGACTTCAAGCTCGACAAGCATCTGATCGACCGCCGCGTGACGCAGATGGAAGCCGAGGGCGTCGTCTTCCACTACAATGCCCACATCGGCGTCACCCAGGACGCGCGCCAGATCGTCGACTCCTTTGATGCCGTGATCCTGTCGGGCGGGGCCGAACTGCCGCGCGATCTCGCCGTTCCGGGCCGCGAGCTCAAGGGCATTCACTTCGCCATGCAGTTCCTGCCGCAGCAGAACCGCCGCGTCTCCGAGGAATACCCGGTGGAGAAAAATCCCATCCTCGCCGCAGGCAAGCATGTGGTGGTCATCGGCGGCGGCGACACCGGCTCCGACTGCATCGGCACATCGGTGCGTCAGGGCGCGGCCTCGGTGGTTCAGCTTGAGGTCATGCCCAAGCCGCCGGAGAAGGAAAACAAGGCCCTGACCTGGCCCAACTGGCCCCTGAAGCTCCGCACCTCGTCGTCCCATCAGGAGGGTGCGGAACGCGACTTCTCGGTTGCCACCAAGTCCTTCACCGGCAGCGATGGCCAGGTGACAGGCCTGAACTGTGTGCGCCTCGGCCCCGACATGAAGGAAATTCCGGGCAGCGATTTCACCCTCCAGGCCGATCTCGTCTTCCTTGCCATGGGCTTCGTTCATCCCGTGCATGAGGGCATGGTGAAAAGCCTCGGCGTGGCCCTGGACAATCGCGGCAATGTGGAGGCCAACACCGTGGCCTATCAGACCAGCATGGCCAAGGTTTTCGCCGCGGGCGACATGCGGCGCGGCCAGTCGCTGGTGGTCTGGGCCATCCGCGAGGGCCGTCAGGCGGCGCGCGCCGTCGATGAATACCTCATGGGCGAAACCATCCTGCCGCGCTGAAGTGCGGCACATATCATGAGAAAGGCCGCCGCACGCGGCCTTTTTTCATGGCGCAGGCGGCAGGGTGAAATCGTCGTAGCGGCCGGCCTGGGGCGTGGGCGCGATGCCGCCGTTGAACAGCTTGTCGGCCGCCGATCCCGGCACCACGGGAATGGCAACCGTGGTGGCGGCCGCCCCCGCGGCTATCTTGCTCGCTGCCTTTTCCGCCGCCTGTGCGGCGGTCGCCACCGCCGTCACCTGCTGTGGCGACAGGGCCAGCGATTCGCCATCCAGCCCCACCCGCCCAAAGTCGGGCAGGGCTGGATCACTGGATTTTCGCAGGACCACGTTTTGGTCAGGTGCAGCAGCGGGTGCCGCCTCCGCCGGCGGTGCCGCCTTGGCCTTTTCAATGGCCGCCAGCACCAGTTGCCCCAGGCGATTGTTGCCCTGCTTGAAGAAGCGAAAGCCGTCGCGGGCGCGCAGCTTGCGCACCGCGCCCGTCTCATCCATGCCCGTGTCGGTGTAACTGCCATCGGGCGTGGAGAAGGCCGGGCGGATGTCAACGAAGGTTTCTCCCGCCGCCGTCACCCGGTCGCGCTGCAAGGCCAGCATCACCTTCATGTCGGCCTCATAGAGGGCATCCCCCATGGGCGGGATGCTGATCCAGAACACCTTGATCTTCGCAGCCTTCAGCGCCTCCAGCACCTTGTCGGTCTGGGCCCTGTAGGCCGCCAGCCATTCATTGGTGTTGAACAGATAGCGCACCGGCCCGACGCGCATGGGCTGACGGTCGTTGGATCCCATGAGCACCACGGCAGCATCATAGTTCTGGTCGGCGGTGATATTGGGCAGGCTGGCCGCCCAGTCATAGACCTCGGTGCGCGCCAGACCGGAAACTTCGTTGAAACGGTTGACCACCTCATAGGCGGCATTGCCTTCGGTCATGCGGGTGAGACCCGCTCCCAGCCCCCCCGCCAGCGCATCGCCGATGACCAGAATGCGATAGGGCTTGCCCGCAGTTTCCCCGGCCTCTGCGGCCATGCCTTCCTGCAGTCCGGCTGAACCCATGTCCGGGGCCGCCGGAGCCGCTGCGGCCGGGGCCGCTGGTGGAATGATGATGACCTTCTGCTCGGCCCAGGCCGGAGCCAGCAGCATGACCATCGCCGCGAGGAAAGCGAGAAAGCGCATGACGCGCTTTTATCCGCCGTGCCGCATCATCTCAAGCAGCTTGAGCGAGGGCTTGCCGTCGAGCGGCAGGCCCATCTTCTTCTGATAGGCCAGCACCGCCTCATAGGTGCGCGCGCCAAAGCGCCCGTCCGCCCCGCCGGTTTCATGCCCGGCGCGCGACAGGCGGCGTTGCAATTCCATGCGCTGCTCATGGGAAAGATCGAAGGCCGTATCGGGCCAGCCATGCTGGATGGGTCCCATGCCCCGGATGCGGTCGGCGAGATGGCCCACGCCCAGCGCATAGGAATGCGAAAGATTGTAATCCATGATGGCCATGAAATTCTGCGTGACCAGAAAGGCCGGGCCATCGATGCCCTGCGGAATCATCACGAAGGCCTTGGCCTGGTCATTGCCGAAGCCCTTGCCGTCGGCGCGCACGATGCCCAGCTTCTGCCATTCGCTCACCGGCCGCCAATGGCCGCGCCCGATCAGCGCGCGGTTGAAGCCCTTGGGCAGGTAGATTTCCCAGCCCCAGGGCCGATCAGCCTTCCAGCCGGCCTTGGCCAGGTAATTGGCGGTGGAGGCCAGCGCATCCTCCCTGGAGCCCCAGATGTCGCGCTTGCCGTCGCCGGTCCAGTCCACGGCATAGGACAGGTAGGAGGTGGGGATGAACTGGGTGTGGCCCAGCGCCGCCGCCCAGGAGCCGGTGAAATTGTCGGGGCTGCGGATGCCGCGCTTCAGCATGGTGAAGGCCGCCGTCAATTGCTCACGCGCGAAGTCGCGCTTGCGCCCGGCATAGATGAGGGTGGCCAGCGACCGCATCACGCTCATGGAACCGAGGTCCTTGCCGAAGTTTGACTCCATGCCCCAGATGCCGAGCAGCACATGGCGGTCCACGCCATATTTGCGCTCGATCGCCGCAAGCAGCTTCCCTTCTTCGGCAAGCTTCGCCCGCCCGCTGTCGATGCGCGCCGGCGTCACCGCCTTTTCCAGATAGGCCGAGGTGGTGGAGGTGAATTCCGGCTGATTGGCCGCCAGTTTCAGCACCACGGGATCAGGCTCGGTAATCCCGGCAAAGGCGCGATCGAAGAGCGCGCGCGACAGGCCCGCCTTCTGCGCCTGCGGCCAGAGCGTCTGGATGAAGGCCTCGAACTTGGCGTCGGCCTGGACCGGGACAGCCATGAGCGGCAGCGTCAGAAAGAGAGCAGCGGCAAGGCGCTTGATCATGGCGAACCCCTGAAGACAGCCGTGGCGGTGATTCGTCCACGGCCTCTGTCCTGTTTAACAGGGGGTGCTTTAAGCCCGCAAATGGGGCGTCAATCAGGCTGCGTTGCGCCGGGCCAGATGCTTCTCCCAGGCCAGCGCCGAAGTGACGATCTCATCGAGATCATCATGCGCAGGGGCCCAGCCCAGAATATCGCGCACCCGGCTGGCACCGGCCACGATGGCCGCCGGATCACCGGCGCGGCGCGGTCCCAGCATCTTGTTGATGGGCGCGCCATGGGCCTTCTCCACCGCGGCAATGACCTCGAGCACCGAATAGCCCCGGCCATAGCCGCAATTGAAAACCCCGCTTTCGCCGCCGCGCCTGAGGTGGGCCAGCGCCTTGACATGGGCAGCGATGAGATCGCTCACATGGATGTAATCGCGCAGGCACGTGCCGTCTGGCGTGTCATAGTCGGTGCCGAAGACATCCATTGATTTCCGCTGCCCCAGCGCCGTCTGGCAGGCCACCTTGATGAGATGCGTGGCGCGCGGCGTGGACTGGCCGGAGCGGCCCCTGGGGTCGGCCCCCGCCACGTTGAAATAGCGCAGCGCCACATAATTGAGGCCATAGGCCACATGGGAGTCGCGCAGCATGAATTCGGTCATCAGCTTGGACGTGCCGTAGGGCGAGATGGGCGCGGGCTGTGCCGTTTCAAAGACAGGCTGGGTTTCGGGATTGCCATAGACCGCCGCGGTGGACGAGAAGATGAAATTCTTCACCCCGCCCTGCACCGCGCTTTCCATCAGCGCCCGCGATTTCACCGTGTTGTTGAGATAATAGCCAAGGGGATCGGTGACCGAATCCGGCACCACGATGGACCCGGCGAAGTGCACGATGGCGTCCACCGCATGATCCTGGATGATCTTCGCCACCAGAGCCTGGTCGCCGATGTCGCCGGTGATCAGTCTGGCGCGTGGATCCACCGCCCAGGCGAAACCGGTGGAAAGGTTGTCCAGCACCGCCACGTCGAAGCCCTGATCGGCGAGCGCCAGCACCATGTGGCTGCCGATGTAACCCGCCCCGCCTGTAACCAGAATCGCCATGTCCGCCCCACGTTTAACCTGAAATAAACACGCCTCTTATAACCAGAAATTGTTATGAGGAACCTAAGCACCTCCCGCTCCGGTTCCACTGGTTAAATCTTTGTGAAGTCGGTGAAGCCCCATGTCATCTCCCCTTTCGCGTCCGATCAAGAAGGCTGTGTTTCCGGTTGCCGGCCTGGGGACACGGTTTCTGCCCGCCACCAAGGCCATGCCCAAGGAGATGCTGACGGTGGTGGACCGGCCGCTCATCCAGCTCGCGGTGGACGAGGCGCGGGAGGCGGGCATCGAGCACTTCATCTTCGTCACGGGCCGCAACAAGGCGGTGATCGAGGATCACTTCGACAAGCAGTATGAGCTGGAATCGACGCTGCGGAAGCGCGGCAAGTCGGCCGAACTCGACCTGCTCGAGGAAGACCTGCCCGCCGCCGGCCAGACCAGCTTCACCCGCCAGCAGGAACCCTTAGGGCTCGGCCATGCCATCTGGTGTGCCCGGGAACTGGTGGGCAACGAGCCCTTCGCCGTCCTCCTGCCGGACATGGTCATGCATGCCAGGCCCTCGTGCATGGCCCAGATGGTGGAGACCTATCACCAGCGCGGCGGCGGCAATGTCGTGGCGGTGGAGGAAGTGCCCTGGGAGCAGGTGTCGCGCTATGGCGTGGTTTCGGCCCATGACTGGGAGGACAACCACTTCATGATCGACCGCATGGTGGAAAAGCCCCGGCGCGAGGACGCCCCCTCGAACCTCATCATCTCCGGGCGCTACATTCTCCAACCGGAGATCTTCGACATGCTGGCCACTGCCACGCCGGGGGCGGGCGGCGAGATCCAGATCACCGACGCCATGATCCGCCTCATGGGCCATCAGCCCTTCCATGGCCTGGCCTACAAGGGCACCACCTATGACTGCGGCGACAAGGTGGGCTTCCTCGCCGCCAACATCGCCTTCGGCCTCGAACGCGAGGACATCGGACACGCCTTCCGCGAGGCCCTGAAACGGGTCATCGCCAGCCATGGTGGCTTCATCGGCTGGAATGCCGCGCCATCGCTCACCGAGCTGCTGGAGAAAATGAAGGCCGAGATGAAGGACGCTCAGCCCGAGATCACGGCCGACGCCGACCCCGGCAAGGCCGCCTGAACGGCATCACCCTTCGGGTGGTGCGTCCCTCATCCGCATGATGACCCGGATGGTCAGTAATGCCAGATCAGGCTGGCGATCACCCGGTGATCATCCCAGTCATCACCCGCCGCAGAACCCCGGAAGAACGTGCCGCTGTAATCGGCGGCAGCCGAGAACATGGGGTTGAACTTGTATTCCAGGCCGGCGCCGGTGGCGAAGGTGTAATCCGTGCCATCCTCGCCGTCTTCGATGTCGGCCCCCAGACTGAACCTGGCGTCGAGGTTTTCCCGCAGCGCCTCTGTCATGGCCAGTCGTGCCGTCCATAGCCGCGTGCCGGACGACGTTGCCAGGGTGCTTTCGTTGAGTTCAGTGCCGAGACTGAGCGCGATCGTCGCAATCTCCGATGGCCGCCAGGTGATGGTGCCGTCAAGGCCAGCCGTCTGCAGCGTATCAAGCGCCGGGTCAGCATAATTGCGCACCATGTATTTGGCCGCCACCTCGCCGCTCCAGACCGCACCGTCGTCGAAACTGAATCCGGCGCGCAGCGTCACCCCTTGCGAATTGCGTTTCAGGCCGTTGCGGTCGCGCCTGTCGTCGTGGAAGCGGGGCGCATAGGTGGCCTCGGCAAAGGGCGTGACCAGCGCGCCATATTTATAAGTGCCGCGCAGGCTGAAACTCGGCTCCGTATAGGCCCGGTCGGAATTGTTCTCGGTCGTGCCATCGGCCAGCGCCACATCACTGAAGAGCTTGCGCTCCACCCCCAGCCTGGCGGTGGTTTCGATGGGGCCAAGGTCATGGCTCAGGGCCGCGCTGCCGCCCAGCGTGTGATCGCGGCGTGGGTCAAGCGCGGCGGTGGAAACCTCGTCGCTGCCCGCTTCCGCCTGGCTCAGATCATAGTGCAGGTTGAAATCGGCATGCGTGGTGCGGCGGATGTCGAGCCGGAAATCGGTCTTGGCCGATCCCGTGACCGTCTTGGGATTATCCTTGTCGAGGAAGCGGATGAACTCGCCGTTGGCCTCGCCGCTCCAGGAATGCCGCACCCAGTCGCTCTGATGGGCGAGGCCGGGCCGCAGGCGCACACCGCCGTCGATCGCATTCTTTCCCGCGGTGCGCCGCGGATTGGTCGACACCACCCCGCCCATTTCCAGCGAGGGATAGACATTGAACACATTGGCCCGGAGCCCGAGCGGCGCATAGGGCGCGGGCCGCACCCGCGTCGGCCGACGCTTCGCCGGCTCATCCGGCGCTGGCGGCGGTGCCAGAACCTTGATGTCCGTCGCCTCTTCGCTGGCGTCCTCTGCCAGAGGATCAATGACCGTGCTGTCCGCAGGGTCCTCGGTCGCAGCGCTGGCAGTCCCATCCACCGTCACCGCTGGTCGCAAAGGTGGCGTTGCCTGTGCCAGCGCCGTCGCCGACAAGACCATCAACCCCGCCATTGTCAGCGCCAGTTGCGCCACACGCGTCTTCACCACGGACAAACTCCCTTGCACGGGGCAACCGTAAAGAAACATGGTTAACGTGGAGTTGCAGAAGAGCCGCGCCCCCGCCCTTCCCTTTTTCCGGCGACACTCCTATTTTGCCCGTCATGTCAAAGCCTTCCGCCGATAGTGCCGCCGCAACCCTTCTGGCCACCGCCCGTCGGGCGCTGGCAACCGAACGCGAGGGTCTGGATCAGCTTCTTGCGGCCCTCGATGGTGCTCTCGGCGGGGAACTGGCCCGCGCCGTCAACATCATTGCGGCGGCGACCGGCCGGGTGGTCGTCTCCGGCATGGGCAAGAGCGGCCACATTGGCCGCAAGATCGCTGCCACGCTGGCCTCCACCGGCACACCCGCCCTCTTCGTGCACCCCGCCGAGGCCAGCCACGGCGACCTCGGCATGATCACCCCGCAGGATGTGGTGATCATGCTGTCCAACTCCGGCGAGTCCGCCGAGTTGCGCGACATGCTGGCCTATAGCCGCCGCTTTTCCGTGCCCCTCATCGCCGTGACCGGCAGGGCCGAAGGCACGCTGGCCCGCGAGGCCGATGTGGTGCTGCTCATGCCTGCCGCCGCCGAAGCCTGCCCCATCGGTCTGGCCCCCACCACCTCAACTCTCATGCAACTGGCCATCGGCGATGTGCTGGCCATCGTGCTGCTGAAGCGGCGCGGCTTCACCGCCGAGGATTTTTCCGCCTTCCACCCCGGCGGTAAACTGGGCGCGCAGTTGAAACTGGTCAGCGACATCATGCAGCGCGGTGCCGCCCTGCCGCTGGTGCAGGAAACCACCGACATGAGCGAGGCCCTGGTGGTGATGACCGCCAAGAGCCTCGGCTGTGTCGGCGTCGTGGACGGGCGCGGAAAGCTCACCGGCATCATCACCGATGGCGACCTGCGCCGTCACATGACCACCGGCCTCCTCGGCCAGCAAGCCAGCGCCGTCATGACGGCCAACCCGAAAACCATCTCAGGCTCGGACCTGGCCATCGAAGCCCTGGACAAGCTGAACCGCGCCAAGATCACCGCCGCCTTCATCGTCGATGACGCGGGCCGGCCTGAAGGCCTCATTCACATCCATGACCTCTTGCGTCTCGGCGTCAGTTGATCACGCCGCCGCGACCTTGAGCCTGAGGCCGTTGACGCCCGTGACCTTCACCCGCGTGCCGGCGGGCAGGTCCGGTCCCTCCACCTCCCACAGGGTGCTGTTGATGGAGAGATGGCCCCGGCCCTCGGCAATGGGCCGGTCCAGCACATAGGTCGAGCCGACATATTCATACATGCGGCGGTTCAGGTTGGGCTGGGCGGAATCGAAGACATTGCGCCGCGCCAGAAACTGCCGCCCGCCATAGACGCTCGCCACCGACAGGAGCGAGAAGACGATGACCTCGGCCTGCCAGCCCATGTTGAACATGAGATCGAGGACGCCCACCGCCGCCGCCGGAATGGCCAGCCAGATGAAGAACACGCCGGGGGCGAGAAGTTCAAGGATCAGCAGCAGGCCCGCCACCACAAACCAGAACCAGTTGCCGAGCAGGGGAAAGAACTCTGACATGGCTCAGCTCCGCGGCGGCAGGGTGCGGCGCAGCGGCGGCGGCGCCGGGCTTGGCGGCGTGCCGGTGAAGGCCTCCCGCGCGATCTCGGCAATGCCGCCGATGGACCCCAGCACCGAGGCGGCATCGACCGGCATCATCAGCACCTTCTGGTTCGGCGACTGCGCCAGGCTTTCCAGCGCCTTCACGTAATTGTTGGCGACGAAATAGTTGATCGCCTGCACATTGCCCGCGGCAATGGCCTCGCTCACCATGGTGGTGGCCTTGGCTTCGGCCTCGGCGCTGCGTTCGCGCGCTTCGGCGGCGCGGAAGGCGGCCTCGCGCTGGCCCTCGGCGGCCAGCACCACCGACTGCTTCTCGCCCTCGGCCTTGAGAATGGCGGCCTGGCGCAAGCCCTCGGCTTCCAGAATGGCGGCGCGCTTGTCGCGCTCGGCCTTCATCTGGCGCGCCATGGAATCCACCAGATCGCGGGGCGGATTGATGTCCTTGATCTCGATGCGCGTCATCTTCACGCCCCAGGGCTCGGTGGCGCGATCCACGACACCGAGCAGGCGATGGTTGATCTCGTCGCGCTGCGACAGCAATTGATCGAGATCCATGGAACCCATGACGGTCCGGATGTTGGTCATGGTCAGGTTGATGATGGCGTTTTCCAGATTCTGCACTTCGTAGGAGGCGCGCGCCGCATCGAGGATCTGGTAGAAGGCCACCCCGTCCACCGTGACCATGGCGTTGTCGCGGGTGATGACCTCCTGCGACGGCACCTGGATGACCTGCTCCATCATGTTGAGCTTGGTGCCCACCCGGTCGATGAAGGGCACGATGAGCCCCAGGCCCGGCTCCAGCGTGCGGATGTAGCGGCCGAAGCGCTCCACCGTGTAGTTATAGCCCTGCGGGACCATGCGGATGGCGCGCAGCAGGTAGAACACCACCACGCCGAAAAACATGATAACGAAAATGCCCAAGCCCGAATTCATCATGATCCTCCCTCCCTGAAGGGATTTTGTCCGTCCAGATCATGGGAAGGCGAAAGCGCCGGCGCAAGCCCGTCAGCGCCAGCCCATGAGCTCGCGTCGGATGATGGTTTCTAGCATGTGAATTGATTCGCTCGTATCGTTGAGGCAGGGCACGGTGGCAAAGTTCTCCCCGCCCCTTTCGTGGAATATCTCCCCCAGGCCGATGGCCACCTCCTCCAGCGTTTCCACACAGTCGGCGGCAAAGCCGGGCGTGATCATCAGAAGGTTCTTCACCCCCTGCCCCGGCAGGGCCTCCACCGTGTCCTGGGCATAGGGCTGCAGCCACTCCGCCTTGCCGAAGCGCGACTGGAACACCACCTGCAACCTGTCTGCGCCCAGGCCCATCTTCTCCCGCACCAGCCGCGCCGTCTTCAGGCAGTGACAGTGATAGGGATCGCCCTTGTCCCAATAGTCCTTGGGCAGGCCATGAAACGACATGAGGATGCGGTCCGGCTGCCACGGCAGGGCCTTCAGGGCCGTCTCCAGACTGTGGCTCAGGGCGGCAATGTGGGCCGGATCATCGTAATAGGGCGGCACGGTGCGGATGGCCGGCTGCCAGCGCATGGCCTGCAGGGCCTCATAGGCCTTGTCCAGCACCGAGGCGGTGGTGGTGGCGGAATACTGCGGATAGAGCGGAAACAGCAGGATGCGCTCGCAGCCCGCCTGTTTCAGCGCCGCCAGCCGCTCGGCAATGGGCGGCAGGCCATAGCGCATGGCCCAGTCCACCAGAAGGGGTGCCTCTTGCCATCCGGGTTCGCCCATGAGCTTGCCATCAAGCGCCTGTGCCAGTCCTGCCGCCTGTGACCGGGTGATGGTCTTGAGTGGCGATTCATCGCGCTCACGGTTCCAGATCTTGTCATAGGCGTGGCCGGATCGCTTGGGCCGGGTGGTCAGGATGATGCCGTTCAGGATCACCCACCACAGGGCCCGATTGGCTTCGATTACCCGCCGGTCTGACAGGAACTCCTTGAGATAGCGCCGCATGGGCCAATAGGAGGTGGCTTCCGGCGTGCCCAGGTTGATGAGAAGCACGCCAACCCGCGCCGGAGCGATGCGGGGATGGTCGGCAGGCAGATGGCTTTTTTCAGTCATTCAGGGGTCTCGAGGGAAGGACGGAGGGCGTGACAGGCTAGCCGGAAGCGTTAATAACTTCCACAGACAATCTCCGCTAGAGTGAGTCGCTTAAATCACCCGCATGCACGACGGACCGGCTGATGAAACATAGCCCGAATTTCATTTTCGACACGTTGAAGGACGCCAGCCGCGCCGTGCTCAGCCCGGCGCTGCGTGATCTGCACGCCGAAGGCACCTCCGATGTCCGCGCCCGGGAAGCCATCCGCCACGAGCAGATCGGCGAAGTCACCCGTTCCATTCCGCTGCTCCTGCTGTTCCACATCTGCACGGCGCTCATTCTCACCATCCGGCTCTCCAGCCGCACCGGCGACTATAATTCGCTGCTGATGTTTTTCCTCACCCTGCTGCCGGCAGGCCTGTTGGGCGGCGCCTGGCTCTATCATGACCGCACGCCCCACAAGAATGACACCCTGGTCTTCCGCCTCATCGAGGCGGGCGGCGTCTTCATGGGCGTCATCTGGACCATGCCTTCGGCCCTCCTCATGGCCCAGGCCAGCGGCACCGAACGCATGGTCATTCTGGGCCTCGTCCTCACCATCACCAGCATTGGCGCCATATCGCTGGCCCGCATCCCCACCGCCGCCATTCTCTTCACCTCCTTTGCCATCTCGGCCCTGAGTTATTCCATGGTGATCTATGGCGGCACTGACGCGGTCATCGGATCGGCCCTCACCATCACCTACGGCCTGGTGCTGACCAGCATTATCCTTGCGGCCCATCACGATTTCCTGCGCCGGGCGCGCTCGGACTTCGACGTCAAGAACCAGCAGGAGGTCATCGCCCTTCTGCTCAACGATTTCGAACGCGGCACCCACGACTGGCTGTGGGAGACCGACCCTGAGGGCAGGCTCGCCTATTTCTCGCCGCGCCTGGGCGAACACCTGGGGCTGGCCGCCGAGCAGATCGTCGGCCGCACCATGATGGATCTGGTGCAGGCCACGCCGGAAACACCGGGCTGGCCGGAATTGATGGCCGATCTCGCCGCCCGCCAGACCATCGAGGGCCGTATCATTGATGCCCACTTGCGCGGCCAGACCGCCCACTGGGAAATCACCGCCCGCCCCCTGTTCAAGGAAGACGGCGCCTTTCACGGCTACCGCGGCGTGGGCCGCGATGTGACCCAGAAGTGGGAGGCCGAACAGGCCCTGCGCGAGGCCAAGCAGGCGGCAGAAACCGCCTCCTCCGCCAAGTCGCAGTTCCTGGCGGTCATGAGCCACGAATTGCGCACCCCGATCAACGCCATCGTCGGTTTTTCCGAAATGCTGGGCAGCGCCCACGGCGACAATCTCTCGCCCGAAACCCGGCAGGATTATCTCAACACCATCATGGAGAGCACCCGTCATCTCCAGAGCCTGATCAACGACCTGCTCGACATCACCCGCATGGAAAAGGGCACCTTGCAACTGGTGGAGCAGGACCTCGACGCCGCCGAACTGGTGGAAGTGGCGGCCCGCATGTGCCGCAGCCAGGCGGAAGGTGCCGACGTGACCGTGGTGGCCCGCACCGTGGACAATATCGGCATCACCGGCGATGTCACCCGCCTGAAGCAGGTGTTTCTCAACCTCCTCACCAATGCCATCAAGTTCACGCCCGCCGGCGGCATCGTCAATGTGGACATGGAGCGCACGGCCCAGGGCCAGCTCGTTCTGGCGGTGCGTGACGCCGGCATTGGCATCAGCGCCGCCGACATCGAGCGTGTTTTCGATCCCTTCTATCAGGCGGAGAACAGCTCCTCCCGCCGCTATGGCGGCATGGGCCTCGGCCTGGCCATTGCCCGCAAGATTGCCCGCCTGCACGGCGGCGATGTCACGCTCGCCAGCGAGCCGGGAGCCGGCACCACCGCCAGTCTGATCCTGCCGGGTTCCCGCATCCACTGGCCGCAAAGCAAGCCCGGCCTGCGCCGCAACGTCGCCTGAGCCGAGCCTCCGTCCGCCGCGCCATCACACCTTGGCGAAGCCACTGGCGCAGGCGCGGGCCAGCGGCTATTTTGTCCCCATCTGCAACGGTTAGAGATCATGCCCACGCGCTTTCCCCTGGTTGGCCTGCCCGCCGACACCCATGAATCCCACGGTTTCCTCTATCACTCGCTGGGCGACAAATATGTCCGCGCGCTGGCCGAAGTGGCCAGGGTGACGCCGGTCATGATTCCCTCCATCGCCGAGGTCATGGACCTCGACGGGCTGCTCGGCCACCTCGACGGCGTGCTCATGACCGGTGCGGTTTCCAACGTTCACCCGCCACACTATGGCGAGGAGCCGAGCGCCGATCACGAACCCTATGACCACCGCCGCGATGCCATGACGCTGAAGCTCATCCGCGCCGTCATCGACCGGGGCATGCCACTGTTCTGCATCTGCCGCGGCTTTCAGGAATTGAACGTCGCCATGGGCGGCACGCTGGAAACCGAAGTGCAGCGGGGCAAGGACCGGCTCGACCACCGCGCCCCCAAATCCGATGACGTCAACGTGCGCTATGCGCCCACCCACGACATCGCCATCACCAGGGGCGGCATGCTGGAACGCATCCTCGGCAAACGCGAAACCCGGGTGAATTCCATCCACCGCCAGGGTGTGCGCCAGCTTGCCCCCGGTCTTGCGGCCGAGGCCGTGGCACCCGACGGCATCATCGAGGCCGTATCTGTAAAGGGGGCCAGGGCCTTTGCCTTCGGCACCCAGTGGCACCCGGAGTTCCGCGCCAGTGACAACCCGGACTCGGTGAAGCTCTTCACCGCCTTCGGCGATGCCGCCCGCGCCCACGCCCGCCAGCGCCTGGAAAAACACCTGCCGCCCAAAAGTGCCTGACCATCAGAACAGTGTCGGAAGCTCGCTCAGCGATGTGATCCGCGCCACCGGCTTGCCGGGCAGATTATCGTCAGCCTCGCCCTGGCGCGCCAGTCTCACCGCCTGAAAGCCGAAGTGCGCGGCACCCTGCGCATCCCAGCCATTGCCGGAAACGAAGCAAATGGAGGGCGCGTCATGGATTTGCAGCTTCTGCATGGCATGGCGATAGACCCGGCGCGATGGCTTGTAGATGCCGACATCCTCAACCGACAGCACCTGATCCAGCAGCTTCTCCAGCCCGGCGTGACGCACCGCCTGATCCAGCATGGAAGGTGAACCATTGGAGAGAATGGCGGTGCGGCGGCTTCTGGCCTTGATGGCCTTCAGCGCGTCCAGCGCATCGGGAAAGGCGTCGAGCTTGAGGTAGAGCGCCATCAATTCGTCGGCCAGCCCCGCCTCGGTGAGGTCGAGTGCGGCGAGCGTGTGGTCCAATGCGGCCCGCGTCACATTCCAGAAGTCATCATGCACGCCCATGAGGCTGCGCAGCCAGGTGTAGTTCAACTGAGTCTGGCGCCAGCCCCGGGCCAGGTCCTCGCCCTTGCCGTCAAGATCGGCCGCCATTTTTGCCACCGGCGAGGCGACATCGAAAAGCGTGCCATAGGCGTCGAATACCACCGCCTGAATGCCTTCGAGCCTGACCTTCGCCTGTGCCATGCGCTGCTCCCCTGCGTGAGCGCCATGCTAATCGGCTCACCGGAAAAGAAAAGGGTTCAGCCGACTGCCGAGAGCGACGGGAAGTGTTCCAGCAGCCAGAAGGACACGGCCTGCATGGCCCCGGTGAGGAACATCAGTCCCGTGAGCACCAGCAGCGCCCCCATGACGCGCTCCACCGTCAGCATGTGGCGCCGGAAGCGGGCGAAGAACCGCAGGAAACCGCCGACGCTCGCCCCCGCGATGAGGAAGGGAATGCCCAGGCCCAGCGAATAGACCGCCAGCAGGGCCGCACCCTTGACCACGTTCTGTTCGGAGGCGGCAATGGTCAGGATGGCCGCCAGCACCGGCCCGATGCAGGGCGTCCAGCCGAAGGCAAAGGCAAGCCCCACGCCATAGGCGCCGACAAGGCCCGCGGGATTGGATTTCTGCTGATAGCGCGCCTCGCGGTTGAGCAGCCCGATCTTGAACAGCCCGAGGAAATGCAGGCCCATGACGATGATGAACAGCCCCGCGATCTTGGCCAGCAGCGGTGCCCAGGCGCGCAGCACCTGTCCGGCATAGGAGGCCGAGGCCCCGAGAGCCACGAAGACCGTGGTGAAGCCGAGCACGAACATGAGCGAGGCCAGCAGCACCCGGCGGCGCTTGTCGGCCAGCGCCTGTGCCCCCTCCGCCGTCATGTCCTCCAGCGACACGCCGGTGATGAAGACGAGATAGGGCGGCACCAGCGGCAGCACGCAGGGCGACAGGAAACTCGCCACCCCGGCCAGCAGGGCGGCACCGAAGGATACATTGCTCATGACTGCTCCATGGCAGGCGCGCCGCGTGACCGCAAGACGGGCCAGCGCCGCAGGGCCTCACATTACGGTCAGTGGCGCAAACCCGCCTTGACCAATCCCATTCCTTAAACTATGTTATATTATAACATAACAGGATATCCCATGCGCCGCCTCGCTCTTGCCGCCCTGCTGCTTGCCGCCACCGCCTCCTCCGCACTTACCGCCCCCCGCGTGGTGGCTTCCATCATGCCCATCCACTCCCTGGTGGCAGGCGTCATGCAGGGCGTGGGCGAACCGGAACTCCTGCTCTCCGGCCAGAATTCGGAACATACCGCCGCCCTGACGCCCCGCCAGCTCGAAAGCCTCATCGCGGCTGATCTCGTCTTCATGGTGGGCGCAGGGCTGGAAACCAAGCTCGTGCAACTGGACGGGTCGGAAGCGGTGGGCGGCCGCCACTTCACCGCGCTGGCCACCGCCCCCGGTGTCACCACCCTCCCCATCCGCGCGGGCGGCACCTGGGAGGCGCACGACCATGACCACGAGGCCGGGAACAGCGGAGGTGAAGCCGACCACGACCATGGCATCGCGGCCAGCTTCGATCCCCATGTCTGGCTGGATCCCGCCAATGCCAAGGCCATGGTGGCGGCCATTGCCCACGATCTCGCCGCCGCCGATCCCGCCCATGCCGCAGCCTACAGCGCCAATGCGACCGCCATGGAAAGCCAGCTCGATGGCCTCAAGGCGAGTCTCGCCGCGCGCCTTGCACCCGTGCAGGACCGGCCCTTCATCGTCTTCCACGATGCCTATCACTATTTCGAGCAGGCCTTCGACCTTTCCGGCGTGGGCAGCATCAGCAATATCGCCGGCACTGCGGCCTCGGCCCAGCGCCTCAAGGAAATCACCCAGCGCATCCGCTACACGGACGCCCGCTGCATCTTCCGCGAACCGCAATTTCCAGAGCGGGCGGTCACCGCCATCAGCGCCGATGCCGGCATCAAGGTGGGCGTTCTCGATCCTCTTGGTGCAACCCTTGCCCCCGGCCCCCAGGCCTACGCCAGCTTGCTCGACGGCCTGGCCGACAATCTCATCGCCTGCCTCGGCCCCTGAAGCCATCAGGCCGTGCTTGCGCGCAACACCCCTCGCCACGGTGCGCGGCACTCAATAGCCTGGCGCATGCGCCGCTTCACTTTATGGCCGCAATCGCGGATGATAGGGGCGGACACATCAAACGGCGGGGGACATGGTGCGGCAGATCGGATATGAGCTTATGGCACTGGCGGTCATGGCGGCACCGGCCCTGGCCCATCCCCATGTGGTGGTGGGGGTGACGGCCGAAGTGGTGCTGGACGCGGCCGGAAAGGTCACAGGTCTGCGTCAGCATTGGCACTTCGACAAGGGCTATACCGACTCCGCCCTGGAGGACATGGATACCAATCATGACGGCACCTTCAGCGCCGAAGAACTTCAGCCCCTCACTGCGGAAAACATGAAATCGCTGAAGGATTATGACTATTTCACCGTGATCCGCCAGAAGGGCGAGGCGGTGGCCATCCTTGACCCCGCCGATGCCGAGCAGACCTGGGCCAAGGGCCTGCTGTCGTTGCATTTCACCCTGCCGCTGGCAAAGCCGCTCGACCCCAAAGACGGCGAGGTGGTGGCCAAGGTCTATGACCCCGAATTCTTCATCTCCTTCACCCTGCCGGAACGTGAGGGGGCCAGCGCCAAGGGAACCCTGCCTGCGGGCTGCACTCTCTCGGTCAAGCCCGTACCCACCGATGCCGAACTGGATTCCACCCGCGCCATGCTGGCCACCAAGGGGGTGGACTGGCAGCCCGAGAACAATGAGGATTTCGGCGCGCTCTTTGCCCAGCCCATCAGCCTGTCATGCGCCTCCTGATTCATGGCCTCTTGCTGATCCTTCTGATGCTGGTGCCCCTGGCCCCGGCCACGGCGCAGGATGCGCCATCTCCCGGCATCAGCGCCCGGAGCGACCGCCCGCCCGCCATTGATCCACGCCAGCTGCTGGTGCCGCGCAAGAACCCCGACGGCAGCCTGCAGGCGCCGCCCTTCCTGTCCGACCCCGTGCGCTGGATGGCGGTGAAACAGCAGAACTTCTATGGCGACCTTTCCCGCACGTTGCGCGCCATCAAGGACGAAGGCCGGGGCCGCGCCGGCTGGCTCCTGTTCTGGATCAGCTTCGCCTATGGCGTGTTCCATGCCGCCGGTCCCGGCCATGGCAAGACCGTCATTTCCGCCTGGCTCTTCGCCACCGAGAATGAATTGAAACGCGGCATCATGGTGGCCTTCCTCAGTGCCATCATCCAGGCGCTCACCGCCATTGTCACCGTCTCGGTGCTGCTGCTCTTTGTCAAAAGCGCCAGCACCGCGGCGCGCGACACGGCGGGCTTTCTGGAGAGCGCCAGCTATCTGATGATCGCCGCCCTTGGGCTTTACCTTCTCACCACCGCCTTCCCCCGGCGGCACACCCCTGTCGGCCATGACCACGGCGGGACTCATGCTCATGCTCACGAGCATGATCACGGCCATGACCATGACTGCCCCGCCTGTGGCGCGCTCAATGACGGTCCGGGCGAGGATGCCTGCGGCTGCGGCCATGCCCATGCGCCCACGCCCTATGCGGTGTCAGGGCAGGACTGGTCCTGGCCCCGGGCGCTGTCCATGGCCTTCGCCATCGGCATCCGCCCCTGCACCGGGGCCATTCTCGTTCTCGTCATGGCCAATGCGCTCGGCATCTATTGGGCAGGCGTTGCCTCCACCCTCGCCATGGGCGTGGGCACCTTCCTCACCGTCTCGGCCATCGCCGCCGTCGCGGTCTTCGGCAAGGGGCTCGCCACCCGGCTGGCGGGAACCAATGGCCCCCTGGCGCATTGGCTGAACCGGGGCTTTCGCGTGGCGGCGGGCCTGTTCATCGCGGGCCTGGGGCTTCTCATGTTTCTGGGTTCGCTGCAACCAAGCCAGACGGTGATGTGATGACAGGACGGAATGGTCTGGTGCTGGCGGGCTTCATTGCCCTGTGCCTTGCAGTGGGGGCCCTGGGCGGCTGGGTCACGGCCCCGGCGGTGGCGGAATGGTATCCGACGCTGAACAAGCCCGCGTGGAATCCGCCGGACTGGCTCTTCGCCCCGGTGTGGACCACCCTCTATGTGCTGATGGCGGTGGCCGCCTGGCTGGTGTGGCAGCGGGGCCAGCAAGGTGCCGCCATCACGGGCGCCATGGTGCTGTTCTTTTCCCAGCTTCTGTTGAACCTCGCCTGGTCCTTCCTGTTCTTCGGGGCGCGCCAGCCGGGCACGGCCTTCATGGAAATCCTGATGCTCTGGGCCACCCTCCTCGCCACCATCGTCGCCTTCTGGCGCGTCTCGAAACCCGCCGGCCTCTTGCTGCTGCCCTATATCGCCTGGGTCAGTTTCGCGGCGCTGCTGAACTACACCGTCTGGCAGATGAACCCCTAGAGCCTGCTGTTTTTTGACGGAATCTGGGATTCCCAAATCAGTGTAGTTCTGATTCAAGCTTCATGCTGGGCAGCGAGG
>OEIV010000117.1_pt1 | contig 49849 bp, 59 predicted proteins | sample 1539231 | NCBI WGS metagenome assembly OEIV01 (sample SAMN03794762, study PRJEB22550) | activated sludge metagenome | feature: wastewater treatment plant; material: activated sludge; isolation source: Wastewater treatment plant of a petroleum refinery complex | place: Argentina: Buenos Aires ...
CTTTTTTGTATAGCTGTTCTATCTCGATTGCTAGTATGAGTTCTTTGATTTTTCTACCATAACTCCGTTCGCTGGTGAGCAGTGCATTTTTTACATATTGTTGGGTGATAGTACTACCGCCACCACGACTTGAGTCTCTAAATAATATACCTGAAAAAGCTCTAGCCAATCCTTTTGGGCTAAAAGCACCTTGTTTGTAGAAATCTTTGTCTTCTAGCGCAACAGTAGCATCCTTGATACATTGAGGCATTTGATTGAATTCTATTAGACTACGGTTCTTGTCCCCATAAATCTCTACTAGTAATTTTTCACCTGTACGATCATACAGCTTGGTAGTCTGTGCACTAGTCAGGGCATTTATCTTGTTTGGACTAGGTAGGTCTTTGGCAAACCATGCAAAAACTGCAGCAACTGCCAAAATACCACTCAATGCTCCTATGGCGTATAATTTGAGAGCTTTTTTACTGCTGATGACCTTCCAGATGTGATCTGGAGCTAGTTTTTTGATACCCTTGGCTCTGGGTACAGCAGGAGTGACTATCCAGCTCCAAAAATGACCTTTTTTAGCAGTTTTGGCTGTAGCAGCAACCTTACCAGAAGAAATTTTGGTACTTGTACCTGCGTTAGAAGTGCCTCTAACTACACGGCGTTTGATATTGCGGGGTTTTCTTGCCATAAGTGTTATGTCTATTAATTAGATTATATACAAAAAACGCCTATACGGCTATAATGTGACTATAAAATAAGGTGAAAATGAAAAAACCCAACCAAGAGAAAATACACGAATTACTTACCCGAAATGTTGAAGACTTGATAGTCAAAGAAGAAATTGAGCAAAAGCTCAAATCTGGTAAGAAATTACGTATAAAACTTGGTATAGATCCAACAAACCCCCAGATACATATCGGCAGGGCAGTAACACTTTGGAAGCTACGAGAGTTTCAAGATCTGGGGCATCAGATTACTTTGGTAATCGGAACGTTTACAGGTGTGATAGGCGATGCTAGCGACAAAGATAGTGAAAGGCCGATGATTGATAGCAAGGTGATAGAAGCCAACTCTAAGACTTATATTGAACAAATAGGAAAGATATTGGATGTCAAAAAAGTAGAGTTTTTTTACAATGGTGATTGGTTCAATAAGATGAAATTACAGGATTTCTTTCAGCTTACTAGCTTATTTACTATCCAGCAGATGATTGAAAGAGAAAACTTTGCTAAGCGTATCAAGAGCAACAAACCTGTTGGTATACATGAGACTTTGTATCCCATGCTACAAGGCTATGACTCTGTTGAGATGAAGACAGACATAGAGGTTGGAGGGACTGATCAGCTGTTCAACTTATTGGCTGGGCGCACCGTACAGAAAGCCTACGATCAGAGTCCACAAAGTGTGATAACTTTTAGTCTGATGGAAGGTACAGATGGTCGTAAGATGAGCTCTAGTTGGGGTAATTGCATTTACATCACTGATGAACCAGATGATATGTATGGCAAGGTGATGACTATTCGCGATGAGTTGATTCCCAGTTACTTCAGGATGGCAACAGATGTAAGAATGGATGTGATAGAGCAAATTGAGAAGGATATGTCACAGGGTGATAATCCACGTGATACCAAGGCTAGTCTGGCTCGAGCAATTGTGGCCAGATATCATGGTGAAAAAGTCGCAAAAGACGTCGAAGACAGGTGGAACAATCAATTTCGTGAAGGCAACAAGCCCAAAGATATCGACGAGATCAAGATAAAACCTGGCAAAGTATTAGATATAGTAAGTATGCATTTTGAGCTTAGCAAGTCAGAGGTGCGTAGATTGGTCTCTCAAGGCGGCATCAAGATTGATGATGAAGTGGTAAAAGACGTTGATCAAAAAATTTCCAAATCTGCATTGGTACAAGTTGGCAAGCGAAGATTTGTAAAATTTAAAATATAAATATTTATGCCAGATCCAATGCCATCAGATACACCACCAAACGAACCAATCATTAAGTCTGGTTTTGATCCGCGCGCATACGAAGCAGAGAAAGCGCAGTCTAGTGAATCAGAATTACCTCTACATATGAGAATGTACAAAGCAGTAGCAGGTATTGTAGAAGAAAGAACATTGGAATTACCCGAAGAACAAAGTAGAGGCATTATCGCTTCTTTAAAAAATGGAATTTTATTTTTTAGCAGAGAGTCTGACGACAACCCGCTTAGGGGTAGTGAGCTAAAAGAAAAAATTAAACCTTTTGAGCAGAGTAGTGTATATCTAAGGGCAGTAATGATGCCGGTAGATGATGGCAGAGGATTCTATGGATACAAAAGTGTAAGTCTAGGACATATTGCGGGAAGGGAAATAGTTGATAAGGATTTTATCGCTGTGAGCTTATATTTTGATATTACAGCTACTGAATTAGACGCATCTGGTAATGAATCATATCCTTTTGCCACCATGGATGATAATGATACAAACAATAATCTATTTACAATCCTAATTGGGCCAGAATTACCTCCTACGATGATTCAAGAAAGACACTGGGATAGAGAGAATGTCACATGGCAACAAAAACTCAGCGCAGTTGATGTCGATGGTAACCCCATATATCCCCGCCATGAATTAACAGATGAGGAATGTTCTAAAATACTTATAGCATTAAAAGATTGCCCACTATTCTAGTTATTATTCGTCTTTTGTTCGTGCTAAAATATTACTATGACTAAAAATATTTCTTTAATTTCTGCTGTGAGTGAGCTTAGCGGAGTAGGTCCAGTTGTAGAAAAGGGCCTTAACAAACTAGGCATTTCTACGGTAGAAGACTTACTGATGTATTTTCCACGCAAGTGGGAAGATTTCTCCAAACTCAGCAAGCTCAATACCATCAAACCAGGTAGAGTTGCTATAAATTGTGAGGTGCAGAGTATCGCGGTGCGTCGAAGTCATCGCAATAAACGACTGACTATCACTGAAGCGATACTTTCTGATGAGACCGGCTCGATAAAAGCCGTTTGGTTTAATCAGCCGTTTATAGCAAATAGTCTCAAGAAAGGAAGTAATTATCTTTTTTTGGGTAATTTTGAGTTCAAGAACAACTACCTGAGTCTCAATAATCCAATCATCGAAACAATTGATGAACATACAGTCAATGGCAAGATATTCACTACCTATCCAGAGAATAGCATCATAACCTCCAAGACATTGCAAAAGTTGATTGCCCAAGTGATACATCTTAGCAGTGAGCTTTCAGATTACTTACCTACTGAGATAGAAAAAGAGCATGAACTCATCTCATACAGTGACAGTATCAATTTCCTGCATTTTCCTGAAAGTATAGAAAGTGTGTCAAAAGCAAAGCGTCGCATTGGCTTTGCCGAATTGTTTGAGCTTATCCTTACAGGAAAGGTACTCAAACATGAGATACAGACTGAGAACTCGGCAAAGATTAAATTTGACTTGAGTGTGGTGGAAGGTATATTGAGCCAGCTCAACTTCGATCTTACAGATGCTCAGCGCAAAGTAGCTTGGCAGATATTTCAAGATCTAGAAAGTTCACATCCTATGAATCGTATGCTAGAAGGGGATGTAGGGAGCGGCAAAACTTTAGTGGCATTACTCGCTGCAGCTATGAGTTTAAAGTCTGGTTATCAAGTAGCGCTAATGGTGCCTACAGAAATATTGGCACGACAGCACTTGGTTACTTTCAAAAAGCTATTTTCTTCCCAGGACGTAAGATGCGAGTTGCTGGTCTCAGCGTTGAAACCTTCTGAAAAAACCAATATTCACAATGAAATATCAGAGGGTAAAATTGATGTAGTGATTGGTACCCATGCCTTGCTTAGCGAACACGTAGTATTCAATAATCTAGGACTTATCATCATAGATGAACAACATCGCTTTGGCGTAAATCAGCGAAGAGCGCTGAAATCCAAGTCAGAGTTCATGCCGCATGTACTCACTATGACTGCTACTCCGATACCACGTAGTTTGGCACTAGTGGTGTATGGTGATTTGGATATCTCTGTCATAGATGAGTTGCCACCGAATCGCAAGAAAGTTACTACTATAATCGCAAACGATCAGAATCGTCAAAATGTTTATAGAGAAGTAGATAAGCTTATAGCCAGTAAACAGCAAGTATTTATGGTGTGCCCAAGTATAGAACAGGATGATGAATCAGGCATGAAATCAGTAAAATCAGTTTATAACAATCTAAAGAATACTGTTTTTTCAACCCGCCGTATAGCTACATTGCATGGCAAGATGAAATCTACTGAAAAAGAACAAATCATGAATGATTTCAGAGATCACAAGTACGATATATTGATATCCACTACGGTAATAGAAGTAGGGGTAGATATCGCAAATGCTACTGTACTAATTGTAGAAAATGCCGAGCGATTTGGGCTAGCTGCCCTGCATCAATTGCGTGGTAGAGTGGGTAGAAGTGGCATGCAATCATATTGCTATTTGTTTTCAGACACTAGTAATCCTTATAGTACCAACAGACTTCAGGCAATGGAAAAAACTAGTGATGGGTTTAGGCTTGCCCAGATAGACCTGGAGTTGAGAGGACCAGGTGAGATATACGGCACTTCCCAACATGGCATCCTTGATCTTACCTACGCCAATATATTTGACACTAGATTGCTTGCAGAAGTTCGAAAGTCAGTTGATACTTTTATATCTACTGACAAAATGCTACAATACCCTAAATTGGTTAAGCGAATAAATCAACTCAAAAAATTAACATCATTAGATTAAATACATGAATTCTGGAGTAGTTACATATTTTACCAAAGGTAAGGTTTTAAATAATATTGGTACCCACCAAAAATTAGATAAAACTGCTTTTCGGATAACTTCACCTTATTTCGACCACAAATATTTTCCCACCAGAAATCTAATATTGAAGTTTGAAGGAATGGGTGGACCAGATGGATTGAAATTCAAAGGCAAATATACCTCTGATCATTTATGGGATCCAATCAATAAGATAGGTTACCTACCAGTCTGGATCGAGATACATTATCAAAATCTCGTGGAGGCCCTCAAGCAAAAAGACTATGTCAAAGCAGCATTTGAAGCAGGGTTCATGGCCCACTACCTTACTGATAGTCTTACACCTGCACATCATGTGAGTAACAAACTTCTCACCGCAGAATACGAAAATGCTAGCAAAGCTCGTCTAGGATGGCTATATTTTGGTCGCAAAGGTATAATGAGTTCTCACGTAATGTTTGAGAGTGGTGTTTCGATGACGGTAGGTCTGAATAGGCTAAGGGTAAAGTTTGACGAAGACTTATATAGTAAGATTCAAGATCAAGGCATTAGAAAGGTCGTTGAAGAAGAATCGTTAAGAATCGCAAAACTTGATCTTTACAACAAATTCTTAAAAAACGGATGGTCAGCTGGTCTTGCCAAGACAGTCAAGACAGTTGTGGCCAAGCGCATTCCTCAGCTTATTGGTGCTGCTTGGTTGTCTGCTTATAAAGACTCTGGGCACTCTCGGAAACCAGCCAATTTGGATGGTCAAGTACGACCTCACTAGAGCGTTCCATTAAGTCGATAGGGTATTGTCCGGTAAAGCAAGCCGTACAAAGTTTATTTTCATCTATTCCAATAGCTTTCAACATGCCTTCGTATGATAGGTAAGCCAAACTATCAGCTTGTATGTGTACTTGAATATCTTCTAGGTTGTGTTTTGCAGCTATAAGCTGGGACTGATCAGGGGTGTCTATACCGTAGAAATCTGGGAATCTAACAGGAGGAGAGCTGACCCGAATGTGCACTTCTTTGGCTCCTGCCTTACGCAGCATTTTTACTATTTGTTTTGTAGTGGTGCCTCGAACTATAGAGTCATCTACTAAGACGATGCTTTTACCCCTGATATGTTCGGGTAATGGATTTAATTTCATTTGAACAGAACGTTCACGTAGTTCTTGAGTCGGCTGTATGAATGTGCGGTGTATATATCTATTTTTAATAAGTACGTGATCAAATTCCAGACCGAGTGTATATGCATAACCAAGTGCAGCTGGTATAGCCGAGTCTGGCACCGGTACAACTAAGTCAACTTGCTTGGGGTGTTCTATTGCTAGTTGATCTCCCATTTTTCGGCGTATTTCATTGACTAGTTTACCGCCCAATATGCTGTCTGGACGTGCAAAATAAATGAATTCAAATACTTCAAGTTTTGGATCGCCTTTCTCAATCTGCCAGCTTCTGATGCCTTTGGAATTTATCTTGACTAGCTCTCCCGGCTTAATGTCTCTGATGTGTTCTGCACCAACCATATCGAAGGCACAAGTCTCAGAAGCTACTATGTAGCCATTTTTCAGTTTTCCTAGAGATAGCGGTCTTACTCCACACCGATCCCTAAAGGCATAGATGGCTTTTTTGGTGATCAGAGTACAGCTAAATACGCCAGTCAATAATGGCCACGTAAGCTTAATTGCTTTTGAAATAGTATTGCCATGATATACAAAGTACCGGATGGCATCAGCCATCATCTCACTATCGTTACTGCCGGACTTGTATATTTTCTTGGATTTTAAGAATTTCTTTAATTTTTCAGTTGATGGCAAATTTCCATTGTGAGCCAAGGCCAATACATCATCTCCACGAAGCACTGGCTGCATATGACTATCATGTTTTCCTCCAGAAGTAGCGTAACGATTGTGCCCGATAGCCAATTCTCCCTCTAGAGTTTGCAAATCTTGCTCACGATATACTTGAGCTACCAACCCAGGTCCACGATGTGAAAAAAACTGGTCATCGTTTGTTGTAACAATGCCAGAGCTTTCTTGACCTCGATGTTGTAATGCAGATAATGCAAAATATGCGATTCTAGCGGCAGATTCATCCTTGGAGTAAACTGCAGTTACTCCACATTTTTCTCGAATTTCAGACATATACCCTCCTATTTATACTCTCTTTAATATTATTCTAACACAGTTGTGCTACCATTGATTTATGTTAAAAATTACGAGTGGAAAGTACAAAAATCTTGTTTTGTCTCAGCCCCCAGATAGTATCACCAGACCTATAAGTCAAAAAGTAAGAGCTGCAGTATTCAACTCACTAGCCGATAAAATCATGGGAGCTCGTGTACTAGATATCTATGCTGGTTCTGGAGCAATGTCTATTGAGGCAATTAGTCGAGGCGCTAGCAAGAGCGTATTGGTAGATAGTAATTCAAAGGCAATATTCTCGATAAAAAGAAATATCGATAAATTAGACTCATCCAGTAATATGACAGTGATTAAACGAGATGCCTTGCGGTACGTTCAAGACTGTCGTGAAAAATATGATGTAATTATCCTGGATCCACCCTATGATAATTTTGATGTAAATATAGTCAACAGGGTAGCAAATCTGTTACAATATGGCGGTATTATAGTAGTGAGTCACTCGTCAAAAATACATATTGATGGTCTGAATGATAATCTGCGCATAGTATCTAGCAAGCGTTATGGTGATACACAAATTGAATATATAGATGCTTTGAATTAGTTCTTTGTGCTGGAGTGGTGGAATTGGTAGACACGCTAGCCTTAGGAGCTAGTAGGGTAAAACCTGTGGAGGTTCGAGTCCTCTCTCCAGTACCAAAGAAGTAATTCAAATTTATGAAGAAAAAAACATTATCCATTATAGGCGGAAAACCACTAGAGGGTGAGATACAAATCCGCGGCGCCAAAAATGCTCTAGCCAAGATAATGGTAGCAGCATTACTAAGCGATGAAGAGTCTGTCATTCATAATGTAGCAAATGTATCTGATGTAGTTGTAGTCAGTAAAATGATAGAACTCTTAGGTGGCATTGTAGAAAATGTGGGTGACGGTACTATCAAGATATTAGCCAAAAAACTAAAGCTTGTAGATACCAAGCAACTTCATTCTGTAGCTGGCACAAGTCGTATACCAATACTTTTTGCTGGTCCACTGTTGCATCGCGAAGGTAGGGCGATACTTCCAGAGCTAGGAGGATGCGAGATAGGCAAGCGCCCAGTAGACTTCCATCTAAAAGCTCTCGAAACGCTCGGCGCAGTTGAACACAACATAGATGGAGGATATGAACTTATTGCCAAGACTCTCAATGGTGCAAAAATTACTCTAGATTTTCCGAGCGTTGGAGCAACCGAACAAGTTCTATTGAGTGCAGTTCTTGCCAAGGGTGTAACTGAACTTCGTAATGCAGCAGTTGAGCCAGAAATTATCGATTTGATATGTGTACTGCAGAAGATGGGGGCTATCATCGCAGTCAATACGGATAGGGTTATAACTATTACTGGAGTAAATAAGCTTCATGGTTTTGAGCATAGTGTAATGCCAGACAGAATAGAGGCTGGTAGCTGGGCCTGTGCTGCAGCTGCAACTAATGGTCGAATATATGTCAAAGGCGCTGTTCAGTCAGATATGATGACATTTCTTAATGCATTTAGGATGGTGGGTTGTGAGTACCAGGTGAGTACTGGGGGTATAGAGTTCTGGCGCGGCAAAAAGACCACTCCGATTAGTTTAGAGACCGATGTTCACCCTGGATTTATGACCGATTGGCAACAGCCTTTTACAGTACTTCTTACTCAGATAGAGGGGCTTTCAATTGTGCATGAGACTGTTTATGAAGATAGATTTGGCTTTACTAAGACCTTAAACGACATGGGGGCTCAAATCCAGCTTTACCAAAATTGTCTTGGTAAGCTACCTTGTAGATTTGCTCAGAGCAATTACTTGCACAGTGCAGTTATTTCAGGGCCTACTACATTAAAAGCTAGAGAGATTACGGTCCCGGATTTAAGAGCCGGTTTTAGCTATGTGATTGCAGCACTGGTAGCCGATGGAACTAGTACTATTCATAATATTGATTTGATAGATCGTGGTTATGAGAGCTTTGAAGACAAACTCAAGAGTATTGGTGCGCAAATAAAATAACTATATTATTGAATATTCGGTCAAGTTTCGGTAATATATAAGTATGAAAAACCATATCATAACTCAAGCCGAATATGATTTTCTAATAGATCTACTCGCCAAGCTTAAAAAAGACGATGAAATAGCTCTCAAGGATCTAAAACATGCCCTCAATTATGGATCTGAAACTTGGCATGACAATGATATGTACGATACAGCCAAGACCAAACAGATCAATCTAGACAAAGAAAAAAAAGAAATCCAACAGATTTTGAAATCTGCCAAAGTCATAGTTCCTGAAGAGATGAGCAGTGCAAAAGTTGGTATTGGGAATAGAGTGAGACTAGAAAATACTGACAATAAAGAGACTATGACCATAAATATAGGCGGGAGTGAGGCGACTCGACTAGGCGAGGGTTGGATAAGTCTGACATCTCCTCTAGGCGAAGCTATAAAAAACCAAACTCAAGGTTCTATAGTAATTTTAAAACTACCTGAATATGATGTGCACTATAAGATTTTAGATATTGAATCTATCTGACAAATAACTGTTGACAACAATACTATGTTTTGGTAAATTATTACGTGCTTTTGTACCTAATAATATGCTGTTTTATTTATATGAGACAGCTACAGTTGGCCTAAATAATTAGAGTAACTGTAGCTGCCACATTTGATTAGAGCAGCAACATTTGTGCCGACCGATAGAATCGTGAAGTGTTCCTCCAATCACTAGCGATCAGATCAGTCGGCACTCTAAAACTCCCACCAGATCCTGGGTAATAGCGTCGGGCGCGCGGACCTGGAGAGCGGTGGGATAGTCTAGGAGAGTCTTCGGTGGCGTGATGACACTCGCAACCGATTCTCCTGGGCCCTTGATGCGAGATAGTCTCGATATCGGTACGGAATGCCAACGTACCATGCGGGTAGCCGTGATATCTAGAAGTCTCTTTCGAGGTGCAGTACCGGGGGCGAAGCTCAGCTAGGAAGAGCATCTACCTACGGGTAGAAGGTCGCGGGTTCAAATCCCGTCGCCTCCTCTGGGGTCAATAGACCCTACAATCGTCCTGGGGGTACGCATGGGAGTCGCGCTCTCTCGGACGCGTATGTTCGTGCGTATCCTCCAGGGCGACCACAAAGATTGATTTCGAGTGGTCGCAAGGTCCTGTAGCTCAGCGGGAAGAGCGCGTCACCATCAGTGACGAGGTCAGAGGTTCAAATCCTCTCAGGGCCACAAGGGCGTGATTGGCCTTAACAATCAAGGTTCGGTAGCTCAGTTGGTAGAGCGCCTGTGTGAAAACCAGGAGGTCGTAGGCTCAAAACCTACCCGAACCACACGGGATAGCCTCCCTCATAGGCAGGTCCCTAGTGAATTTCACTAGGGGCTTTCTCTTTTGCAAATATTTTGCTAAAATACCAAGTCATGATTAAACATACATTATCCAAACAATCCAAATCAGAAAATACCTTAACTATAATTATCGATGAGCAGTTCATAGCTCCATACAAACAATCGGTACTCAAGCGCCTCAAAGCCAATCTGAAAGTTGCAGGTTTTCGACCTGGCAAAGCGCCAGACAATATTGCCGAACGAGAGATAGGTGAAGCCAAAGTACAGGCTGAAGTACTAGAAGAAGTTATCATGCACGCTTATTCCAAGGCTGTCAGAGAAGAAAAGATTGAAACTATTGCATCTCCTCAGATCCAACTCAAAAAATTCGTGCCATATAAAGAACTGGAGTTTGAAGCAGTGGTGCCAGTAATGCCAGATATAAAAATCGACTTCAAAAAACTCAAACTAAAAAAGCCAACAGTTAAGGTCGAAGACAAAGAAATAGAAGATACATTGCAAAATATGTTAAAACAATCTTCTTCCAAAACTGATTCCAGGAAACCTATCAAAAAAGGCGACGAAGTAACTTTCGACTTCGATGGGACACGAGAAGGCAAGCCAGTAGATGGAGCGAGTGCCAAAAGTCATACTCTAGTAATCGGTGATGGTAGCTTCATACCGGGCTTCGAAGACAATATGATTGGCCTTGGCAAAAATGAGGAAAAGAAATTTGACATTAGATTCCCCAAGGATTATCACGCCAAAGAGCTAGCTGATAAAGTAGTTGAATTCAAGATCAAGATCCATAACATTAAAAATATTGACACACCCAAGGCTGACGATGCATGGGCAAAGACCATAGGCCCTGTTAGTAGTCTTAAAGAATTAAAAGATGAGGTCAAAAACAGCCTAAAACTAAACAAACAAGCAGAAGCCGACAAGCAGTATGAAAACGAACTGCTAGAAAAAGTAATCAAGCTATCTAATATTGAAGTAGCTGAAAGTCTGGTAAATGAACAAGTGTCATCTCTGCGAAATGAGACTGAACAAAATCTAAAAAATAATGGATTGACGATAGAAAAATACTTGCAATTACAAGGGCAAAAGCCTCAAGAATTTGAAGAAACACTCCAGAAAGAAGCCAAAAAACGAGTACAGCTTGGATTGGTACTGCGCCACGTCATAGAGTCAGAAAAGATACAAGTAAGTGATGCAGAGTTGGAACAAGAGATGTCCAAGCTACGTGCTCAATATACTGATCCGAAAATGCAAGAAGAACTAACTCATGATCACTTCTTGCAAGATCTTAAAAATCATCTTCTCACTACAAAAGCTATCGCTAAATTGGTACAATACGCACAAGCTTAGATTATTAATTATAGTGGAGGGATCAATGATAAATCCAAATCAAGAACCTATTAACAGCTCAATATTAATCCCAACTGTTATAGAAAAAACTCAAGGAGGTGAAAGAGCCTATGATATATATTCTCGTCTTCTCAAGGAGAGAATAATATTTTTAGGAACTGGCATAGATGATAACGTGGCCAATATCGTAATTGCCCAACTACTATTTTTACAGAGCGAGGATCCGACATCGGATATTAGTCTCTATATCAATAGTCCAGGTGGAAGCGTTTCGGCGGGTCTCGCAATCTATGACACTATGCAGCATATCAGTCCAGACGTATCTACGATATGCGTAGGTATGGCTGCTAGCATGGGTGCATTTTTACTAGCTTGCGGCGAGAAGGGTAAGCGCTTTGCATTACCAAACAGCAGGGTGATGATTCACCAGCCATCTGGCGGATTTCAGGGTACTGCAGCTGATATTGAAATAACTGCAAATGAAATCATCAAAATCAGACATCAGCTCAATAAGATATTGGCCGACAAGACTGGTCAAAAAGTAGAGAAGATTAGCTCTGACTCAGATAGAGATTTTTGGCAGAGTGCAGAAGAAGCCAAAAAATACGGTCTTGTAGACAAAGTAGTTGAAAAAACTGCAGAAAATAAAAGCTAAAAAGGTATAGATGTATAGCAAACTACTTCGAAATCCGGATTTTTTAAAGATATGGATTGCCCAAATAGTTAGTCAACTAGCTACAAATCTTTTAAATTTTGCACTAATTATTAGAGTTTATGAGCTTGCAGCAAATACCCGCTATGCAAATATTGCAGTGAGCTTGCTCATACTAGCGTTTGGTATACCATCTATTGTGTTTGCTGTCTTGGCTGGAGCTTATGTCGACCACTGGGATCGCAAGAAAGTACTCATTGTCACTAACATCGTCAGGGCGGTTCTAGTATTGGGCTTTTTGATATTTAGCTCCAACCTACTAATGATATATCTTATAGTCTTTGCTGTTTCTGTGTTCTCTCAGTTCTTTACACCTGCCGAGGGTGCAGCACTGCCTAAGCTCGTAAAAAAATCTGAACTAGTAAGTGCAAATTCTCTATTTTTATTTACCTTGTATGGGTCATTTGTAGTTGGTTACAGCTTGGCTGGTCCTCTTATATCTTTCTGGGGTTCAGACTCGGTTTATTGGGTGACCTCTGTATCATTTGTGATTGCTTCAGTATTATGCATATCTCTACCAACTCTAAGGGCAAAACTGGAATATAAAGACCTAAGGAAGGTGAATAAAGAAGTATTTTCAACCATACATCGTAATTTTGCCAAAATTCTGAAGAACCCAAGCTTGGTATTGCCTATCGCCAATCTCACAATTGCTCAAGCTATGCTAGGTGTGATAGCAGTACTTGCGCCTGCAATTGCAATCTTGGTATTCAATCAAAGTCTTGCAACCGTGAGCTACAAGATTGTGGTACCTGCAGCGCTTGGAATGGTTGCAGGGGCGATAATGGTAGGATCGGTATTTAAAAAGACTAGTAAAACTAAGCTAATAAGCATAGGTATCGGTATAGCCTCAATAATGCTAATCAGCCTGAGTTTAGTGCCAAAACTAAATAGCCTAGTATTTTTTGGATTAATAGTAGCAATCATCGCACTGATACTAGGTATCTCCAATGGCCTAGTAAGTGTGTCTGCTCAAACCTTGTTGCAGCTAAACTCGACGGATGAGACTAGAGGTAAAATATTTGGTACGTTAAACATGATGATGAACATTGCAGCAATTGTGCCTGTATTTTTGGCAGGTGTTACAGCAGATCTAATTAGTCCATTGAGTGTATTGACTATCTCCGGTGTATTGATCGGACTATATGGCATTTTTCAAAATAAGATGTTTCATAGATTTCAGCTAAAAAGCACTTGACACCTTCAGGTATTTCAGGTTAATATTGTTCTTATAGAGGACGCTTAAACTATCCAACCGGTTTTTATACCCAAAAATATTTGGGTTACCGGTTTTTTATCGGTTTAGAAAAACCTCCTAAATATAGAGCATCATTAATTATTAGGAGAATATATAAATATATGGCAAAAGCCCCCACGAAACAACGTGTGTTTTTACATAAGAACAAAGAACTATTAGATCTACCGAATCTAATCAAAATTCAAACTGATTCATACAAATGGTTTATCGATGAAGGCCTCAAAGAAATATTTGAAGAGCTGTCTCCTATTGAAGACTTCACCGGTAAAAAATATGCTCTAAGTCTTAAGGACTATCATTTTGAGCAACCTAAGCTCACTGAAGTACAAGCTAAGACTAAGAATCTCACATACGAAGCATCATTAAAAGTAGCTGCTGAACTTATCAACAAAGAAACTGGCGAAGTAAAGACCCAAGAAATATTTCTTGGGGACTATCCAGTCATGACAAACCGCGGCACCTTTATTATTAATGGTGTAGAACGTGTTGTAGTCAGTCAGTTAGTGCGCTCTCCGGGCGTATTTTTTACGCTTGAAAATACAGCTAGTTATTTTGGTGCAAAAGTTATACCAAATCGTGGAGCTTGGCTAGAAATAGAAACTTCACAAAATGGAGTCATGAGCGTCAAGATAGATAGAAAGAGAAAGATTGCACTCACAGCGCTGCTTAGAGCATTTGGATATGGGAGCGACAAAGAACTCAAAGAATTGTTCTCAGATGTCGATACAGGAGAAGTGAAGTTTATCGATGAAACTATCGCTAAAGATCCCAGTAGCTCAACCGCTGAAGCACTCATGGAAGTATATCGCCGTATAAGACCAGGTGATTTGGCTACAGTTGAAAACTCTAAAAGCTTAATAGACGGTATGTTTTTTGACTATAAGAGATACGATTTTTCAAAAGTAGGAAGATACAAAGTCAACAAAAGACTTGGTATCAATCTAAAAAATACCGCCCAAAACAGAATATTGCGTCGTGAAGATTTTGTAGAAATAATCAAAGAAGTTATCCGACTCAGCAATGCTAATGCTGAACCTGAAGATATAGATCATTTAGCCAACCGTCGACTAAAAATGGTAGGGGAATTGATGCAGCAAAGATTCCGTGTAGGTATCTTGAGAATGGAGCGAATCGTAAAAGATCGTATGAGTTTGGCTGAGCCAGATACAATTATGCCAGCACAGCTAGTCAATGCTAGACCAATAGTAGCTAGCGTCAAAGAGTTTTTTGCCTCTCACCAGTTAAGTCAGTTTATGGAGCAAATCAACCCACTTGCAGAAATTGTCCACAAAAGACGCTTAAATGCAATGGGTCCGGGTGGACTAAATCGTGAAAGAGCAGGTTTTGAAGTGCGGGATGTTCACAGAACTCACTATGGCCGGATATGCCCTATTGAAACACCAGAAGGACCAAACATCGGATTGGTAAGTACACTAGCAACTTATGCTAGAGTCAACGAGTATGGATTTTTGGAAAGCCCATATCTAAAGGTCATAAACAACGTTACTCCAGAAAATTCTACAGGTGAGATTAGTTCGCAAATAGTTAAAGACAAATCTGGAAAGGTAATACTTGATTCAGGCGATAAGATAACATCTGCGGTTGCCAAGAAACTTAAGTCTGCAGGAATCGAAAATGTAAGTGTAAAAGCTCACCTGACTAAGGAAGTTGTATATCTAGATGCATACGATGAAGAAAAAGCCGTAATCGCTCAAGCCAATACTCCGATTGATGAAAATGGATACTTTATTGAAGAACGAGTTGCAGTACGTGGAGTTGGTGGTGATGCCGATGAAGAAAGTGCTGACAATGTAAGTTATATGGATGTTACTAGTAAGCAAACCGTAGGCGTTTCAGCAAGTTTGATACCTTTCTTGGAAAATGACGATGCCAAACGTGCCTTGATGGGTGCCAATATGCAACGGCAAGCTGTTGCACTCATACGACCGGACTCTCCTGTTGTAGGAACAGGAATTGAAGGTAAAGTTGCTGTTGATTCGGGACAAGTTATCGTAGCAGAAGACGATGGTGTAGTAGTAAGTGCTACAGCAGATAAAATAGATGTCAAATACAAGAGACTTGGCAATAAGAGCTATGAACTAACTAACTTTGAGCGATCAAACCAAGGTAGCTGTATGCACCAAAAAGCCGTCGCAATTGCAGATCAAAAGCTTAAAAAAGGTGATGTCTTGGCGGATGGTATGAGTACCCAAAACGGCGAGCTTGCATTGGGTCAAAATGTAATGGTAGCATTTATGCCATTCGAGGGACTGAATTTTGAAGATGCTATAATCGTCTCTCAGCGACTGGTACAAGACGATAGATATACCAGTATTCATATCGAAACTCATCAAATAGATGTTCGAGATACTAAGTTGGGTCCAGAAATTGTTACTCGAGATATACCCAATGTCTCTGAAGATAGCTTAAAAGATCTAGATGAAGAGGGTATAATCCGCATCGGAGCCGAAGTAGGTGCTGGAGATATCTTGGTAGGTAAAATTACACCAAAAGGTGAAACCGAACTTTCAAGTGAAGAAAGACTCCTAAGAGCGATATTTGGCGAAAAAGCTCGCGATGTAAAAGACACAAGCTTGAGAGTGCCAAATGGTGCATCTGGAAAAGTAGTAGATGTAAAGATACTTAGTCGAGATAATAATGATGATCTTCCTGCTGGAGTTTCCACTCAGATATATGTAGCTGTAGCCGAACTCAGCAAGGTTCAGGTAGGTGATAAGATGGCTGGTCGCCACGGAGATAAGGGTGTGATCTCGAAGATTATGCCTGTCGAAGATATGCCATATATGGAAGATGGTACGCCGGTTGATATTATACTCAATACTCTAGGTGTAGGTACTCGTATGAATCTAGGTCAGATACTAGAGACCCATCTTGGTTGGGCTGCAAATGCACTGGGTTATAAGATAGCCAGTCCAGTATTTGATGGGGTTAAAATAAATGAAATAAAACAAGAGCTCAAAAAAGCTGGATTGCCAGAAGATGGCAAGACTCAACTATACTCCGGCTATACTGGTGAACCATACTCTAGTCGAACTACTGTAGGAATTAAATATATGCTCAAGCTATCACACATGGTTGATAGCAAGATACACGCCCGCTCTACCGGTCCTTATGCTATGGTTACTCAACAACCACTTGGTGGTAAAGCTCAAATGGGCGGACAAAGATTTGGAGAAATGGAAGTATGGGCACTAGAGGCTTATGGTGCAGCTAATACATTGCAAGAAATTCTTACTATCAAATCAGATGATGTTATCGGAAGAAGTAAGGCTTACGAATCGATAATCAAAGGTGAAGATATCAAAGGACCGCGCGTTCCAGAATCATTTAACGTACTTGTCAAAGAACTGCAAAGTCTCTCTCTAGTAGTTGATCTAGAAAGAAGCAAAGAAGCTATAACGATCGATGCCGAAGAATTGATTTCAACTGCTACCAACGATGAAGCTGTGGAACTCGGTGATGATGAACTGATATCGGGTGAAAATCAAGCACAAAATGAGGCTATAGTAGACCTAGCAGATACAAAATCAGAAGATGATTTTGCAGTACTTGCAGAGGCAGAACTTCAGTCAGAAATAGAATCAGAGGAAATTTAAAATGAATAAGGACATGATGATGCACGAACAACAAATAATTGATTTTGATGGAATCAAGCTTTCTGTAGCTAGCCCAGAACACATTTTGGATTGGTCTCAAGGGGAAGTTACAAAACCAGAGACGATAAATTATCGTACGCAAAAACCTGAAAGAGATGGACTATTTTGCGAAAAAATCTTTGGTCCTACCAAAGATTGGCAATGTTATTGCGGTAAGTATAAAGGCATAAGATACAAAGGTATTGAGTGTGATAAGTGTGGAGTACTAGTTACTCGTAGTATAGTTCGAAGAGAGAGAATGGCCCACATTGCTCTAGTGGTTCCTGTGGCTCACATTTGGTTCTTAAGAGGTACCCCTAGTCCTGTAAGTCTGTTACTCAATGTTGGTATACGAGACTTGGAAAGAGTAGTTTATTTTGCAAATTTCATAGTGACCGAAGTAGATGAAGACGCTAAGTCCAAGGCGCTGAGTGAACTTAAGAACGACTACGAAACCAAGCATAAAGAAATCTTAAAAAAATACGAAATCAAAACAGCTAAGCTTGAAGCAATATCAGAAGAAGCTCAAAACGAACTCAATGAACTTGAGACTTACTACACTACAGCAAAGACAGAGCTTACAAATCTAGCAGTCAATCAACTGTTACCCGAATCTAGATACCGCGAGCTTAACATGAAATTTGGACAAGTATTTCGTGCCGGAATTGGAGCTGAGGCATTACAATTGCTATTAGAAAAGATTGATCTCAAAAAATTGGCCAAGAGTCTTCGTAGTGAAGCAAATGACACTGCAGGTCAAAAAATGAAGAAAGCTCTCAAGCGATTAAAAATAGTCGAAGGCATGATCAAGTCTGGAATAGAGCCATCATCGATGATAACTACCAATCTTCCAGTGATTCCACCAGACCTAAGACCAATGGTACAGCTTGATGGTGGTCGATTTGCGGCTTCAGATCTCAATGATCTATATCGTAGGGTTATCAACCGTAACAACAGACTTAAAAAACTATTTGCGCTAGATGCTCCAGAAGTCATCTGTCGAAATGAAAAAAGAATGCTTCAAGAAGCAGTTGATGCTTTAATAGATAACAATGCGCGCCGAGATAGAGCTGTATCTGCCGCTGGATCACGTAAGAAACTTAAAAGCCTTACCGACCTCTTAAAAGGTAAACAGGGTAGATTTCGCCAGAACCTTCTAGGAAAACGGGTTGATTATTCGGGCCGTTCAGTAATTGTTATTGGACCTCATCTCAAACTCGATCAATGTGGTATTCCGAAAATGATGGCACTGGAACTATTTAAGCCATTTGTAATTGGACAGCTGATAGAGAAAGGGATTGCTCATAATGTCAAATCAGCTTCTAGAATGATCGAACGAGCTCGAACTGAAGTGTGGGATACGCTTGATGAAGTAATTGCAGGTAAATATGTGCTGCTTAATCGTGCACCTACCCTACACCGCCTTGGTATACAGGCATTTAAGCCACTACTTATAGAAGGTAAAGCCATACAATTGCATCCGATGGTATGTGCTGCGTTCAATGCGGACTTTGATGGTGACCAAATGGCAGTACACGTGCCATTGTCAGAAGCAGCTCAAGCTGAAGCTAGAGAGATAATGTTGTCTAAACACAATCTACTCAAGCCAAGTAGTGGTGAACCAGTAGTACAACCTTCTCAGGATGTGGTGCTTGGATGCTTCTTTTTGACCAGCGTCAAAAACGGTCTCAAAGGCGAAGGAAAGGCATTTAACAACATCAATGAAGCCACTATGGCCTACCAAGCAAAGTCAATCGAATTAAGAGCAAGTATCAAGCTCCGATTGGATGGTCAGATTATCGACACCACTGTAGGCAGAATGTTGTTCAATGAAATTCTTCCAGAAGATATGACATATGTAAATGACACATTGAATAAGTCAAAACTTCAAAAAATCATGGCAGCTGTTTTTGCACAATATGGACAAGAAGTCACAGCCGATCTCGTAGATGCGGTAAAAGATCTTGGTTTTAAATACGCCACTCAATCCGGAATCTCTATTGGTATGGACGACCTAGTGATACCTAAAGATCGAAATAAATTAGTAACTGAAGCAGAAGAAAAAGCAATAGGTTATGTCAAGCAGTATCAGCAAGGACTGATTACCAATGGTGAGAGATATGCACGAACTGTCGAGGCTTGGAAAGCAACAGGAGAACAAATAGAATCTCTCTTGGCGGATACTCTCGAAGAATCTGAATCTACTCTATATGATGATTTGCAATCGGGTGCAAGAGCTTCTATTGGTCAGATCAACAAAATGAGCGGAATGCTTGGATTGATGCTAAGTCCAGCCGGAAAGATTATAGAGCTACCAGTACGATCAAACTACAAAGACGGTCTAGGGGTACTAGAATACTTTATTTCAACTCACGGTGCACGAAAGGGTCTAACAGACACAGCTCTTAGGACTTCTGAGTCTGGTTACTTGACTAGAAGATTAGTGGACGTAGCTCAAGACATTGTGATCTCTGAAAACGACTGTGGAGATAAAGAAGGCTATATCATGAGTAGAGCAGAAGCTATTGCGACTGGTGAAGACGGGTTGTCAGCATGGATAGTAGGGCGAACATCCATGGAAAAAATCGTTGACCCCAAATCAGGCGAAACCATTATTAAAAAAGGAGCTCTTATCTCTGACATTGCTGCCGAACAAGTAGATGTTCTAGGTATAGAAGAGCTCAAGATAAGATCTATCTTCAAGTGTAAAAGTGCTTGGGGACTATGCCAGAAGTGTTATGGTGTAGATCTTGCGACTGGCCGACAGGTGCGACTAGGAGAAGCTGTGGGAATTATGGCAGCTCAAAGTATTGGCGAGCCAGGAACACAGTTAACCATGAATACTAAGCACGCAACCGGTGTTGGTGCCGATATAACCCAAGGTCTCCCTCGTGTAGAAGAAATTTTTGAAGCAAGAGCTCCAAAGGGGCAAGCAATTCTATCCGACATAGAAGGTACAGTAAAGATTGCCAGAAAAGACAAGAAACAATTGATAAGTGTTACACCAGCCGATCAAAAAGTAACCAAGTATGACCTCAAAGATATGAAGCCAAATGTCAAGACAGGTGAAGTAGTTACTCGCTCGCAATTACTTGCTCAATCAGCTGATGGTAAAAAGACAATTAAAGCTGGTGGTGTAGGTACAGTAAAGGTTGATAAGACACAAATCATATTGACCCATGACAGTGCAAATACTCGCGAGTATACAGTATCAGAATTTACAACCATAGAAGTTAAGTCTGGCGATACAGTCAAGGTAGGTCAAAGGCTCACAGAAGGCTCTGTAAACTTGCAAGATATGTTGAAGTTGCAGGGTGAAGAATCAGTCCAGAGATATGTCATTGATGAAGTGCAAGCCATATACTTGAGTCAAGGTCAAACTATTGCCGCCAAACACATCGAGGTGATAATCAGACAAATGTTCTCAAGAGTTCGTATTGAAGATCCTGGTGACACTGCATTTATTGCTGGAGATGTTGTGTCTCGCGCAGTACTAGAAGAAGAAAATCTCAAAGCCAAAGACAATAAGACCAAACCTGCAACATATGAAATGCTACTAATGCCAATCACCAAGATTTCTACCAGCTCAGACAGCTGGTTGTCAGCAGCAAGCTTCCAGGAAACTACCAAGGTACTGATATCTGCTGCTATGCGAGGTAAACAAGATAAGTTACGTGGATTGAAAGAAAATGTGATCATCGGTAGACTAATACCAGTAGGTACTGGCTTTAGAGATGAAGAAGGGAAGTCTTGACCAGATAGTCACTATCTGATAGACTAGCTAAATTATATGCCAACAATAAACCAACTTATTAGAAAACCAAGAAAGAGCAAGGCCAAGAAAAATACCGCCCCTGCTTTAGCGCGAAGTTTTAATGCGCTCAAGGTGCAGACAAGCAGTATGAATTCACCCTTAAAACGTGGTGTTTGTACAAAAGTATTCACCCAGACTCCTAAGAAACCAAACTCAGCTCTTCGTAAAGTGGCTCGTGTAAGACTTACCAATAGTATGGAAGTCACAGCCTATATACCTGGCGAAGGACACAACCTGCAGGAGCACTCAGTGGTGTTGATTCGTGGCGGTAGAGTGAAGGATTTACCTGGTGTAAGATACCACGTAGTACGTGGAGCACTAGATACCGCAGGTGTTTCAGGCAGAAAACAAGGTCGAAGTAAATATGGAACTAAATTAGAAGGTGCTAAAAAAGCTTAAAAAGTAATATTATGCCAAGAAAAGTAACCAAATCACTCAAAAGAACCATCAAACCAGATCGTGTATACAACAATGTGCTGATCTCAAAGACTATCAACAAAGTAATGAAAGACGGCAAGAAGCAGACTGCCGAGAAGCTGGTGTATTCTGCTCTAGAGACAGCTGCAGTAAAAGCCAAAGTAGATCCGATCGAAGTCTTGGATACTGCAGTAAAAAACGTTAGCCCAAATGTGATGGTAAAGAGTAAGCGCATTGGTGGCGCAAACTACCAAGTACCTATGGAAGTTCGTGGTGATCGCAAAGTACACTATGCTCTCATCTGGATACTTGATAGCGCTCGAGCCAAATCAGGCCAAAGCTTCGACAAAAGTCTTGCCAACGAGATCTTAAATGCTTTCAATAATGAAGGTGAAGCTATCAAGAAGAAACAAGATGCCCACCAAATGGCAGAAGCCAACAAGGCATTTGCTCATTTCTCTCGATACTAAATCGAAAAGATATCTAAAAAACCACCCTCTGAGGTGGTTTTTTAGTAGTTAAAGCCCCGATCATTACAATCAGGGCTATTCTACTTTTACAACAGTAGTATCTTGGTGATACCCAACAGCATTACTAGATGGCGGGCCATATATGCGCCAGACCGAGGCGAGCAATCCAAGACTAGCAGCAAAATGCTCCGCAATAGCTTGGCGCCCTTCAGGGCTTTCTAGTGTTAAGAGTTCAGCACGACTTAGGTATCTATCGAATTTATCCTTCCAATAGTCCAGCCCCTCTATGGTATGGGCATCATTTTGTGATACGGGAAAGCGTTTGAGTATCATGGGCTGTTGTTCAATCGCCCAATTTAGCGATCTGACAACTTCCAATGCCCCAGGATTGCTTATAGGTACGCCAGCAAGTCTCAGAGCTCTCCATACATAGCATTGTGGCTTGCTATACTCATGCAATGATTACACCCACTTCTTTTGCGATAGCAATCAGAAGGTGATTGATACGTACCAGTTCAAATCTGTGATCGTGGTTGCCGAACAAATTTGTTTCAAATCCGCAAGTGCATATCGCCCAAGGCTCCTTGGTAGGTTGGCTAGTATCTCCATATCCAGGAGCCCATGCGTCTTTGTAGACTAACTCAACTTTGTGAATACTTCCACGGTTATCTGGGTCTTTAGTGTCAATAGCTGTCAGTATCATTGTCTCCATTTGTGTCTTCAAGGTACATATCCACAATATATTTAACTCATTTATAATACTAGTCTAGGGTAATTGACTCAAAATATATTAACTAGTAAGTAATTTGACTTAAAACAACTGTGGATATATCATGAGATCAATGAGACACGTGATACAAAAATCAATCTTGGCAAAGCTCATCTCTAGTCCATATTTGCGATATAGCGAACTCAAACCTCCCAATCTAGAAGGAAACCACTTTATGTATCATCTTAAGGCATTGATGCGCGATGGCTTAGTCGTAAAAAACGAACAGGGTCAGTATCTACTTAGTCCCGAGGGCAAGCTGCTCGCCGATAGTATGAGTTTACAAAATTATGCGCCTCGTACCCAGCCCAATATCGTCACACTTATCACTTGTCAGAACGCAAAAGGCCAATGGCTTGTATATCAGCGCAAGCGTCAGCCTCTTATCAATCAAAAAGGCTTTGTATATGGCAAATTGCATATAGGTGAGACCATCTCGCAAGCTGCCAACAGAGAGTTAAAAGAGAAGACAGGATTAGAATGTGAGCTCACTCACAGAGGTGATGGTTATATTGCTATTTATGAGGACAATCAGATTATTAGCCAAATCATGTTTCATCTGTTCTACGGCAAAAATCCATACGGCGAAATTACCAAGACCAACAAACCCGGTATAGCCAGTTGGGCCTGGAGGGACGAACTCAAATTCGAGCCCTTCATGGCTAGCGTAGATCATCTAGCGCAACTGATAGAAACAACGAATGAGCGATTTTTTGTAGAGTTGACTTATAAATAAAAAACCGACGCTACTTAAGGCGCCGGGGTTTAGACGAACTTGGGCTAGATGCATGGGCTCTACATTGGACAATCATGGTAAGTTCATCATGGGTTCGGTATCCAAAGTGAAATGCCCTAGGAATATCAATTCTCCACTCTATTTTTTCTACGGTGTACAATTCGGATTTCGGTCCTGACACAATCTGAATTTTCTCACCAATCTCAGGTAGACGTGGTAGATTGTTTGGATCTTCGGTGGTGAAAGTGATAGTTCCTCCACGCATACCACCGCCAGTTTCTGATGTGCTGTAATGAAACTCTACCCTCATAGGTACATCTCCTTTGTCATTTGGCAAGGGGAATTGAGTGAGGTATAGCTCTCTATAGGTTTTTCATCAAGCTTGAGCAATATACAATCATGATTGCATTCTTGAAATATTCTTCATGAACTGCTAGAATAATTTAGATATGGCCCATAAGAGGCATTTTTTTACGTAAACTAAATCAATACAAGTATAGGAGATAATAAGTTAAATGGCCCGCGATTATAGCATAGAAGACACTAGAAATATTGGAATTATTGCCCACATAGATGCTGGTAAGACTACTGTAACCGAAGCAGTATTGTATCGTACCGGTAAAGTACACAAGATAGGTGAAGTCCACCAAGGTGAGGCTACTATGGACTGGATGGAGCAAGAGCAGGAACGCGGAATTACTATTACCAGTGCTGCTACGACTTGTTTTTGGAATAAAAAACGTATAAACATCATAGATACACCAGGCCATATCGACTTTACTGTCGAGGTAGAACGAAGTCTTCGTGTACTAGACGGTGCTGTAACAGTATTTGATGGAAAGATGGGTGTGGAGCCACAATCTGAAACTGTATGGCGACAGGCTGACAAGTACGGTGTGCCTAGAATTTGTTTTATCAACAAGATCAACCAAACAGGCGGCGACTTCTATAAAAGCCTGGAATCTATCCATGATAGATTGACCAAGCATGCATATCCTATCCATTTACCCATCGGATTTGAACAAGGTATCAATGGAGTAGTAGATCTTATCGCTATGAAAGCGTATACCTACAAAGACTACACAGACAAGGAGCTGGTGGAGTCAGAGATACCCGAAGATATGCTAGAAAAAGCCACAAATTATCGACATCACCTGATAGAAGCTGCTGTAGAGGCAGATGATGAAATCATGGAAAAATACTTAGAAGGCAAAGAGCTCACAGAAGACGAGATCAAGCTAGCTATTCGCAAGTCAGTATTGCGTGGAGATTTCTTTATAGTTTCTGGTGGAGATGGTAGAGGGGTATTGGTAGAAAAGCTGCTTGATATAGTCACCGAATACCTGCCAAGCCCTCTCGATATCACCCCGCCTGTTGCTATAGATGGCAAAACAGGTGAAGAAAAAGTATTGGAAGTATCAGACGAAGCACCGTTTACTGCATTGGCTTTCAAGATTGCTACCGACCCATTCGTAGGTAAGCTAGCGTTTTTTAGAGTTTATTCTGGAACCATCAAGTCTGGTAGCTACGTACTCAATGCTAGTACAGGAGAAAAAGAACGTATCGGTCGAATTGTGCGTATGCATGCTAATGACCGCGAGGAAGTATCTGAAGTATACGCTGGTGAAATAGCTGCTGCGGTGGGACTAAAGGCTACTATTACCGGGCACACATTGAGTGATCCCACGCATCCAGCTATCCTAGAAAGTATTACATTCCCTGAACCTGTCATCAGTATTGCAATCGAACCAAAGACCAAAGCCGACCAAGAAAAGATGAGTATTGCACTATCTCGTCTTGCCGAAGAAGATCCGACCTTTAGAGTTCATACTGACGAAGATTCTGGTCAAACTATTATTGATGGTATGGGTGAACTACATCTCGATGTCATCGTGGATCGTATGAAGAGAGAATTCAAGGTCGAAGCCAATGTCGGTCGACCACAAGTTGCATATCGTGAGACTATCAAGGGTACAACTCAAGTAGAGGCCAAATTTGTCCGTCAATCTGGTGGTAAGGGTCAATACGGACATGTTTTTCTTGAACTTAGTCCATTGGTAAAAACCGAAGAAGATGATAAGACCAAGATATTTGAGTTTGAAAATGCTATTGTTGGCGGGGCTATTCCTAGAGAATTCATCAACCCTGTAGAGGCTGGTATCAAAGAGGCTATGGCCAACGGAGTAATTGCCGGTTATCCAGTAGTAGACGTTCACGCCAAGCTATATGACGGAAGTTACCACGATGTAGATAGTAGCGAACTTGCCTTTAAGATCGCAGGTAGTATGGCATTCCAAGACGGAGTACGAAAGGCTCAACCAGTCATACTCGAACCAATCATGAAGGTAGAGATCACCACCCCAGAAGATTTCATGGGAGATGTTATAGGAGATATCAACGCTAAGCGTGGAAGAGTAGAAAATATGGAAGATCGAAGCGGTGTAAAGGTTATTCAATCTTATATACCATTATCTGAAATGTTTGGGTATGCTACTAGTTTGCGTTCTATGACTCAGGGGCGAGCTAGTTATGCTATGGAATTCGATCACTATGCTGATGTTCCGCACAATGTGGCAGAGGAGCTAATTGGTAAATACTCAGCCGCTCGAGAGTCCGGCGAAGCCAGTACTCGATAATTCAATCCAAAAACTTCTTTACAAACTTAGTATATTTGTTTATACTAAGACCAAGCTATTTTAGGCTATTTTTTATTGTCTAAAAATATATAGATTTATATCAAATAAAACAACGAAATAAGGAGAATTTTAATGGCCGAATCATATAAAAGAGATAAACCACACGTCAATGTAGGTACTATGGGGCATGTAGACCATGGTAAAACTACTCTTACTGCCGCTATTACTGCAGTACTAGCCAAGAAGCAACCAAGTGATATCAACAAGCCAATTGCATACGATCAAATCGACAATGCTCCAGAAGAAAAAGAACGCGGTATCACTATCGCTAGCTCTCACCAAGAGTACGAAACAGAAAAGCGACACTACGCACACGTAGATATGCCAGGACATGCCGACTACGTGAAAAACATGATCACCGGTGCTGCTCAAATCGATGGCGCTATTCTAGTAGTAAGTGCTGCTGACGGCCCTATGCCTCAAACTCGTGAACATGTACTGCTTGCCAAGCAAGTGGGAGTTCCAAAAATATTGGTATTTATGAACAAGATGGACCAAGCTGATCCAGAACTAGCTGAACTAGTAGAAGTAGAGATCAGAGAACTCCTAGAAAAATATGAATTTGACAAAGATGCTCCTATCGTAAAAGGATCAGCCCTCAAGGCATTAGAAGGTGATGAAAAATCAGAAGAAGCCATACTAGAACTAGTAAAAGCTATGGATGACTATATTCCAGAGCCAAAACGCGAACTAGACAAACCGTTCTTGATGCCAATCGAAGATGTATTCTCAATCAAAGGTCGCGGTACTGTAGCTACTGGACGTATCGAACAAGGTAAGGTCAATGTCAACGACGAAGTTGAAATAGTAGGTATCAAAGATACTTCTAAGACTGTTGTAACAGGCGTAGAAATGTTCAAAAAGCTACTCGATGAAGGCCAAGCTGGAGACAATGTGGGTGTACTACTAAGAGGTATAGAACGAACTGACATTGAGAGAGGGCAAGTTCTTGCCAAACCAGGATCTATCACTCCTCATACTGAATTTGATTGTGAAGTATACGTCCTCAAAAAAGAAGAAGGTGGCCGACACACACCGTTCTTCAAGGGTTACAAACCACAATTTTACTTCCGCACTACCGATGTAACTGGTGAAGTAGAACTACCAGAAGGCACTGAAATGGTAATGCCTGGGGATAATGTAAGCGTCAAAGTAAAACTACTTGCCCCAATTGCTATGGATGAAGGACTAAGATTTGCAATTCGAGAAGGCGGTAAGACCGTAGGTGCTGGAGTAGTAACCAAGATTACTAAATAATCAAGATGCCCGAAAATACTACAAAACAGCGTATCCGAATCAAACTCAAGGCTTATGACAATAAGGTCATCGACCAATCTGCCAAGCAGATCATCGATACAGCTATTCGTACCAACGCACAAATAGCTGGACCAGTTCCCTTGCCTACCAATAAGCGCAAATACACTGTAGTAAAGAGCCCACATGTCTACAAAGACTCTCGTGAACAGTTCGAAATGCGAACTCACAAACGTCTTATAGACATCACTGAGCCTACTCCCAAGACTATCGACAATCTCATGAATCTCAGCTTACCAGCTGGTGTAGATATCGAAATCAAAATGTAACAATCTAAAAAACTCCCCGTCTCAAGAGGGAGTTTTTTAGTATAATGAGATAATTATGAAACAACGAAAGATCGATCATATCAAGTTGAGTCTAGATGAAGGCTCTCAATCATATTTAAATCCATTCGACAAATACCAGCTCAATTACCGAGCATTGCCTGAGATAAATCTCGATGCTGTTACTACAGGCACCAAATTGTTCGGTAAATCTATTAGCCAGCCACTAATAATAGCCTCTATGACCGGCGGTACTCAGTATGCAGCTACCATCAACAAGAATTTAGCTATAGCAGCCGAGAAAACCAGGGTTGCTATGGGAGTAGGATCACAACGCATTGCACTAAGTAGTCGTTCTGCAATTGAAAGTTTTAAGCTAGTTAGAAAAAATGCACCCAATGCCATAATTTTTGCCAACATGGGTGCTATTCAGCTCAATAATGCAAAGACATTTCAAGATTATCGAACGATTATAGATATGATAGGTGCAAACGCCTTGTACCTACACATCAATCCACTCCAAGAAGCTTTGCAGCCCGGAGGTGATACAAACTATGCTGGACTCATAGACAAGATAACCAGTCTCATCAGCAAGCTCAGGGTGCCTGTTTTCGTCAAGGAAGTAGGCAATGGTATAGATGAAGAGAGCGCCAAGGCATTGATAAAGGCGGGAGTATCAGGCATAGACGTTGCTGGAGTGGGCGGTACTAGTTACAGCTGGATAGAAGCAAAGCGAGCCAATTCAAAAAACATGGCAGATTGGTTTAAGTCGGTTGGTGTCGCCACTGACCAAGCGATAGTAGGTATCTCAAAATTCAAAAGTTCGATTGATATTGTAGCAAGTGGCGGGATAAGAACACCCTTAGATACACTTAAAGCCGCTGCCTTGGGAGCTGATTATTATTCTTTTGCAAGGCCTTTGTTACAAAAAGCAATAATTTCTTCAGATGAAACTATTGAATATATAGAGGAGTTCCAAAAAGGTCTTCAAATAGCCTTGTTTAGTTGCGGGATAAAAAACTGGAGCGATGCGAAGCATGGTGATTTATTAATTTAACCATAACTACTTGCAGATACATATCTCAATAGTTTACAATGAGTCCAAGTATATATTTAATATCTAAAGGAGATATCATGCCAGAAGAAAAGAAACCAGCTCAATCAAAATCAAATGTAAGCAGCAACGACCCTATAATGGGCGTACTAGCTTATCTAGGCATATTGTGCTTGATACCATTGCTAGCTGCCAAAGACTCTGAATTTGCACAGTACCATGCCAAACAAGGCCTCACTTTATTTGTTGCAGAGATTGCATTGTCAGTTCTATATTGGGTGGTTGGATTTATTGCAATCGTTACATCTGGATTTGGCTTCTTACTATTCCCATTGCTTGGCTTGGTCTGGGTCGGTCTAGTGGTGCTTTCTATAATAGGAATCGTGAATGTTGTCAACAAGAAGATGGTTCCATTGCCAATCATTGGTGGCATCCAATTGATGAAGTAAATTCGTATATATCAATAGAGTAGTATTATAAACGACGAAACACATAATAAAATGCCCTGTAACAGGGCATTTTTTGTATATTTAATGTATTTATGCTTAAATTGTGAGTAATGAAACCAAAAAAACAAAAACAAACTAAGTTTCACGAGTCAGATATAGCCTTTCTTATAAAGTCGGCATTGTATTTGATATTGGGTACAGTTTGGATATCCTGGGGTGGTTATCGTTGGTTACCTATAGGAGTAATAATAGGTTTTGGATTGTCAAAGATAGAGGTATTGCGGATCAACCGCAAGATAGAATACGCACTTCTAGTGGTGGGAGCATTGTTTGGTCTTTATAGTCTAGGAATCACTATTTATTTTTAGGAATTATTAAGTTGACATCACCTGTTGTTATCTGATACACTAGTAGGCGACTTATTACTATTTATTAGTAATAGTTTATATTAACTGCAAAGCGTTTAGGTCCGAAAACCTCGGAAACCATACGAAATGCAGATATTATTATTTTATAGCCGTATTTATGAAAGCACTACTTGCAACCAAACTAGGTATGACTCAGTTGTTCGATGAAAAAGGACGACAGAGTTCAGTTACTCTATTGGAAGCCAAGGATTGTGTAGTGACTCAACTCAAAGACATTTCAACAGATGGCTATGAGGCAGTACAGCTAGGGCTCTCAACTGCCAAGAATATCGCCAAGCCACAAGCTGGTCATCTCAAGAAAGCCAAAGCTAGCTCAAAATATCTCAAAGAATTTCGCTTAGACTCCGAAGCTACCACTGAAGAAAATGAACCAGACTTAAAACTTAGTGTAGGCGACAAGATCGGTACAGATACATTTGAAGTAGGTGATAAGGTGCGTGTCCAAGCTATCAGTAAAGGTAAGGGATTTGCTGGCACAATCAAAAGACACAACTTCTCACGCGGCCCTAAGACTCACGGTAGCCACAACTATCGTGCTCCTGGATCGATTGGTGCTGGATATCCACAACATGTATTTAAAGGCCAAAAAATGGCTGGACGCATGGGCTCAGACACAGTAACTGTACGGAATCTAGAAGTAATTTATATTGATACTAAGAATAATATTATTGGTATTAAAGGCGCAGTCCCAGGTCCCAAAAAAGGTCTGGTACGTGTGCAGGGGATATAAGTATGAAAGCAATCACCTATACACGCACCGGTAATCAATCAACAGAAACAACTCTAAGTAAGTCGACCTTTGGTGTTGAAGTAAGTCAAGAATTACTCAAACAAGCTAGTGTCAGGTCTCTATCAAATCTGCGTCATGCTGGAGCAAAAGTACTGACTCGTGCCGAAGTGCGTGGTGGTGGTAAGAAGCCATGGCGACAAAAAGGTACAGGTAGAGCTAGATTTGGTTCAACCAGAGTAAATATTTGGCGTCACGGTGGTGTGGCACATGGTCCTACCGGCAACGCTAATTTCAATAAAGATTTGCCAAAGAATATGATAAAAGCCAGTATTCGAATGGCGCTAAGCGAACAATCGGCAAATATCAAAATTATTGAGAAATTTGCTATAGAAAAGCCCAAAACAAAGCTAGCTGACAACCTTATAGCTAAGCTTAGTGATGGCAGTAATGTATTGCTTGTCGGGCATGATACTGACCCAGGGTTTGTGCGAGCTGTAAGTAATCTAGCAGGTGTAAAACACATCAACTACAATCAATTACAATGCTACGATATACTTTGTGCGGATGAAATTATTATCGAAAAACCAGCTCTGGATGCATTGGATAAATGGCTGGGAGGTACCAAGAAATGAATTCAGTACTATTAAGACCTATTATCACCGAAAAAAGCATGAATCAAGCATCTGCTGGCACTTATATGTTTGAGGTACCTAAAAACGCCAATAAAATAATTATAAAAGATGCAGTCTCTAAGCGATTCAAAGTAGATGTGATAGATGTTAGAATAAGTGTACTAAAAGGTAAGATAAAGAAGTTTCGTGGTCATACTGGCAAGAGAATAGATAGAAAAAGAGCTTATGTAACTATCAAGAGCGGTCAAAAGATTGATGCATTTGAGGAGAGCAAGTAATGGCAGTCAAACTACTCAAGCAAAATACTTCAGCCAGACGCAATATGAGTACTGCTGACTTTTCTGTAATCACAAAGAAACGTCCTGAAAAATCATTGATAGTTAAGCGCAAGCAAAAATCTGGAAGAAATAACCAGGGTAAAATTACTATTCGTCACAGGGGCGGTGGAGTAAAGCGCCATATCCGAATGGTGGACTTCAAACTAGACTCAGTAGAGAATGCTAAGATTATAGCCATAGAATATGATCCCAATCGTACTGCATACTTAGCCCTTGTCCAGCTGGAAAATGGCACCAAAGCATATATTCCAGCTACCACTACTATGCGTGTAGGCAAGACTATAAATGCTGGAAATGACGTTGAAATCAAGGCTGGTAACAGACTACCACTCAAGAATATACCTTTAGGATCAGTGATATGTAATATCGAAATGAAACTGGGTGGAGGGGCACAGATAGCTCGATCAGCTGGAGCAAGAGCTCAACTAGCCGCCAAAGAAGGCAAGTTTGTGCAAATCAAACTACCATCTGGAGAAGTACGCTTGATTCATCAGGATTGCAAAGCTACATTGGGTCAGATTGGTAATATTGATCATCAAAATATCAAGATCGGAAGTGCAGGTAGAAAACGTAAAATGGGACTACGACCTCAGGTGCGTGGTAAGGCAATGAATCCCGTCGATCACCCTCACGGTGGTGGAGAAGGATCTAACCCAATTGGTCTAAAACATCCAAAGACACCATGGGGAAAGCCAGCGCTTGGTAAGAAAACAAGACGACGCAAGTCTACTGACAAAATGATAGTAAGAGGCAGAAAGAAAGGAAAACGATGAGTCGTTCAGCAAAAAAAGGTCCATTTATAGATGCTAAATTACTTAAAAAAGTAATGGCTTTAGATGTAAATGATAAAACTATCATCAAGACCTGGTCTCGCTCTAGTACTGTATCTCCTGAAATGGTAGGGCGAACTATCGCTATCCACAATGGCAAAGTACATACTCCCGTATTAATTACAGAAAACATGGTAGGCCATAAACTAGGTGAATTCTCTCCTACCAGAAAATTCCGAGGACATGGTGGTAAATTAGCTAAATCAGAGGGAGGTAAATAATGAAAGTTATTGCCAAATCTCGTAACTTAGCTATTTCTGCTCAAAAACTACGCCTCCAAATTGACGGTGTAGGTGGACAGAGAGTAGAGAATGCGCTTGCACAGCTTGCTGTGCGGTCCCAAAAAGGGGCAGGTATGGTATTTGATACTATTTCTAGTGCTGCTGCCAATGCTGAAAACAATAACAATCTTAAACGATCAAACTTGTATATCGACGAAATAAGGGTAGATGAAGCTGCAAAGCTCAAAAGATGGAGACCAAGATCACGCGGTATGACAGCACCAATTTCTCATCAGAGAGCCCATCTCAAGGTAGTACTGAGCGATGAAGTTATCGAATCTAAGTCACAAGAAGCCAAAGATACTAAATCCAAACAAGAGGTAAACAAATAATGGGACAAAAAATAAATCCAATCAGCTTAAGATTACCACTCAACAAAGATTGGCAAAGCAAATGGTTTGGCGGCAAAGATTTTCGTAAGAATCTTATCGCAGATATCAAAGTACGTGAACTAATCAACAAAAAACTTGGTTTTAGATCTGGAGTTGGAAAAATTGTGATTGAGAGATCTACAGGTCAGCTAATAGTCACTATCCACACTAGCAAGCCTGGTGTTGTGATTGGCCGAGGTGGTACAGGAGTAGAAAGTCTAAAGAAAGATCTCAAAAAACTTACCAAAGAAGACTTAAAGCTCAATATTGAAGAAATGAAAAATCCAGAAACACACGCTCAGTTGATAGCTGAAAACGTAGCTTCGCAACTGGAACGTAGAATGGCATTTCGTAGAGTTATCAAAGGAGCAAGCGAAAATGCTACCAAAGCTGGCATGCTTGGCGCTAAGATTACTGTGAGCGGTAGACTGAACGGTGCAGAAATGGCTCGAACTGAGTCTACATCCCAAGGAAGCATACCACTTCATACCATCAAGGCAAATATCGACTATGGTACTGCAAGTGCTATGACAACCTATGGAGTTATTGGTGTAAAAGTATGGGTGTATAAAGGATAAGTATTATGTTATTGCCAAGAAAAACCAAGTTTAGAAAAGCAATGAAAGGCCGAAATAAAGGTCTATCAAGTAGCGGCAACGATATTAGCTTTGGCAAATACGGCCTGAAAAGCCTAGATAACGAGAGGATTACCTCACGTCAGATTGAGGCTGCACGTCGAGCAATGACTAGGTACATCAAGCGTGGTGGTAAGATATGGATCAGGATATTTCCTCACATACCTGTTACTAGAAAACCAGCCGAAGTAAGAATGGGCTCCGGAAAAGGTGCACTAGATCATTATGTTGCTAGGGTACAAAGCGGAAAGATATTGTTTGAAATGGACGGAGTAGATGAAGCTACGGCTAAAGAAGCGATGCGATTAGGAGCAATGAAACTACCCGTCAAGACTAAGTTTATGGTCAAATCAGTATCAAAGGAGAGTCATGAAGGCTAAAGATTTACGATCCAAATCAGCAAAAGAATTATCAAATACACTTGATGATTTAAGGAAGAAATTGGAAACTTCAGTGGTAGAGTATCGCACCAAAGAAGTAAAGAATATCAAACAGATTAATTCAATTAAGAAAGATATTGCACGGGTAATGACTATTATGCGAGAAGCCCAACTGCAAGGAGAAACCAAATGAGTCGAAAAATAGTAGGTAGTGTTGTTTCAAATAAGATGGATAAAACAGTAGTAGTTTTAGTTGCAAAACACAAAACCCATCCTATATACAAGAAACGATACAAAGTAACAACCAAATTTAAAGCTCACGATGAAAAAAATGCGTGTAATATTGGTGATACAGTAGAAATAACAGAGACTGCAAAAATCAGTCGCGACAAGCATTTTAAAGTTAGTAAAGTCATAAGTGAGGCTGGAGCTTAAGCTATGATACAAGCCGAAACACATCTAAAAGTAGCAGATAATACAGGAGCAAAAGAGATCTCTTGTATTAAGGTACTCGGTGGTAGCAAGCGACGTTATGCAAGAGTGGGTGATATCATAGTCGCTTCTGTAAAAGTTGCTACCCCAAATGGTACTGTTAAGAAAAAAGAAGTTGTACGAGCAGTAGTAGTCAGGACTAAGAACACCATTCATAGAACCGATGGCTCAACAATCACTTTTGATGAGAATGCAGCTGTTATCGTCGACAAGGCGAAGCTCCCTCTTGGCACTAGAATCTTCGGGCCTGTTACAAGGGAACTACGCGAACGAGGATTTATGAAAATAATATCTTTAGCACCGGAGGTACTCTAATGAAACTCATGCGAAAAGATAAAGTAATGGTAATCACCGGTAGAGACAAGGGTAAAAAAGGGGAGGTCGTAAAAGTACTACCTAAGACCAACCAAGTAGTAGTAGAAGGTATTAATGTCGCGACTCAACATGTCAAACCATCTGCCAAAGATCCGAAGGGTGGTATCGTCAAAGTTACTAAGCCTATTAATGCAAGCAAAGTAATGATCATCGATCCCAAGACTGGGCGTGTTGCAAGAGTAGGCTATAAGATCAGTGGAAAAGGTAAGAAAGAAAGAATATTTAAGGTTTCTAAATTCACAAATCCAAAATCAACCAAAAAAACACCTGTGAAAAAGAAAACTGAGGTTAAGAAATGAATCGACTACACCAAAAATACAATACAGAATTAATGGTTTCTCTGAAGTCGGAGCTTGGACTTACCAATGTCTGTGAAGTCCCAAAATTAGAGAAAATAGTTCTAAATGCCGGTGTGGGTCGAGCTGTTCAGGATAGCAAGCATCTAGATATAGCTATCTCATCCCTTGAGAAAATAAGTGGTCAAAAACCAGTTGTTACCAAAGCTAAAAAGAGCATTGCTACATATAAATTGCGTGAAACTAACCCTATTGGTGTCAAGGTAACTTTACGAGGAGAGAGAATGTGGAATTTTCTAGACCGTCTCATTGCCGTAGTGATACCAAGAATGCGTGACTTTAGAGGGCTTTCAACCAAGAGCTTTGATCCGCAAGGTAATTATAGTATTGGTATAACTGACCAGACTGTTTTCCCTGAGATAAGCTTTGAAGATGCAAGCGCCACTCATGGACTACAAATCAATCTGGTGACTAGCTGTAAGGATGCCAAGCATTCAGAAGTGTTCTTACGCAGCCTAGGATTGCCACTAACTAAAATTAAAAATAAAGAGGAAGGAGAGTAAGATGGCCAGAAAAGCTACGGTACAAAGAGAATTAAAACGTCAAAAATTGGCAAACAAATTCGCAGCAAAAAGAGCAGAACTCAAAGCACTTGGGGACTATGAAGGTCTGGCTAAATTACCCAGAAACTCAAATCCAGTACGACAACACAATCGTTGCGAGATCACTGGAAGACCAAGATCCTTTATCCGAGACTTTGGTTTGAGTAGAATTACTTTCCGAGAACAAGCCAGCAATGGAAAAATACCTGGTATAACTAAATCGAGCTGGTAGGAGATAGAAATATGATGACTACAGATCCAATAGCAGACATGCTTACAAGAATAAGAAACGGCCTAAGTGCAGATAAATCATCTGTAATAGTTCCTCATTCTAAGATAAAGCTTGCAATTGCACAGATTCTAAAATCAAATGGATATTTGACAGATGTAAAAGAAACAAAAAATGGTGCATTTATGATGCTAGAACTTGCGCTTGCCGGATCCGATAAGAAAATTACTACCATCACAAGGATGAGTAAGCCAGGCAGAAGAATGTATGCACCCAAAACGGAGATTCCAAGTGTATTGGGTGGTCGAGGAATTGTGATAGTTTCAACCCCTTCAGGTATAATGACTGGATCAGAGGCACGCAAAAAAGGTGTTGGTGGTGAATTAATCTGTACGGTGTATTAGGGAGTATTATGAGTAGAATAGGAAAATTACCAATTGAATTGCCAGAAGGCGTTGTTGTCAAGTTTGAAGAAGAAAAACTAACAGTGACCGGTCCAAAAGGCGAGCTATTCGTTGAGATCATGAAAGGTTTTAAGGTTGAGCAAAAAGAGACTCGACTGGAAATCACTCAAGAGTCAGAAGATAAATACAACAGTAAATTCTATGGCCTACAAAGAACTCTTATAGCAAATGCTGTAGAAGGAGTGAGTAAGGGATTTAGTAAGACTCTAGAAGTACAAGGCGTAGGATTTAGAGTATCATTACAGGGCAACAAGCTAGTATTGAGTCTTGGTTACTCACATCCTGTAGAATACAGTGCGCCTGAAGATATTGAACTCAAGGTAGAACAAAATAACATCGTAGTTAGCGGTATAGACAAGCAAAAGGTAGGATTGGTGGCTGCATCGATTAGAGAATTTAAAAAACCCGAACCATACAAGGGCAAAGGTATAAGATACAAGGGTGAATACGTAAGACGCAAAGCCGGTAAAACAGCTGCTAAGACGGCAGGATAAGGAAAAGCAATGAATATAAAGACTAAATTGAACAACAGAAAATTAGCAAGAGCTCGCGTGAGAGCAAAGATTTCTGGTACTGCAAAGATACCAAGACTCAATGTTCGTATTACCAACCAGAATGTGATACTGCAATTAATAGATGATGTAGCTCAAAAGACTCTCGTAGGAGTTACTACTGTAGGTCAAAAGGAACTTTCAAAACAGTCAATGACCAAGAAATCTGAGTGGGCTGGTGAGAAGATTGCAATGGAAGCAAAATCTAAGAAAATAGATAAAATAGTTTTTGACAGAGGATACAAGATATATCATGGTAGAGTTAAAAGCATTGCAGACGCAGCAAGAAAAGCAGGATTAAAATTTTAAAGGACTAATATCGTGAGAGACTATCAAGAAACAACAAAAGAATTTGAAGAAAAGATTATAGCCCTAGATCGTGTAACTCGTGTAGTTAAAGGTGGTAGACGATTTAGATTTAGAGCTACTGTAGTAATTGGAAATGGTGCTGGTCAAGTTGGTGTAGGTGTCGGTAAAGGTGCTGATGCTCCAACTTCAATAGTCAAGGCCGTAGCAACTGCCAAAAAAGCCCTGATAACATTTCCTCTTCATAAAAATACTATCCCACACCAAGTGCAGGTGAGATCCGATGGAGCTACTGTATTTATGAAGCCAGCAGCACCAGGTACTGGAGTAATTGCAGGTGGTACTGTTCGATCTATACTGGAAGTAGCCGGAGTAAAGGACATACTTACCAAGTCTCTTGGCTCTTCTAACAAGATCAATAATGCCTATGCAACTATTGCAGCATTACAGACTTTACAAGCAGAAGAAAAGCCTCAAGAAATAAAGAAGGTTGGAAAATAAAATGAAGATTCATGAACTCAAAGTCAGTAAATACAAGAAGAACAAGCGGTTGGGCAGAGGTATTGGAAGTGGTAGCGGAAAAACCTCAGGACGAGGAACTAAAGGTCAAAATTCGCGTACCGGTGGTGGTGTCAAGATAGGTTTTGAAGGTGGTCAAACCAAACTCAGTCGAAGATTGCCAAAACTCAGGGGCTTCAAAGCCATCAATCGTACTAGCTATCAAGTTATTAATCTTGATGATATTGAAAAGCTCAATAAATCAAAAGTAGATATCAAGTCTCTAGAAACTGCCAGGCTAATCAAGCCCAATAAGCCAGTAAAACTTTTAGCAAACGGTAAGATAAGCGTGAAATCAATAATTCAAATTCATGCTGCATCCCAAAAAGCCATCGATATGGTAAAAAAAGCCGGTGGAGATGTTACACTACTTAGTGTTAACAGCCAAAACACCAACAACACCGTACAGGAAAAACCCAAAACAAAGTAGCATTATTGGAGGGTAGACTATGAATATATCAATATTTTCACAAATGTATAAAAATAAAGATTTGCGTAAGCGATTGATTGTGGTATTGGCAATATTGGCAATTTATAGTTTGCTGGCCCATGTTCCTGTTCCGGTGCCTGATACTGCTAAATTACAGAATTTTTTATTACAGTTATTCCAGAGTAATCCACTGCTTGGTTTTGCCAATTTATTTACAGGAGGTGCTCTTAGTAACTTCTCAATTTTGCTGATGGGCTTGGGGCCATATATTAATGCCTCGATTATTATCCAGCTACTGAGTCAAGTAGTGCCTCAACTTGAAGCATTACAAAAAGAAGGTGGCGAAGCTGGACGAAGAAAGATCAACTATTACACAAGACTTTTGACCCTGCCACTCGCGCTGATTCAGTCAGTGGCTATGATTACCTTAGCTAGGACATTATCGCAGCAAATAGCTGGAGTAGACCTGATAGGCAGCCCAACTATAAGCCAATGGGTGCTAATGATCGCTTCGATTACTGGTGGATCGATGCTCTTGATGTGGCTGGGAGAACTGATAACCGATAAAGGTATAGGAAATGGTATATCATTGCTGATATTGGCTGGAATTGTATCCAATCTTCCAACTCAAATAGTGCAGCAAGTCAGTCTTGCACAGGCCGATAGTGCAAAGATATTTACTCTTATATTCTTTGTAGCGGTGATTATTGCAGTAGTTTTCTTTGTGGTGATGCTCAACGAAGGTCAGCGCAATATACCTATCTCTTATGCGCGTAGAATTGCAGGAAACTCTCGCTATGGAGGTGTGGACTCTCATCTACCTATCAGACTAATTACGGCTGGAGTTATCCCAATTATCTTTGCACTAGCCTTCTTATCTTTGCCAGGTTTCTTGGGTCAGTTGTTTGCAGACGCCAAAACTTCCTGGGTTTCAGCAGCTGCAAACTGGATGAAAACTGCATTTGCACCAAATAAGCCTATATATACTTTTACCTATTTTGTATTAGTTTTTGCATTTACATATTTTTATACAGCTGTGGTATTCAAGCCAAAAGAAATTGCTGAAAATCTTCAAAAACAAGGAGGCTTCATTACCGGAATTAGACCTGGGGCTGAAACTAGTAAATATCTCAAGAAGATTATCACTAGATTGACCTTATTTGGTGCACTAGCTCTCGGTCTACTGGCTGTATTTCCTTTTGTTATTGAAAGTATATTCAAGACCGAGAATTCACTATTGAGTATTGGTGGCACTGGTATACTGATCATAGTTGCGGTAATTATAGAGACTATCAAGCAAATCGAATCTAGGGCCCTTATGGCCACCTATGACAAATACTAGCTATATGGTAAAAAACTCAAAAAAACCCTTTACATTCTTACCTGGAGGGTCTATAATACAAACCTGATACGCAAAATCTCATGTCACAAACAAAGGAAGTAATCGAAGTAGAAGGCACTATAATTGAAGCATTGCCCAATGCTAATTTTCGAGTGCAACTAGAAAATGAGCATGAGATACTTGCCCATATATCTGGTAAAATGCGTATGCACTATATAAAAATATTGCCAGGTGATAAAGTGACAATCGAGATGACACCGTATGACCTCGACAAGGGCCGAATAACCTATAGACATAAGTGAGAATATTATGAAAGTAAGATCCGGAGTTAAAAAAATGTGTGCTAAGTGCAAGATAGTACGCCGACGCAAAAGAGTCGCGGTGATTTGCGATAACCCAAAACATAAACAAAGGCAGGGCTAGGTAATATGGCACGTGTAGCAGGTACAAATATACCAAATGAAAAACGAGTAGAAGTAGGGCTTACATATATCTATGGCATAGCAATTACTAGCAGTAAGAAAATCCTTGCTCAGCTCAAGATCGATCCAAACACACGAGTAAAAGACTTGACAGAAGATAACCTGGCAAGCCTTAGAGAATACATAGACAAAAATTATAAAGTAGAAGCTGACTTATCTAGAACCGTTACTTCCAACATAAAAAGACTCAAAGATATCAAAGCCTACAGGGGCTTGCGTCATAGTGCTGGATTACCTGTCAGAGGCCAACGCACCAAAACAAATGCTCGAACCAAAAGAGGCAAAAAGGTGACGGTAGGATCGGGTCGTAAAAAGGCCGCAGCTAAGACCTAAAATTAATTGAATGGAATAATATGGCAGAAGTAAAAAAAACCAGAAGAAAAAAGTCAAAGAAGTCCTTACCTAAAGGTACTGTTCATGTACAAGCTACATTCAACAACACAATCGTCAGTATTACAGATGATAATGGCAATACAGTAGCCTGGAAATCATCTGGTTCGGCTGGTTTTAAAGGTAGTAGAAAATCAACACCTTATGCAGCTCAAATTGCAGCTGAAAAAGCTATTGAAGTTGCAAAAGAATTTGGACTAGCCAAGGTTGATGTAATTATTAAAGGCATTGGATCTGGTAGAGAAGCCGCGGTAAGAGCACTCATGGCTTCAGGTATCAGTTTGGCAAGTATCAAAGACGTCACTGGCATACCTCATAATGGCTGCAGACCAAGAAAGGCAAGAAGGACATAAATCATGGCTAGAAACCTAACTCCTATAGTTAAACAGTCTCGTCGTGAAGGTGTAGAGTTGCACCCCAAAGCTATAAAAGTAATGGCTAAACGCAATTATGCACCAGGACAACATGGTCAGAGTAGAAGATCAAAACCTAGTGATTATTCACTTCAGCTGAGGGAAAAACAAAAAGTCAAGCGTATGTATGGAGTGCTGGAAAAACAGTTTAGAAATTACGTACGTAAGGCTGAAAAAATGCCAGGAGTAAGTGGTGAAAATCTTATCCGATTACTCGAGCAAAGACTAGATAATGTGGTGTATAGAGTAGGGCTTGCAACTAGTCGACAATCCGCCCGTCAACTCGTAAGTCATGCTCATATCAGCCTCAATGGCAAGAAAGTAGACATACCTTCTATTCAGGTCAAACCCAAGGATGTTATATCGGTACAGAGTAAAAGCTTAAAAAATGAATACTTTAAGCTTTTACAAGCTGAAAATAAGACGGAATCAGCAGAATCAAGCTGGTTGAGTTATGATCCCAAGAAGCTCAGTGTAAAAGTTACCGGGGAGCCACTCAGAGAAGAAGTACAGGAAGAGATTCATGAGCAGCTTATCATAGAATACTATTCACGCTAATAAATAATAAAAGGAGTTATCAAGTGTTATTCGACATCAATCTACCAGAAATAAAAGAAGTAAGTACAGAAGGAAATAGTTCTACCTTTGAAGTAGAGCCACTATATCCAGGTTATGGTATGACACTTGGCAATTCAATGCGAAGAGTATTGCTCTCAAGTCTTGCTGGATGTGCAATAACTGGAGTCAAAATAGAAGGCGCAAGCCACGAATTCTCTACTATCAAAGGAGTTCATGAGGATATTATAGAAATAATTCTCAATCTCAAGCAGGTTCGTTTTTCACTTATGGATGAAGATAAGGTAATTGTAAGTTTGAAAAAATCCGGTAAGGGTGAAGTGACTGCAAAGGATATCAAAACTGTTTCTGGAGTAGAGATTGCCAATCCTGATCATGTCATTGCACACCTGGATAGCTCAAAGAGCAAGATAGAAATGGATCTCCAAATAGAAAAAGGCCGTGGCTACGTTGCAGTAGAAAGCCGATCTGCCGATCAATTGCCTGTAGGCATGATAGCAATTGATGCTATCTACACGCCCATCAAGAGAGTTCGATATAATGTCGAGAATACTCGGGTAGGTCAAATGACCAACTTAGACAAGCTTATTCTAGATGTTGAGACCGACGGTACCGTAAGCGCATCAGATGCTATCAAGCAATCTGCTGAAATACTAGTAGGACACTTCCAGGTATTGGCTGGGCATGATGTGGTTAGTGTAGGTACTGAAGGTATAATTACCGCCGAACAAAAGCAAGAAGCTGATATGGCTCAAGTTTCTGTCGAAGAAGTTAACTTTAGCCCACGAACCACCAATGCTCTATTGAACAACGATATCAAGACTATTAAAGAAATTATGGAACTCAAACCAGGCGAACTAAAGGAGCTCAAAGGATTTGGTCAAAAAGCATACGAAGAAGTTCTAGATAAACTAGATGAACTTGGTGTAAGCAGTATCGGAAGGGAAGCACAGGAGTAAACATGCACCGCCACGCTTACTCTGGCACCAAACTCTCAAGAGCCGCTGCACCGCGACGAGCTCTTTTGCGTGGTCTATTGGACAGTCTCATACTCTATGAAAGGATTGAGACTACCCAATCCAAGGCAAAGGCTCTAGCGCCTTATTTCGAGAAACAAGTCACTCGAGCAAAGCAACAAACTCTTGCATCTTACAGATTGATTTTGGCAGAAACCATCAACCCTGTAGCCGCTCAGAAGCTTAATTTTGATTTGGTAAAAGGGTTCTCTTCGAGATCGGGTGGTTATACACGGATAATAAAGACCGGAAATAGATTGGGCGACGGAGCTCCAATGGCAGTGATTGAGCTGGTATTAGACAAAGACTATAAATCGTCTGATCAAAAAGAAGATAGCGTCAAAAAGGATGGGGCCGAAAAGAAAAAACCCGCAGCTAAAAAGGTCTCTAAGAACAGCAAAAAGCCAGAGGTAGTTACGACTAAGATAACAGGATCTAAGAAATGAAAACTTATAATCTAAAAACAGCAGATGCTAAACAAGAATGGTATATCATAGATGCCAAGGATCAGGTACTAGGAAGATTAGCTACTAAGATAGCAAGACTATTAATCGGTAAAGACAAGCCAAACTACACCCCTCATGTAGTTAGTGGAGATGTTGTGGTAGTAATTAATTCTGCTAAGGTTAAAGTAACTGGTCAAAAACTAACTGACAAAATATATTATCGTCATACAGGATATCCGGGTGGTATTAGGGAAATCAATCTTCGTGATCAACTAGAAAAAAACCCCAACAAAGTTATTGAGCATGCTGTAGAAGGAATGCTTCCCAAGAACAAGCTTCAAGCTGTAATGCTCAAAAATCTAAAAGTATATAGTGGAAATGAGCACCCCCATGCTCCTCAAAATCCAAAGTCAATTAAAATAGAGGACAAATAATGGTACAAAAAGAACAATATTATACCGGTGTAGGAAGAAGGAAAAGATCTATTGCTACAGTTCGACTGACAAAAGGCAAAGGACAAATTATGGTCAATGATAAGTCAGTAGATGAATACTTTGGTAATGATAATTTTGAACAGATATTATATGCACCGCTTGTATTGCTTGCCAAAGATAAGACCTTGGATGTAAATGCACGGGTTGAAGGCGGTGGAGTACGAGGTCAAGCTGAAGCAATTAGACTTGGTATAGCACGAGCTCTACTCAATATCAGCGAAGATTTTCGTGTGAGTTTGCGTAGAGAAGGTTATCTCACTAGAGATCCTAGAGTCAAAGAGCGTAAAAAACCAGGACTCAAGAAGGCTCGTAAAGCACCACAATTCTCTAAAAGATAGTATATATCTATTGCCCCATTATATTTATAGGTTTTTTGATATAAACCATAGTTTTGTCCTATAATAATACTTATGTCACCATCAAAGAAAAAATTTATCAATCTTGCTCTGACAAGTATATTGATAATACTATTGGCATCATTATTGTTTAGTTTTTTTGAGAAAATAAGTTTTGTCGAAGGGTTTTATCGATCTATTTATATAGCTCTTTCACACCACGATAATTTCCATATGGAAAGCTCCTTATCGCGTCTGACTGTAGTACTTCTTATACTCGCAAGCCTTGTCATCATCGCATATTTGCTCAAAACACTCGCAGACTATATGATTAATCTAGGAGACGGCTTAAAACGCAATAAAATGAAAGCAAAACTAGTAAATATCAGCGATCACTATATCATATGTGGGCTTGGAAGAGTGGGTAGTCATATAACCCAAGAGCTTGAAAATGAAGGTGTAAAATTTGTAGGGATAGATAGGGATGAAGAGTCTGTCAGGGCTGCTGTAGCAAAGGGCCAGATAGCCTTTGTCGGCGATAGTACAAAAGAAGAGACACTCAAAAAAGCCAAGATAGAAAAAGCCAAGGGGATCATAGCAGCTATAGGTGATGATTCCTGTAATCTTTTCGTTACTCTTACAGCAAGACAGCTCAATCCATCGTTATATATAGTGTCTCGAGCCAATCGAGAAGAAAACGTAGAAAGAATGCAAAAAGCTGGTGCGGACAAAGTAGCTATGCCCAATCAGATAGGCGGGTTTCATATGGCTACTATGTTGGTACGACCTGGCGTATTAGATTTCTTTGAAGTATTGAGTAACAAACCAAGTGAAGAATTGCAGGTAGAGGAGATGGTGATAGCCAAGGGTTCAAAATTGGTAGGCTCCAAGCTAGGACACTTCATCAGAGCAGCTGGAAGTGGCACTACCGTACTGGCCCTCAATAGTGCCGAGGGTAAGAGCAAAGTGACACCAAGCGGGCAAGAAGTACTCTACGCTGGCGATAAGCTGATCATGATGGGGACCAGACAACAGCTTGATTCACTTGGCCGTAACATTTAGTAATATGCCAAAACAAGTCAATAAATCTTTTCAATTAACGGTTTCTGATTTGAGTACTAGCACTAGACTTGATTTGTTTTTGTCCAAAAAATACAACCAATATTCTAGATCTCAGTGGTCAGAACATATCTCGGCTGGCAAGATCAAGGTCAATGGTAAAGTCGTCAAACCATCCGCTAGAATTAATAATAATGATATGATAACTGGTGATTTGCCTATTACAGCAAATTCCAACAAATTGACTTCACCAGAAGTAACTCCAGAAATTATATATAAAGATAAGGATGTGATAGTCATAAACAAACCAGCTGGCTTGTTGTCTCACGCACTTAGCAATAAAAACGCTGATTCTGTGGCGGGTGCTTTTAAGTCCGAAGTGGACGATGATGACCCATTGCGATCAGGAATAGTGCATCGGTTGGACAAACAGACTTCAGGCATAATGATACTTGCCAGAAATGCTACTGCCAAAAAGTTTTTGCAAGAACAATTTAAGGCTCGCAAGGTAAAAAAGACATATATTGCACTTGTGCATGGCCACTTGCAAAATGATGCAGCTAGACTGGAATTACCTATCACACGTAGTAGTAACAACCCGCAAAAGATGATTATTTCCAAACAGGGTAAGCCAGCTATTAGCGAGTATCACACCATCAAGAAGTACAAAGATTATACACTTATTAGTATCAAGATAATGACGGGCCGTACTCATCAGATAAGAGTGCAAATGGCTTATATTGGCAATCCAGTAGCTGGAGATATGCTATACAGCAACAAGAAAAGTCTTATAGGTATAAATAGACAATTTTTGCATTCCAGTGAACTTACTATAGAATTGCCATCAGGCACCATAAAGACCTTCAGAGCACCTTTGCCTGATGATCTTGAAGATATACTGAAGGAACTCGCATGATATTGCCATTCGCAAATAGTACTATCCAAAAGATTGATGTAATACTTCAAAATCCCAATCGAGTATATTTATTGTATGGTGATAAATACATAGGAAAATATTTCACATCTAGATATATAGCTTCCCAGCTACTGCAAGATGAAAAAATCACACATTATGATTATGTGCATCCTGCACTATACTGCTTAAGTAAAGATATCGACTACAAGGCTATATCTATCGCCGATGTTAGAAGCTTGACCGAGAGTATCTGGCATACGAGCTACTCAGGGCTTTTAAGAAAAGTTATCATTATACGAAATATCGATAATATCACTGAGAGCGCCGCAAATGCTCTTCTAAAGAATCTAGAAGATACTCCTGAGAAAACTACGATTATTCTTACTGCTGATAACCTACAAGGAGTAATGCCTACAATCCGATCTAGATCACAGTTGATTTATTGTCGTCCAGACAAGTCAAAAGCTATCGACTATTTATCACGTTTTTATAATGTAGACGTCAAGCAGGCCGAGCAATTTATGGAAATTGCCAATGATAGATTGTTTAGGGCAATTGAAAATCTCGATGAACAGACTTATCAAAATTCTAAATATATCCACAATATAACTGCTAGTTTTATAGAGGGTAGTATCACTGAACGATTTAATATTGCAAAACAAGTGCACGATAAGAAACTAGGCCAGGAATTCTTGACCGGGCTTATCTATGCAACCAGTAAACAATCTACTATACTATATGATAGATTGGATTTTGTTGAAAGTATCATGCGGGCTCTAGAACAAACACGCAACAATGTAAACGTACGTATAGCAATTGAAAATCTAGCATTGAGGTAGAGTAAATGATTTTTGAAGTAGTTTTAATATCAATAGTAGTTATTTTTACCATACTTGCCGTAGTCAAGAAAAGAAGCAGTATTGTAGATAGCATCATAGCTAATCTATCAGTCAATCCTCCTAGTCAAGACGAGACCTTAGACAATCTATTGGATATTGCTGGAAGGTATTATGCTGAGAAGAACTATCTTGCGGCGGAGAAAGCTTATCTCAAAGTACTAAGAGTAGATCACAAAAATAGCCTTGCCTATAGTAGGCTAGGGTTTATTTATTCGCATCTTGGTAATAATGAGGATGCTATTGAATGCTTCAAGATAGTAGCTGACACATATCCCAATGCTGCAAGCTTTCACAATCTTTCTATGATGTACTTCAAGACGCGTGAATACCAACAATCAGCTGATGCTCTAGAGAAATCACTAAGTATGGAGATGCATATCAACAGGCTTGTCAACCTAGCTCGGATTTATCGCATTCTAAATAAATTTGATAAGCAACTATCAACACTAAAAAAAGCCATAGATCTAGACCCAAAAAATGTCGAGATCATGCAGCTACTAGCAGAAGCCTATTTGCACGAGAAAGATGAAAAATCAGCCAACCATATGTTTGAAGAGATACTCAAAATAGAACCGCACAATCAAAGAGCTCGTACAGCCTTGGGCCAAACCAGTAATAAAAAGATAAATATATAAAACCTTAAAAACGCTTGTGTTCTAACATAAGTAGTATATAAAGTACCTATATATAATAATAGGGAAAAATAAATGGCAACCAATAAAAAATTAAAATCTAGAGTAATTAAGTCAAAAAAACTAAATAAAAGCAGGTTCCCGAAATGGACAAAATTTGTATTAATAGGCTTAGTGGCAGTAGTTGGTATAGCGGTCATCGTCAGGACATTCGCATCCGGTGGGACTGTCAATACAGCCACAATTATCGGCGGTGGAGCTCTCAGTGACCCCAACAGTGCTACTAGCATGGTTCGATCACCTATCACACTAGAAGCCTGTCGTATGTCAGATACTCCTGGTGAGGGTGCAGCCAACAGAGTATATGTAGGTGCAAAACCAGTAATATCAGCTTATGCTGCTGATAAGCTAAATGCAGTTTGGGACAAGTACTATCCCGAATACCATATAAATGGCCAAAATGTCACATATGCGGCTGACTATCAATTGCCACAGTCGGTGTATTATGAAGCAAATTATATATATGACAGAGACAATCCTACCGATACCTCAAGCCCTTATAGAGACTTCTTATTACCTTCAGAGGGGTACCCCAAGTTCTATTCAGGAGATCTCTGGAAGACAGGCTCACTTGATTCTTCTTTGCTAGCTTATCCAGGCCCAGCTATCAAGAAAATCTGGGACAACGGTACGATTTATGGCAGACAAGCTAAATATGTAGACTCTCCGGCTGGTGGCATCAATGCTAAACCCAACAGCCCTTTTCCAGCTAGTAGCAACATCAGTACAACTGAGCAATCTTCATCTGGTTCAGCAAATAGCTCAACAGAATCCTCAAAATCTACATCCTCTTCAACAGGCAATATAAGCAGATTCAAGCCGTCTAGTAGAACAAACAACTCAGGCCAATCTACGACTACATCTAATACCAATACGAACCAGTCAGCAACCACCCCCGGCAATAGTACCAACAAGTCTACAACACCTTCGAATAGCAGTACTCGGCAAACTAATACCACCAATAATATGTACCAGAGCAATCCGAATGATGTATCAAAGTTGAATATGATATTGGGTACTGTAACCAATAGGACCAATCCACTCCTCAATATGTACCCGGGTGTATTACCAGGCAGAACATCGTGGAGCGCTTTAGAAGGACCATTAGCCAAATACAATGATGCAAGGTGTAGAGAGTCACAACCAGGTAACAGCGACCCTTACGGCTGTGGCAATGATCCCCGTAAATACGATCCTATCAACAACCCCAATCCGTTCATCAAATTTGTTATCAGTTGGTTTGGTGGGCGAAGTGTTGGTAGTGTAGGAGAAAGCAGCAAGCTCTTGGTAGACAGTGATGTGAAAGTTGTACGATTCAAAGACTTACCAAAATGTGGTGCTGATCCAGTACAGGTACGCAGCCAAATAGACAGTAAAGCCAACTTCTCTGAAGTAATATATGCCAACTACGAAAGAGCGTTCAATCAAATCAAAGCAGCCGGTATAGACGTAGGCGTTGCTGGTCCGGGACAAGATAAGATGGAAGAAATATTTCTCAATAACGGAATTTCACCAATAGGATCTCTAGGAAGATCATATTGGACAGGTCTTCCGCCACGAGGCAATGCATCTGGATTACCAGGTTATGGCAGCTACGGTTCAGCTGCTTACCCTGACCCTATCTAGGTCATAAATACAATCCAGCAAAAATAACCTCAAAGATGCTTATCAACTTAAGCATCTTTTGGTTTGCCTATCTCAATAAATAGTGATAATCGATTGGATTATAGATGAGCAAATTGTATCTTACATAAATTTCCTAGCATTGATAATATAGCTTATTTTTGATAAACTTAAGTTTGTATTTTATACTATGCCGGGTTAGCGAAGTGGTTAAACGCATCAGACTGTAAATCTGACGGCCTTGTGCCTTCGGGAGTTCGAATCTCTCACCCGGCACCATGCCGATGTAGCTCAGTTGGTTAGAGCAGCTGTTTTGTAAACAGCAGGTCGCGGGTTCGAATCCCTCCATCGGCTCCAGAGTGATTATATAAACTAGTAGACTCGCCTCGATAGCTCAGTGGTAGAGCGCTTCCATGGTAAGGAAGAGGTCGCGAGTTCAATCCTCGCTCGAGGCTCCAGAAACTCCAAATATGTGGAGTTTTTTTGTTACAATATAGTTATGACTAAAAAATCTAAAAAACCACCCGAAGAAATATCTCTTTCCAAATCCGACGCCAAAGTAGGTGGAGTAGCCGGAGGGATATCTGAACACTTCAAGAAAGACTCTGCACTTGTTCGTGTTGGTGCTGTTATTTTGATAATTTTGACCGGGATTATACCGGGCCTGATAGTCTACGGAGTCTTCTATATGCTTATGAAGAAATCAGATGATAGTAAAAAATCATAACTAGCCTTCATGTAATATTGGATTATTACGCCATAATAAGCTAAAATAAACCTGTTAAATTCTTTTTCTAAACCGATTTATGAAACTAAGCAATGCTGTTTCGTAAATCGAGAGGAGAAAGTCTTGTAATAACTGAAGACGAATACTTTTGTAGTGTTCGCCGAAAGTCTAAACACACTTTCGACGAAGGGGTGTAGCTCAGATGGCTAGAGCGTCGGTCTCCAAAACCGAAGGCCGCGGGTTCGATTCCTGCCACCCCTGCCAAGTACTTATGCTTAATTTGGATTTTAAGTAAATGAATGAAGAATGTT
>OEIV010000118.1_pt1 | contig 49633 bp, 60 predicted proteins | sample 1539231 | NCBI WGS metagenome assembly OEIV01 (sample SAMN03794762, study PRJEB22550) | activated sludge metagenome | feature: wastewater treatment plant; material: activated sludge; isolation source: Wastewater treatment plant of a petroleum refinery complex | place: Argentina: Buenos Aires ...
CGTTCTTGAGAGATGTAGGAGTGCGGTGGGACACGGGCATCGCTGACGTGTGGGCGTTCTCAAGAAGCCACTGCAGCGTCTCTGCCTGCTCTACTGTCGGGTGGTCGCCTGTCGTGCCATTGCAGACAATCCCGATGTTCCCAGTGTTATGGGCTCCGACATGGGCGCCCTTCAGGCCCACAGGTCGCAAGAGGTACAGTGTGCCTGACCGCGCCAGGCCGAAGTGGTACCCGATGCCTCCCCACCCCTTCGCAGCGTGCGCGACGTTGAAAGAAGTGAACAGCGCTTCAGCGTGACTGTCGCTCTTGTCCTTCGGGCCTGCTGTGTGGTGCCCTGTGACCCACTTGATCGCACCCAGGGTGCCAAACTTGTTCTGAATCGAGAGGCGCAGGTTCACGATCTTGGGCGTCCTGCCTGTGTGGCGCCTGATGACACGCTCTGCGTACTCCACCTGCCTCTTGCGCCTCTCGAGTGCTGCACGTGTGACAGCAGTCGGGTTCGCCTCATGGCGTTTACGTGCAGCAAGAAGGAGTGCCTTGCGGATGCGCAGGCGTGCGCGCCAGCGGGTTACGATTGCTCTGCTCTTCATTAGTTTCTCACTCTCTACACGACCATGCCCAGGCGAAGGTCGTAGATGATGTCTAGGTACACCTCTGAGATCTTCAAGCCACGCCCGTCGTACGATCCTGTCTTCTCCCACTCAACGAAGTAACCAGATGTCTCAGTTGCTAGTTCGCCAGGCACGCTCGCTGTGACCAACGTGAACCCCGAGAAGGTTGTTCCAGAGATCGTAGCAGCAGCAGAAGCAATCACAGTTGTCCCATCAGAACGGTAGATTCTGCCAGTCAACTGCAGGTCACTGCCAGAGCCAGACATGCAGGCCCTTACTCGCAGAACAAGGCTTTGGATCGCTGCTCCTGCAGGAAGTGCAGGGTCCGCAAGGGTGTACTTCGCTCTACCGTTTGAAGAGGTCGTCTGCCGCCCACTTAGATCATTATCGTCACTAAGAGACCCTCCATTACCCAGGGTTATGGTGTTCGTTTCACTAACAGGGTTCACGCTGTCTGGGCGTATCGTCAGCGTGTCGCTCATTAGGTAGTGTGCTCCAGGATGACCGTGTACGACAGGTTCTGAGGTGACCCACTTGGTGACGCTGTTGTGACTGAAAGGAGGTCTCCGTCAGCGAGTGAACTGCTCAGCGCTGTTGTCGCTGCTGTCGTAGTTACTGACACAGCAGACCCAACGCTTGATCCGTTCTTCTGGAGTTGAACAGCAAGAGAAGTTCCAGACCCGATCTTCGCACGAACGCCCACAACCGATACTGCCTGACCTGCTCCTACAGGAACGAAGAACCCAGGAATCACCATTGAGGCAGTTAGGCTCCCAGGCACGGACAGTGTGTGACCTACACGGAAGACCTTGTTTGGCGCGGGGAACAAGGTTGACCATGTTGACCCATTAGAAACTGCAATAGCCCCTGTATCAGTTGCCCTGTAGATCGTACCGTCTGGGACAGAAGAAGCTGCAGGGCGGGCACCCAAAGTACCAACGCGGTAGATCGCTGCCTCGTCTAGTTGCCCGCGCAGGATGTCAAGGTCGTAAGGGATTCGCGCGCTGTCTGGGCCCGTCGGGCCGTGAAGGCCTAGGCGTGGAGTGGGTGTGCCTGCCATGTCTTCCTTATGTTAGTCCTGTTGTCTAGTCATGTCAGATCAGTACTGCACCTGCACGCCGAGCGTGCCGGTCAGGCCAGTCGGGGCGCCCTCCAGTGTTGCGTCGAACGTGTCCCCAGCGGTGGCCGTGATCCATCGTGCGATTGTCCTAGCTGGACCGGTCATCCGACGTACCGGATCGCTTGCGGCAGGAAGTCGCTTTCGGTACCCGTCTCCAAGAGCAGCATCTGGGAGGCGGCGGGACGGGATGTCGCCCAGCCGTAGGTCGAGTTTACGGCTCCGGGGGCGGTTATCGGCTTGGCCGCACGCCGTTGCAGCGTCTGCTGCGACGCGGTACGAAACTCGGAGAACCCCCCGTCTGGTGGCGAGGCCGTTGCCCCCATCGTGTTCGCAGCGACCCAGAAGGCGAGAGCGATACCGCTGCTCCCCACAGCCGACGGCGCGGACGATGCGGCGGCAAGCGACGTTGCCCCGGCGTTGCTGTTCTCACCCGTCGCCACGGTCGGGGTCCCGAGACCGGCCAACTCCACGATGCTCGTCTGGACAGTGCCACCCGTTGATGTGGTCGTGAACCCGGTTTCGGTGCCGTCAGCCGTCTTGCGGTAGGTGCTGATACCAGCAAACGACGTGCCCGGTGACGTGTCGATCAGCGTGAACCCGGTCGGATCAACCCACGACGGCGATCCCCCGGACAAGCTCACCGCCGCAACCAGCGTATTCCCGGTCGTTGTCGGGAACGGCAGCACCGCCGTAGACGCCGTGGCGTCATCCACCTGCACGATGTACGGCGTAGACGGAGCGGCACCCGTGCTGACGTTCGTGTTGCCGGACACCAGCTGGCTGTTCGACCCGACGCACATCTTGTCGGGGATCACCGACCACACATCCTTGACCTTCATGTAGTCGAGGACAGGTCGCGCCCCAGCAAACTGAAGGTAGGCCGGGGTGCCAGCCGTGATTGCCTGCAACGCAAGCCTGCCGTCGCCGTTGACGATGGCCGCACCGATCGTCCAGACGTTGCCCTCTGCGTCGGTGAGAGTATCGTCACCAACGGGCTTGGCCTCAAAGTCTGGCGAGGCCACCCTCGTAGTTGCCGTGAGGTCCGAGTAGATGCGGCAGCGATGGAACATCTGCCCTGCACCCATCGGGTCGTTGCCGGTCGTCCGCGACCCAAGGTAGAGGACTTCCGTGTTCGATCCGATGTTCGTCCCCGACGCAAGCGTCACGTCCGCGCCAAGCTGGGTCCAGGTCGAGCCGTCCGGTGACGTGAAGAACTGGCAGCGGCCATCGGACGTACGGCGCTGCACCCTGATCCAGCCAGTGTCGCCGTCGTTGAACACCGTGGCAGCACTCACCGTCGAAGTGATCTGCCCACCGGCTGCGAAGAAGCCGATAGCCCCGGACGTTTCCATGCGAACGAGGTAGCCCGCCGTCAAGCCCGAGTTGATCTTGCAGACCAGCGCGAACCGTGACCCTGGCGTCCAGTCCGCAAGCGTCACCTTGACGTCGATCGTGATGTCAGCTGCCGAAGACCCGATGTTCAGCGCCGCCGAGTGCGGGGTGGAGAGAAGGTTGCCAGCCGACTGCCCAAACATCTTCTGCCCGCCAAAGTCCTGCCCGCCACCCGACCAGTTCTGCACCTGGAGCGGGGCATTGGACGTTGCCGTGATCGCCCGTCCAGGCCCCACAGTCAGCGTCTTGATCTTGTGCCCCGAGGACGCCGAGAACGCCAAGGTGCCAGGGGAGTCATCGACCGTGTAGATGACCTCCTTCAGCGGGCAGCCGATACCGGCAGTGATCGTGCGTGTCGCCGCCGACGCCACGGCACAGATCAGCGTGAGTTCTTCCAGCGTCGTCGTGAGGTTCGTCGGACTGAAGTTCAGGAGCGTGGATGCCACCTGGCTTGTCATCGACGTGCCAGCCCCGCAAGTGATCGCCCGGACCGCAGTCGTCGTAGATGATGCGAGCGTGGCGATGTTGTGGGACCGGCCCGCGCCAAGATCAAGTGTTCCAGCGAACACCGTGAGCGAGGCCGTGCCCGACGACGACGTGTGAATGTGAACGTCGTCAACGAACGTGTACGAGCCTCCCGGCGCGTAGATGTACATTCGCTGGTTCGACGTGGCCTGGAACAACGGCACACCGTTAGACGTGATCGTCTGGGCACCGCGCCCCCGGTAGTCCACGTAGAACGTGTTCGGGTTCGACCCGTAGTTCGCCGTGGGCGACAACGTGACGTTGCCGTAGATCTGGTAGTTGCTGGACGTCGAGTTGCGGGTGATCGTGCCCGTGTACCCGGTGAAGTCGATGTTGCGACCCAGCGTGAGTATGTCCGTCTGGGTGATGTTGCCCGACGACCCGTTGATGACCACATCGTCCTGCGGCAGCGGCACCCGGCTCGTCCACCGCGCCGCTACCGACCATGCTCCAGAAGTGCCGTCCCTTGTCTGGGTGGCCGGGGTCGTGAACGTAATGTTCGTGTTGCCCTGAGCGTCGCCCATGAACCCCGACGACGCGACAAACGGCGCAGCGGCACCGGCCCCGGTGATGTCCTGCCAGTCAACACCGCCAGAGATCGCGGTGGCGGCAGCCGTGATCGTGCGGGCCACGCCAGCTATAGCCGACCAGACCGTAGGACGGTTGATCGCGCTGTTGCCGGTGATCGTGAACGTGCCAGTGCATGTCAGGTCTCCGGCAAGCTGCACGACGCGGGTCTGGTTCGCATCGCAGACGTACTCGAAGTTCACACACGTCAGCGTCGTCGTCGCAAAGTTGCCGACGACGGACGTGTTGTTCTTGACCGTGTGGTAGCTGCCGGACGCCGCCGACCAGGAAGCCTGGTTGACCGCCGGGGTGCAGCGCCACTCGCAGGTATTGGACGAGATCGTAAAGTTCGTGCCGGAGTGCGTAACCGGCGTGTTGCCGGACGTGCAGGTGATGACTGACGACCCCGGTGAGAAGACCTTGGTTCCTGCCCCCGTCTGCGCAAACGAGGCCCAAGTGATGGTGTAGCTGGCCGTGTCGAACGTGCCTGCGGAGATCTGAAACGTGCCGCAAGTCAACGAGTCAGACAGGACGTAGTTGGACCCTACGCCGGACTGCTGGATCGCCGGGATCGTCTTGCCCCCGGTACTGATCGTCTGCTGCGTCGTGGACGTAGAGACGAACTGGATCGTCCCAGACGTCCAAGTGACCGTCGCGCCGGAACTGATCGACAGCGCCACGTTCGACGGACCCGGCGCCGACGTCCCGATCTGTGCCGTTGCGGAAGCGTTGCCGGTGAACGTCGCCCCAGAGTCAATCGTCAACGACCGACAAGCGACCGTCGCGGCCGTAGGGATGTTCTGGTTGACCCCCGAAGGGATGATTACGTCATCGGCGCTCGTCGGAACGCCCGACGGCGACCAGTTGCCTGCCGTGGTCCACGCACCACCTGTGGCGGTCTTAGTCGCCACCGACTACCCCAGCCTGGACTGCCACTCAACCCACAACGGCCCGTACAGGACGCTGGAGGTGCGCTCCGCGATCAACGGAGCCGCGACCTGCTGCCGCTCGACCAGGATGTTCAGCAGGTACTCCGTCTGCGACCCGCCAGCCCACGCCAGATCAACCCAGTTCGGCTCAGAGAGATCGCACAGCGACTCGACCTGCTGGATCAGTTCCTCAGCATCACGCCGGGCCTGGGCGCCCTCGGGGTCGCTGATGAACTCCAGGTGCGCTTGTGCTCGCCTGACGGCCTCCTGGGCAAGCTCCTCATCGGAGACCTGCCGCGACTCACCGGAGGTCGGGAAGACCACGGCATCTGTGAACGGCGTGCCGTCCGGGAGGACAGCCGTGAACTTGCGGATGGTGGGGCCAAGCTCCACCTGAATGTCGTCGTCGGCCATGCGCTGCTCCTATGCGAACGTGAGAGTGATGATGATGCCCTTGGTGTCGGTCCCGGCGACATCGCAGTCGAACCGGATGAAGTCGCCAGTCGCCACGTCGTCGTTTGCGGTGTCGATGACCGCCGCCGTCGCTGCCGTCGAGGAGTGGTATTCCCCGGCATCAACGGTCAGCTTGGTCGACAGCATGTCAGCGGGCGTACCCGCGCGGACCCGCGCCAGCTGGAAGGTCGGGGTGCCCGAGGAGGACGCGGTGACGTTCGCCATCGTCGCCGCGACCAAGTTCTTGCCGTTCAGCGTCGGGTCGATCGACATCCACAGCTTGCCATCGCCGGTTGTCAGCGCGGAGGCAGCGTTGGGGTCTGTGACCAGAATCTCCAGAGTGATTGGGTTCGCCGGTCCCGTGGCACCCGTTACACCGGTCGGCCCAGCTGGCCCTGTGGCGCCAACGCCGTCGGCGCCGGTGGCACCGGTCGACCCAGTTGGGCCGGTCGACCCGGTGGGGCCTGTGGGGCCGGTAGCGCCAGTCGGGCCGGTCGGACCCGTCGCGCCCGTGTTGCCAGTGACTCCCGTCGGCCCTGTGGGACCAGTGGCGCCCGTGACGCCTGTCGCGCCCGTGGCACCAACACCGCCGGTCGAGCCAGCGGGGCCGGTCGCACCCGTTGGGCCGGTCGCACCGACGCCTCCCGTCGAGCCTGCGGGACCCGTAGCACCTACAGGCCCGGGATCGCCCTGAGGACCAGGCGCGCCTGTCGTGCCTTGCGCACCAGTAGCACCTGTGCCTCCGGTAGCACCTGTCGCGCCAACTACACCTTGAGGACCGGTGGAACCTGGAGGGCCCGTGACGCCTGTTGCGCCACTAGGTCCTCCAGGTCCCGTTGCTCCGGTAGGTCCCGCTGCGCCTGTCGCTCCCGGGGGACCTGTAGCGCCTGCGGGTCCTGTCGCTCCTGTCGCTCCTGGGGGGCCTCCAGTTGGAGAGGGGGGCGTCCAACTAGGAAACCCAATGATGGGAAACGACGGAGACATCTGGGCCTATGTACTACGAGTCAGACCAGGTAAGGGTACCATTGACTGACTTGAGGAACTTCGTCCCTGACCCCGGAGGAGTCGGGATGTCGACCGGCAACTCGACAGCGATACTGCCGTCTGCCGTGCGCGGGAGGCCAGACAGGAACGTGTCACCCTCAACCGTCTTCGTAGCGTCGACCGCTCCCGCAGACAGCTTCACCTTCCCTGACCCACCGAGCTTGAGGCCTCGCCAGAGGCTACGTGCTGTCGATGGCATTACTCCTCCTCCTGCTCCTCGATTGCAGCCTCAATGGCTTCAATCACAGGGGCACGGTGCTCTGTGTCGAGATCCTCAGGCAGGTCGAGGTCGTTCTCCTCTGCGAACTCGAGCATCTTTGCGATGCTCAGGTCCGTCGGGTTGAACTGAAGCGGCGTGGATCCGTTGTCGTCTCCGCTGCCGCCACCTGAACCTTCACCGGAATCCCCGGATGCGTCGTCTGAGGAAGCTGAACTGTCATCCTCGACTACCTCCTCCTCTTCACCTGCCACCCGCGCTACGCCGGCAGCAATGAGGTTCTCCGCAACCTCTGCGTCAACCTCGACAACATCACCCTTGGTGTAGGGGCGACGCCGGCCGCCGGTAGCCGGTGCGATGAACGCACCGACTCCGACGACCTCGACCTCTACACGGCCGCTCATGCGAGGTCAGCGTCTGCAACACCAGTGAGCTGCAGAAGCCCGTAGGGGTTGTCCACGAAGTACGCCGCAGACCCAGTTGCCTGGACGACCTTGCGACGACGCCGCGGTTCCGGGATCACCTCGGTCATCACCGGCTCCTCCCACGCGGTACCACCGACGTTCCCAGACGAGAACAGGATCGGCTTGCCACGCTCGATGTCACCGGTGTTGTCCTCGATGATCGTGGACAGACCGATCTTCGAGGCGAGCGAAGCAGTCCCGTCCATCTGGTAGATGGTGGACAGACGCCACACGTCGAGCGGGTGAGCCAGCATGCCGTCGTACCGGAACGGGATCCGGTCCTTGAGCTGCTGCGCGTTGATGAGCGAGATGGTGGAGTGAGGCCACTCGTCCTTCGGGTCCGGGTTCGCACCCTCCGTGATGAGCGCACTCCAGTCGGTCGCTGCCTGGGTACGGGACGCAGCGAGGATCGCCGCCTTCATCACAGACACGCCACGTGTGTTGAACTTCTCTGCGATGACGTTGGCGAGGCCACGCTCCTTGCGGTCGATGACGAAACGCTGGTTGCGCTTCTCCTGGGTACGACCAACCGTGTACCCAAGACCATCGACCTTCGCCCGAGCGATCTTGACATCGCCCTCGACCGAACCGGCAAGCGGCACTTCGCTGTCTGAAGCAAGTTCCTCAGCGTCACGGTCGAGCACCGAGAAGAGGGGATCCCACTCCTCGTAGATGATGACTCCGCCACCCGGTGCGCCAACATTCGGCAGGATCTGGTCGATCCAGTAGTTGAAGTTGGCGAGCTCACCGATGCGGCGGTCAATCACCCGCGGGTTCTGCAACAGGAACGAGACAGTGATGTCCGGACCTGAAACATTGACGTTGCCGACTGGGAGGCCGGCGACTTTGGTAGTCATGTAGACCAGTGTTCCTTTCTAGAACTGGAGCTGCACGAGGACAGCATCGCCGTTTCCGCCAGCCGTGAAGGCGACGCCTACCTTAGTTCCAGAAGCCAGGTTCTGGACCTTTCCTGCTGCCATGACCTCGACCTTGCTGCCGGCCGTGACCGTACCGCCTGCCTCCAGTGGCAGAACGTGCCCGTGGGTGTAGACGGGAGTGACATCATCCTGGGCCGTGTCGTGCGCAACCGCGCCGACAGGACCGTCTGATGCGCCGCAGTGAGCGACGGCGAGGGGGTTCCCGTCCGTCTTCGCTGCCTGAACCTTCACGAGTCGACCACCGACGAGAGCAGCACCGGTTGCCTTACCGGTGATCGCTTCCGCGGGATCGTAGATCGGAGGTGAGTGCATTCTTACCAGTACTCCTTGTTACGCCTTGGCCTCTGCACGAGCGCGCTCGGCAGGAGTCAGGATGGACACGTTCTCGGCCAGAAGGCCGTTCTCACCAGCGGACAGAGCAGTGTTGCCACCGTCCCTGTCAACCACCTCACCACGCTCACCGACCGGGACTGACTCGGGGCGCGAAGCGAGGATCCCGTCCACTCGGTCCTCATCGAGGTCCATGAGCTCGCGGTACTCCTTGCGATCTGCAGGAGCGAGTCGCCCTGCGGCAATGTGCGTCTCGATCTTCGAGTCGCGCCGCGCAGCAACTTCCTCCTGGTCCCGCTTGTCGAGGCGTGCCTTGAGAGCGACGTTCTCACGCTCTAGACGGTCGACCCGCTTTGCCTCTGCTGCTGCGATGGGATCTGCGCTGAGCGCTTCTCCGCTCTCCTCAGGATCCTCCTCGCCCTTAGGCGACTCCACCGACCCATCGCCGGCCTCGTCATCCTCGGGAGCTTCCTGCTCTGCTACCTGTGCCTCAGCGGCACTGACCTGCTCCTCCGTGGCCGTATCAGGGTCGATGCCCTGGGCCTCGAGTGCAGCACGAACCTCGGGGTCCATGTTGATCTCCTTGGTGTCAGGGTCATCGGCCTGTGTGGCCGCGACCTGTTTCTCCGCCATCCGCTTATTCGGACGACTGAAGGTTGCGAGTACGCGCAGGCTGTCTGCTTGCGATGCAGCGACGGGAGCGTCTGCGAACTGCTCGATGACCTTGACCGGCTCACCGAAAGTGACCTCCGCCTTGCCGTCTGTAGTGAACGGGACACGGAAGAGGCCTCCCTCGTCATCGTCCGCGATGACCTCGTCCGGATCAACCCGGATGTCTCGCGCCCACCACCAGTACGTGTTGAAGCCTTCAACCTCGCCCTCATCTGCCCACTTGTGGAACTCAGAGCGGACGAGGCCTGTGCTGATGCTCGCTGCTGTCTTCTGTGCTGTGCCTGCCATCTCCGTTGGTCCCTTCTCGATGAATGCTACGAGATCGTCCAAGTCGCTAACTGCTGGAACCTCCTGCCCAAGCCAAGCGACTCCAGTCACCACCATGCTGTACGCCTTGCCTCCTGGCGTCTTCACATTCCCGACTGACTCCATTGAGCGGTTCGGGTAGGTGCCGGCGTTGATCCAGTCGGGCACGTTGATGGCGTCGCCCACGAGCGTTGCGCCATCGTTCGTCGCCCGTAGGTTCGTGAACGTGCCGAACGCCGGCGCAGCATCACCGAGAGCCTCGAACGGTTCCCACATTGGGATGTCCTTGTTCAGTCCCGAGAAGTGTCCGAGTTTGCCACGTGGGGTGCAGATGTGCGGGTCGTCATTCGCAGCGGCGATAGCGTCCCTGATGTTCTCGAACGTGATCTGGGTAGTCCCAGTCGCCGCTGGCCAATCCATGCCGACGCTGCAGATCTCAACGCCCTCAATCGTGTGCATCAGGTATCACTCCCCTCTGACTCGAACACCACGACAAGCGTTCCGCGGCATTGGTCGCCGCCTTCGCAATCCGTGTATCCGCCTGCCGGGTAGTCGCCTAGGGCGTCCTCGAGCGAGTCGTACTCCTTGCCGTCGATGTCCTCACACGCTGCGCAAGTGTTCCCGTCGAGCAACTCTGAAGCGTAGATCTCCTTCGGAGTCGTCTCCTTCATCTGGTCGACTCGTCCCGTGAGCTGCGCCCGTGACACAGCGCCTGAGATAGCGCGGTCGATCAACTGGGTGGACATCGTGTCGATAGCGCTACTGATTGCAGACGCAAGTATCCCAGGCTCAGATCCTGAGATGCGCACTGCGCCGAGCGCTGTGTCTGTCACCTGGCGAGCAACACGACCCAAGAGGTCCTGTGCCTCGCCTAGCGCTGCCTGGGCGTAGGACGTTGTGGTTGCAGCAACTGAAGCGCCCTGACCCTTCGCCTCTGCGACTACCTGCGCAACGCCCTGGGCGTGTACTGCCTCTAGAGATCCAGCGATCTTCGTGAGGTCCTGTGCTGCCCGTGCCTCAAGCATTGCAGTCGTAAGAGCACCTTCAGCAAGCAGCGCCTTGTCAGGCGACTCGATCACTTCCTGCCCTAGGCCTGCGACGACCTCTGCTGCGAGTTCACCGAAGGCAACGCGGACGTCTGTCAGTTCGTCTACGAGGTCGGACGCAGCGTTGACATGCTGGGTGTCCATCGTCTTGAAGTCAACTGCCGCTGCGACCTCATGCGGGAACGGGTCACGTGCAAGCGGGCGATCTGGAAGGATCGAGGCGAAGGCGGTGCGCTGCAGACGTGACCCGCGCCGGCGAGACGCTGCGATAGGCACGACGTTGCTCTCTTCCTCTTCTGGCTCCTCCTCGACAGGTTCAGGCGCGGGTGCTTCCTCTGCCTCTTCGTGCTGTGACCACACGACTCGAGCGGCGGGAGCGTCCTCGCCTACGTTGAAGTTGACCCACGGCTCAACTACCTGCTCTGTCAGGAGGTCGCAGTACCAGTCGAGGACGACCCTGTGGAACAACCCAAGGAGGTCCATGAAGTTGTCCCCGACAGCGCGACTGCCTGTCTCTGTTTGCCCGAGGTTGACGATCATGCCGAGAAGGGCGCGAGCCATCTCCTCGTTCATAAACTTCACCGAGTCGATGACCTTGGACACTGTGCCCTCGACGCCTCTGAACTTGACGTCCGATCCGTGAGGCAGGACAAGGTTCGAGTCCTCGCCCGCTGCGATGTTCGCTAGCAACTCTACTAGCTCGTCTCGATCCGCAGCCGTCCCGCCTTCTGGCAACCACCCGATTGGGATGCCCATTGCATTCCGCTCATGGCCGATCATGTCGATCCGCATGCCGCGATCTTTGAGCATCCAAGGGCGGTAGAGTGACCTGAGGATCGACTGCCCGCGCACGTCGCCAACATCGCCGCCCCACGTCCAGAGAGCGATCCGGTTGACCTCAAGCTCGATGTTCTTGCCGTGCCCGAGCGTCTCGATCCTCTGGAGACGTCCCTGCTTGTCGACTAGGAACTTCTGGATCGACCACGAGGGACGAGGGGCGAGGTTCTTGAGGCGCCACTGACCGTCCTTGATCTCCCCGACGATCTCGAAACAGGCATGTCCGTATCCGAGAGCGGACAGGGCACGCCCGAAGTGCTTCCGATGGTTGAACGCATCACGCCTACGACCCTTCGACTCGTCCTCACCAGGTTCCTGGCCTTCGAGCGGAAGGTCTAGGTCTGAGGCGAGGAGTGCGGCAAGGGCGGGATCCATGCCGTTCGCAGCAATGCGCACATCTGCGAACTGCGCCGGCAGCATGATCGCTGACGTGAGCGCGACGACCTGGGAGTCGTTGAACATCGCGTCCACAGTGTCAACCGCTGTCGGCCAACGCCATGCATCTGCCTGCTCGCGCTCTGTGCCCGTGATGTCAGTGAGGCCCGCTGCACTGCCTAGGTTCCACCCCCACCCAATGTGAGGCGCAACTGTGCCCTGTTCACCTTCGGGCCCCTTAGGCAGTGCCGGCAACTACATCGCCTCCTCTAGAAGGCCCGCTGTGATGCCCTGCCTGTCAGTCCTCTTGCGCTCATGCAGCGAGTCGCGGGACCGTGGGCGGGCAGCAGGTTCGGACGCAGCCATCACGAGCGCATCGCCCAAGTCGGGCGAATGGCCTAGCCGCTTTCTAATCTCGTCCTTGGGCTCCACTTGGATACGTCCAGCAGCGTCCCTTGTGATGCGGGGCACTGTGAGGTCACGGAGAAGCGTATCAGCGTCGTCGCTGTCTGTGGGAAGGGAGATGGCTGTGTCTTGCAACAGCAGACGCATCGCCCACCACGCCTCCGCTCTGCGATTCTTGAACCGGGAAGGCCTGTGCCGTGCGCGTGCCGATCCTCGGTACTCAACCACGTTGTACTTCCTCTGGCGGAGACGGTCGATTACACCTCCTCCCAATCCGTCTCCATCCACGACTGCCTTCCACCTCGGGCCTCGTAGCTCGAGTTCGGTCATGATCCTGTCTGCAACCTTCATCAGATCAGGTTCCCTGAACTTTGCGATGACCTCGACCATGCCTGCCTGCAACTGGACGATGGTCGACTCGTCCTCGCCCCCGCGGGCGATGTCGCACCCGAGGACGCCCGGGACCGCTGTCGTGTGGTCCTCGAGCAGCAAGTTGACGCACCGCTTGGCGATGTAGTACGGGATGATGCTGTCCTCTGAATCCTCCGAGAACTCACCAAGGACCTTCGCCCGGTAGATCGCACTCTCCTCGCCCCAGCGTTCCTTCCGCTCGTTCACCCACTGCTCTGAGACGAGGACTGGCGCGAGAACCTCGAGGCGCGGGTCCCGTTCCTTCGCCATCTTCGCAGCTTCCTTGAGCCAGTGGAATGCTGAGATGCGCACTACGTTCCATCCTGACCCAGGGCGGCAGACCTTCTCAAAGTAGGATGTTGGGTCGTCCGGGTTGCCGATGGCGAGGACCCGGGAGTTCTCGTTAGTGGCAAGAGCGTCCGCTGCCTCAAACAGCGAACGGGGCACGCCGCAGGCCTCGTCAATCACGACGAGGACGTACTTGGCGTGAATGCCTTGGAAGGCTGCCTGGTCGTAGTCAGCGGGCTTGCGCCCGTAGGCGACGATCTCTCCACCGAGTTTCCACGCCGGCACAGACCCGCCTGTGATGTACCCGGGCAGGTCGCGCCTCGAGTGGAGGCGGTTCAGTTCCCGCCAGAGGATGACCTCGACCTGAGGCGCCGTGGGCGCGGTACTGACTGCGAACGCCTCACCAGGCGGGTGGGAGTCGATCCACCATCCGATGGCGTTAGCAGCGCTGAACGACTTGCCCACGTCGTGGCACGACGGCACGGCTGTGTACCTGTTGTCCCTGATCGACTCGTACACCTCGTCTTGCTTGTACCACGACACCCCTGACTGGTTCACCCACCCAACGGGATCTGACACGAACGGGTCTATGGGAGGATCGAACGCTAGGGCGCCAGCCTCGATGCCTTTGACCCGCGCAGCGTCACGGATCGCTGTGAGGCCTAGTGCGTCTTCAAGTGACCTGTTGGGCAGGTGCATCGGTTGTCCTCATCGTAGAGGTCACTTCCAGCAACGCTGCGGGCACCCTCTTGCGCTGGGAAGGGGTGAGGTCAAGAAGGTGGGTTAGCTTCGTTAGCGCCTCCTGCACCGCCTTACCTGTCTCTTCTGCAAGGGCGACGGAGCGTTCTGCGACGCCGGCGTCTATCGCCATCTTCGAGTAGCGGGCGAGGCGATCGAGCGCCTGCCCCCTTACCTGGATCCAGATGTGAGGAGAAGCGCCCTTGTAGGTGATCTCCTCGAGTGGGAGCTCTATCTCCTCACCATCCTGCTCAATCCTCACGGTGCGCACCTTCCGGTCGACCACGGGACCGACTGCTTCCTCCTCAGCGAGTTCCTGGACCTTCATCGTGGCGTAGGCGACCTCGCCTGCAGCGATACGGACGCACACGAGGAGTGCCTCCTGTGGCGTGATGTCAACTTGGACACCCATGACCACGCGCTCAGTCAGTTCTTCTTTCACCGCACTCATCACACCGTTAGGAGTAGAGCCAGCATGGTACCTGCACTGCCCGAATCCTGGATGGTCAGTCCCCCAACCAGCGGCCATCTTGCACGGCTTGTCTGAGTTCCGATTCTTTGCGCCACATCGTTTCCGGACTGTTTGTTGTGGCGGGGACATACGTCGTGCAGCGTAGACGCACCTCAATGGCGGGTCCGGGACGGCCTCTCAGCATCCCGAACCCATTGCCACTGCTGGGCTTACTCGTCACCCACCCAGAGGTACGCCGGAGTTGCCCGACCAGTCCCGCCAGTGCGGAGCGCGAACTTCCGCACGAACCCGAGATGCTCGAGCACGTGGAACGCGGGCGCGAGGTCTTCCGGGTACTTGTAGTCGAGCGAGTCCGCCAGCTCTGCTACCGACACCGGGACCTCCGTCGCCTTGCGCAGCGTCGGGAGGATGTCTCCCACGACCACGTACACCTTGCCGGCGCCCTGAGAGGCAGTGAACCTTGCGTCCCCCTTGACGATCAGATCTCCCAACTCGAGCGCCTCCTTCTCAGCAGCGGCAGCAGCCTCCTCACGTTCCTTCCGCGCTGCCTCCCGCTTGCCCGCAGTCGCCTCGCCCGGGTCCTTGTCCTTCTTCTTAGCTGCGTCCTTCTTTCCGCTCCCCTTCTTCGTCTTCGTCGCAACCATGCTTCCTTCTCCTGTTCTCGTTCAGCGCACCTGCACGGTGCACCTCGTTCTGTTCCCACCGAGCGTAAGTCCCCTGTTTCAGAAACTTCAACTTTCCCAGCTCCTAGCGGTCACACATACTCAACACAGTTCTTCCCAGGAACTGCCCCTGTACTACTTTCTGTATCTGTGTTGATGTTGGTTTCATATTGTGCTTATACGTAAAAACTACATATAAGAATAACATTATCCTTGGAACAGGGTAACAGCAACTACTACATTCCGCCCGTTTGCCCCTGAAGCAAGGGAATCCTGACTTTCTCCCAGAAAGGCCCGTTGTATGAACTTCCTACGCGGCCTTCCCCCTTGGTTAGCCCATGATCCCGGGTCAAGCTCTGAGTCAATCCTTTACGTGTCCGCACCTGCCGCTGAGGTACATTCTCCTTCTCGCACCATGCCTGGTATACCTCATAGAAAGCGGGATTCTCCACTCTATCCCTCTTATTGCCCGTCCTCACAATGCACTCCTCCACGAACCTGTAGAGGTGGTCTGCATCAGTCCGGTACTCTTCAATCTCCTCCTTGAGGACGTCGGGAACCTCGAGCGTTTGCCCACTCTGCGCGAGCTCATTCCACTGCCTGCACCCCTCGACAGCCCACGCCAGCACCGCCTGTAGGACCTCCTGAGAGCGAAGCTTGTAGGTCAGGTTCGGGTCAACCTCATCAGGCGGGATCACCCTGTCGATTGGCACGACGATCAGGCGCCTCCACAGGCCAGATTGCGCTGATCCTGACACCCGTGGCCTGTGGTTCGCTGTGAAGAACAGCTTGAACTTCGGATGAAACGTGAACGAGTTGGCGTGGAGGAACCGCGCTGTGATCTCGTCACCTCCCGTAAGCTTCGCCACCTTCGCCTCTGCAAACCTCCTTCCTTCCTCAGGCTCTGACGTGACTACCATCCGGGCGTTCGAGAGGCGCGCTAGGTCTTCAGATGGCCCACTGCCTGCACCCGGGCGCGACAGCATGAACGTCTCGACATCTGACACCTCAGCGTAGTTTCCCATTAGGTACTTGAGTGCCTCGACAAGGGTCGACTTTCCGGATCCTGGAGGCCCGTGAAAGAAGAAGAACTTGTGCTCCTGGATCGACCCAGTGAGTGTGTACCCGAACGCCCGCTGGACGAACTCGCGCATCGCCTTGTCAGGGATCCACTCCTTGAGTGCCTTGTTCCAGACCTTCGACTTCGCCTCCGGGTTGTACTCGGCGCGGCAGCGTTTCGTCAGCATCAGTTCAGGGTCAGCAGGTGACAACTCCCCAGTGCGCAAGTCAAGTACCCCGTTGCGCACGTTCAGCAGGTAGTCGTGGGCGTTGAGTTCTTCAGGCATCACAGACACGTAGATCTGTGCCATCTCAACAGCAGCCTTCACCTTGCCCGCTTGCCTTGATTGCAGCGTCCAGCGAAGGAGTGCCTTCGAGGCGTCCTCCTTGCCTGAGTTCCCAAGCTGCGCTGCTTCTTCGTACATGTCACGTGTGACTGCAAGCCAGCGGTCCTTCATCGTGTCGCCCTTGCGATCCTCAACCCAGGTCGTCCCGTCCCAGATGAACCACTTGCCCCACTGCGGCACGTAGAACACATCATTCTTCCCTGATACCTGGAAGGCCTCGATCAAACGTCTGCCGTTGTCAGCGTCCGTGTTGTCATAGGGGATGTGCTTCTCCTTGTCCTTCTCAGACCTCATCGGCGGAGGAGACGTCCGATAAGTCGTCTCAACTATGTCCCGTGCGTCTTCCTCTGTCCACGGCCAGAACTCTGTCCTGTTCTCACACGACCTGATCCCTCCCTGCCCTTCGTACCCCTCCCACAACATCTCAACTGCATCCTCAACGGTCACTCCGGTTGCGAGGATCGAGCGGGCATAACCGACGAACGCTGTCCGCTGATCGTCCTCTGGTTCGTAGTTCCCATGTAGGAACTCACGGACCTCCTTCGCCATCCTGAACCCCTTAGGCGGTTCCCAGTGTGCCTTTGCCTCGAGGCGCGTGGGCATCAGTTCGATTAGCCACTGGGGCGCTTCTGCGAGTTCTGAAACTGGGATGATCCACTCGTACTCGACTCCTGACATGTGCATGGACGGCGGAAGGATTGCGTACCCGTTCGAGGCCTTGAGGTCGATGCCGTCACGGATGCCTACAGCAGACCCGCGGGTGTGCCCCTCAGGAACGATGAACCAGTAGTGGGATCCTCGCTCGCCCTTGTCATTCTGTCCTGTCGCTGCTGTCGCTGTCGTCGGCAGAGGCCCGTGTTCGCGCAGCAGTGCCTGGAGTGAGGCGTGCCCGTCTGTTCGCTTCACATCTACGTCTAGGCAGATGAGAGTGTCACTTGCTGTGCCGATGTTCGCATCAGGCCACCTATTCCACCAGCGTTCGATCTTCTGCCCGTCGAGTGTTGCGTCCTTGTGCCCGTGCGGCGTGCGAGGATGTTTGCCGGGTTGCCCGCACGCCCGCCCACATGTACACGTGAGGTCTGGGTTCACTCCGTGCAGAGGGAACACTGGGATCCCCTGTGCCAGTGCGTACTCAAGCGCTGCTTCCCCCAGAGGGGACTTCTGGTCCTTCTTGTTCTTCGCCACGTCTTCAAGGTCCTTCGCTGTCGTAGGAACGTCGTACATGAGCAGTAAGCCCAGGTGCCGGCAACGTAGTGCACCTGCACCTAGAAGTACAATCCTGGACAACGTCTACACCTCGCCCCACTCAGCACAAGTACCGCTGCGAGTCGTCTACGATCCACGAGGACACCGCGCTGCCCGACGACACACTCCATGGTGTCGTCCTCATAGGCAAGCGCAGCAGCAGGCGCAGGCAGGTAGGGTGTGCCCCGGGTTCAATCGTTCTCCTAGCGTGGCCCGGGGTCACCTGCCTGCGTACATTCCTGGAAAGAATGTGTGAGCTTTCTCACACTTAGTTCTTCCCGCCAATGGTTGAGTTTGGCGCCGCCCATAGCGATAATCATCCCATGAACGAAGCCAAGAGCAAGCCCGTAGTCAGCGTGATGGGCCCGAAGGATTCTGCAGGCCGGATGCGCAAGAGGCGTCAGGTCTACTCGAACCGCCCACTCGCCGTGTACGGATACATCGTCCCTCTCGAGGGGCCCAAGTTGTGGTTCGCTATCCAGGTGGGCGACAGCTTCACGCCTCTCGACGCGCCGCACACAGAGACAGGGTTCAGGACGGTCATCGCTGCCACCCGTGCGATCCTCGCCTATTACCCTGACCGCTGATCCTGCTTGACAGCGGAACCGACCTGCACCAATAATCAACCCAGCAGCAACCTAACTACCAAGGAGTGATTCCGAATGACTAGCATGAACTTTCCCCAGTACCTCGAGGCCCGTCCTGACACACGCGCAGGACGCATGCTTGCGACAGGGCAAGTGCGCATCACCGTCAAGTCGCACAAGACGGGGCAGCACATCACTGTCCGGTTCAAGTGCACAGCGGACAACCGTGACCGGGCGTTCGCGCAGGACGACAACCGCAACTGGGTCCCGTGTGGACTCAGCAAGGCGTCCCACGTGTTCATCGACGTCCCCCGCCCTGATGGTGACTGGGCAGACAAGGTCGGGACGTACTACCCGCAGTCAGGGTGCTTCTTCGCTGACGGCAACGCCGACCCCGCGAGGATCTACGCTGCCGCGATGGCTGCGCAGTGGCTGTGCGGCGCTGAGTTCAAGTCTGAGATCTCAGAGGAGGAGCGGTGCGGCGCGTGTGGTCGGCAGCTCACTGACCCCGAGTCAATCGCTCGCGGCATCGGGCCTGAGTGCTTTGGCAAGATGACTTCCTCGTCTCATCAGGTCAAGTCTCGGAAGGAGCAGCGCTGATGCTTCAGTTCCTGCACACCCACTGGCGCGACATCGGAGCAGTTCTCATCGCGCTCTACCTGCTGTGGCTCATCATCTACCGTCCTGAGGACCTGTTCCTCGCTGGACGCTCGAGGAGGTCACGATGAGCGCGGACGCAGTCCTCAAGAAGATCCAGAAGCTGTTCGCGCTTGCAGCGGAGGACAGCGGGGGGACAGAGGCAGAGCGGGACGCTGCGCTCGAGAAGGCGCAGGCGTTGATGCTCAAGCACGGCCTCGAGATGTCTCAGGTCACAGCGCAGGGTGACGACAGAGCGGTTATTGACGTCCCCTGGGACGACTGGGAGGCCCACAGCCCGGACACGCTTCTCGACTGGTTGCTGCCTGCTGTACTCAGCGGGTGCCACTGTCGTGTCTACGTCGTGCCCCGCATCGGCAAGAAACTGTCCTACAAGGTCGTAGGCAGGCCTGAGAACATCGCCTACGCCCGTGCCGTGTACGCCTTCGTCCACCCGCAGGTCGAGGCAGACCTAGCGCGGGCGCTCAAGGCCCGCGACAAGCGCGCACAGTACGCCCGCCTGTACGGCGTGATGCGCGTCTACGTGGACGAAGGCCAGAACCCGGGCGAGTCGATCCCGCAGGAGAAGATCAGGCAGGCGGGCATCGACGCAGCAGAGGAGCTCAAGACACGGGACGCGCTGTGCGCTGACATCGCAGCACTCTGCGGCATCACCCAAACCTACGCCACCGACGTGTCACCGTTCGTCAAGCGGGGCGAGATTGCGCCTGAGATCGTGTCTAACATGGGCCCATGGAGGAGGTCCTACGTGAGGTCGTGTTGCGCGACAGTCAAGCTCAGGCTGCTTGAGTCCCAGAGGCGCTTCGTTGAGGAGCACGGAGAGACAGCCCAGGCGCTCGTCGTCCAGGAGGACAAGGCAGTTCTCGACTTCCTCGACACACTCGGTCTCGAAAGCAGAGGCACAAGCACATCGCTCAACAAAAGCGGGTGGAACGCTGGCGCAGACGCGGGCAGGAACGTGACCATCCAGGGCGGCACCTCGCTACCCTCACAGCGCCGGCAGATCGGCGCGTAGGCGTGCCTGACGCACTCACAGCCTTCCTTGCCTTCCTAGGTGCAGTATGGCTGCTTGAGTGCGTCGGCGTGTCCATCCTCCTCTGTCTGTACGACAGGGACCTAAGAAGAGCGAAGAAAGGGAATCACCATGAGAAGGTCAACCACAACAGCGATCCTAGGAGTGACAACGCTCCTAGCGTGCGCAGGAGGCGTGACAGGTGCTGAGGCACGAAAGGTCACTTGGACGAAGGCTGGTGCGTCTGTCTATAACGGCTGCCAAGGTGCGTTTGGCGACGTGTGTACTGGATACGCTTTCGCGGAACTTGGAGGCAACGGAGGATCACTCATGGGTGGCCTCGCTCCTCGGACCCGAATCAGAATCCTCTATCGCGGCCGTAAGATCACCGCTCGCAAACTTGACTGGGGAGCAGGTGGTCATTCCGTGCAAGGCCTGCCACGAGCGATCGACCTGCCTTGCTCTACCCTACATCGGCTGCGAGTGCGGGACTGTCTCACGTGGACAGGAGTCGTCCAGTGGAGACGTCTGCCCTGATTGTGGACGGGAGGACTGCGGACAGGTAGTAGAGCTGCAACTGCACTTCTACTCACTGACAGCGATGCACCTGTGCTATCGCCACTTCGCAGGCCACTCGAACCTGAAGGGCAAGGAGCAGGAGTACACGATCAGGACAGGCCCGATTGTCGAGTCGGGACAGATCGCCTACGTCGTCTCAGTCCTCTACCTCCCCCACCTCGATCCGCTGGTGCAGGGCATCGTGGAGGAGCTTGGGCTATGAGGTCGCCTAAGGCACTCGAGTTGTACCGTGCACTCGCCTACCACCTCAAGGCGCTCGAGAAGACGCTTGAGAAGCACGACAAGCGCCGCGAGGTGTGGGAAGACAGAGGTCTAGGGTCGTGGCAGGATGCACGGCTGAAACTGTCCTACAGGATCATCCTGGTCAAGGAGATGCTCGCGGACGTCGAGGCGAAGGACAGCGGGAAGAGTTGACAGTTCCGCTAGTCGAGACTGATAATCAGCGGGAAGTAGCAAACACCAACGCAAGGAGAACACCATGACCGAGTTCGTCAAGACAGAAGAGAAGCAGGGCAAGAAGTACACCCAGGTGGCTGAGATGATCGACCACCTCAGGGGCGCAAAGGAGCCTGTCCCGTTCAAGGTCCTCTGCGACAAGGCAGGAGTCAAGTACGAGCAGGACGTCCAGGCAGCGATGTTCGCGCTGGAACTCGTCTCGTTCATCGACCGCTACTCCTACGTGGAGGACGGATCGACGCGGAAGCATGTCGCTTACGCACTGAACGCGAAGGCGGGCAGCGTCCCCCCTACACGTGGCGCCTCGAGCGCCTCGACCAAGAGCTCAAAGAAGACGGTCGGGGCGAAGTCGCGCAAGGCAACGGGCAGCAAAGCAAAGGCCGCCTGATCGGCGCTGCGCTGATCGCCTCATCACGAAAGGACTACCCACGGTGCCGCTGCGAGGACAAGGAGCACATGGAGACACTCGCTCCTCACGTTCGCGCACACCTGCACGCTGGATCCACAATCGAGGATCTGCGGGAGATGTGCGGCGGGTGCACTACGTGGGTACCCGGGGGAACCGTTGAAGGCGTCTGCGGGCGCCTCGACTACCTCAGAAGGCGACTGAACACCTGATGCCTGCCATCCGAACCACAGAAGGAGACCTGCTCGTCACTCCTCCCACCTTCCCGTCAACCGAGGTCAAGGACGACCTCGGCGGGAGGTGGGTGCCAGAGGAGAAGGCTTGGCGTCTGCCCCTCACGGCACTCAACGTCCAGCACCTCGTACGCCTCTACGGCAAGGACATCCTCGACGGGTGCCCTGAAACAGTGTTCCGCATGTACGGCGCGATCTGGGGCTTCATGCCCGACTTCGAGCTAGAGGAGCGTGCCAAGCGCCACTACAGGTGGAAGGACCTGTACCCGTTCCAGAAGGAAGCAGTCACCTACATGGTGTCGAACCCTCACAACGGTGCGCTGCTGGGCCTCGAGCCTGGTCTCGGGAAGACGGCGACAACGATCGTCGCGCTTGACGTGCTCGGCGCTGAGCGTGTCCTTGTGATCGCGCCTACGACGCTCACGAAGAACTGGGAGCGCGAGTTCGAGCGTTGGTCTGACCTTGCCCGGGACGTGAAGATCGCTACTGCGTCAGACAAGGATCCCGGGTTGCACGTCACGGTGACGAACCACGAGACGCTCAACGAGGTCGTCCTGCGCGACGAGGATGGTGTCGTGTTCACCCCTGAGTGGGCGACCAATGCCCGCCGTGTGAAGCAGTGGCGCGAGGAGGGTCCCACGAAGGTCGATGCCAAGGGCAAGGAAGTGCCGGCGCGGGAGCGCATCGTGCAGGCTCGCAGGTCGTACAGCGACATCGACTGGGACGCCATCGTGATCGACGAGTCAATACTCTACAAGAACCGCAAGGCAGTAAAGGTCGACGTGCTGCAGCAACTAGGCAAGTATGCTCAGCACCTGTTCCTGCTGTCAGGGTCGAGCGTGTCGAAGTTCAGGGACGACCTGTACCCGCAGATGCGCGCCATCAAGCCCAAGGCGTTCTCGTCCTACTGGCGCTTCGCAGAGCACTTCTGTGTCGTCGAGCGTGGGCAGTGGGGCTGGTCGATCCAAGGCAACCGCCCGAACATCGACCCGCTTGAGGAGCTCAAGGACTTCATGTTCGTGCGCTCCCAGAAGGACGTGCTGCCTGACCTGCCCGAATACATCCTGCAGCCGCTTGAACTCGACTTGACAGAGAAGCAGCGCAAGGCGCACGACAAGATGGTTGACGAGTGGATCGCAGAACTAGAGGAGAATCCTGAAGGCGACCTTGAGGCAGTCAACGTGCTGTCCCAGATGACCCGCCTCCAGCAGATCACCTCGAACCTCTGCAACCTTCCCGTCCTCGGCAAGGATCGTGAACCCACAGGCAAGTACTTTCCAAACTCGTCCGCGAAGGAAGACGCTCTAGTCGACCTCATCAAGCAGGACGAGGTGAGGACCCCTCTGCTCGTCTGGGTGCAGTACGTGCCGACAGGCGAATCCTACGCAGCGCGCCTCTCAAAGGAGTTCCCTGACATGTCCTGTGCCTTCGTAAGAGGGGCGCAGAGCGAGGCAGAGAAGGCGGAGAGGCAGAAGGTGCTTGACTCGTTCGCAACAGGCGACCTAGACATCCTCGTGATGCAGTTGGACGTCGGGAAGTTCGGGCACACGTTCACCCAGACGCGCACCGTCTACTACGGCGACCGTTCGTGGTCGTCAGACGCAATCGTCCAGTCGCTGCGGCGAGTGCGCAGGATCGGGCTCACGCACACCCCTGTCCTGATCGTTCCGCGGTGCCCTGGCACGGTGGACGAGATGATCGAGGCAAACCTCGAAGGTAAGTTCCACTCAATCGCCCAGGTGTCCCGCACGGACCTTGTCGACCTACTGTCGTCGCTCGGGAGGGCAACATGATCCTAGAAGGAGACGTATTGGTGCCTGAGAACAGTTGGGCACCCTACGAGGAGTGGCAGATCGCAGACCTCTGCGAGCAGTCACAGCGCAGGTCGAATAGGCGGCGCAAGCGCGGGTTGTATTTCCGCGATCAGGTAGCTACGCTCACACAGATCGCGTCGGGGAGTAGGTCGACGCACCCACGTAAGGAGAAGAAGATGGAGAGGTTCTTTGGCATTGACCCGGGGGTAACCACGGGGGTAGCAGACGTCACGTTCTCGCGGAACGATGACGGTTCGATCAAGGTGGAGTTCATCACGCTGATGGACATCCGCGATCACGACACGCTGCGCGAAGTCCTGCACCCAGAGGTACAGGCACCGACCTTCGGTGTGTACGTCGAACAGGCTCCCACGCTGCACTCGAACGCGAAGGCAGCCGTCCAGGCTGTCGAGGAGGTCATCAAAGAGTGCGTAGGCGAGTTCACTCTGGTGCGCCCGGCTGATTGGAAGCCGAACAAGCGCGCCCAAGCGTTCCTCGAGGGGATCGTGCCTCAGCAGTTCGGCGGACCGTCGAAGCACGCCAAGGACGCGCTCGGCATCGCAGCGTACGGGATGTGGAAGGAGGGGATGCACCGTGCAGTCGCCGCTTGAACTCACACGCGCAGCGCTCGACGTGTCTGTGACGGAACGCTCCTCGTTCAGAGGCTGCAGGCGCCGTTGGTACCTCGAGAACATCGACAACCTCGAGCCGCTGATCCCAACGACAGCGCTCGACTTTGGCACTGGCATCCACACTGCGCTAGAGGCTTACTACGGCAACGAGGGCGACCCGGTCAAGGTGTTCGAGAAGTGGCACAAGAAGTGGTACGAGAACGTCGAGCAGGATCTGCGTGGCCTCGGGTCGATCGGTGAGGACGCCCTCACGGAGTTCTGGGGCTTGAAGGACCTCGGCACCGGCATGCTCAGCGGGTACCTCGACTGGTCGAAGGTGGAGGACGACTTCACTGTCCTGTCGATCGAGGGCAGGGGTGCAGCAGAGCACTTCGCAAAGAAGAAGTCGTCGCTCAGTGGCGACCACAAGGCGTACCCGGCGACGATCGACCAGGGGCGTGTAGTTGCGCCGATCCTGCGCTCGAAGGGAGGTGCCCTTCTGCCGTTCAAGGGAGGCCCACGCTTGTCGGGGCGCATCGACATGCTCGTGGAGCGGAAGGGTGTAGGCAAGAAGGGACTGTGGATCCTCGACCACAAGACGACATCGTCCGCACCGTCGAACAAGGGGCTCGACTTCGAGGACCAGATCACTGGGTACTGCTACCTCGTGTGGCGCCTGACAGGCCAGATGCCTCGAGGGGTGATCTTCAACTACCTGGTGAAGCAAGTGCCGAAGGCGCCGCGCATCAACCAGCCCACGAAGGCGAACCCACTCGGTCCCGTGTCGACGGCGAAGGACCAGCTCACGACTGCAGCGCTCTACAAGGACCTGCTCCTCGAGCGCGGCATGATGACGAAGGCAGGGGTCATCGAGTCGGAGACGCACGCCGAGTGTTATGCCGCTCTGCTCGGACGTGGCATGAAGCCGTTCTTCCAGCGCTTTGAGGTGCAGCGCAACGAGGAGGAGATCCGCAACTTCGAGAAGCACCTGATGGAGGAGTACGCCGACATCAGGAGCGTGAAGAAGAGTCCTGAGAAGGCCTACCCGAACAGGTCGACCTGGCACTGCCCGGGATGTGGCATGGGACCGCTGTGCCTGGCGATGGACGACGGTTCAGACGTTGACGGGATCATCGAGTCCCGCTACCAGCAGGCACCTGACAGGAAGGCAGAACGATGAAGCGCAAGAAGGGCAAGTACTTGCTGACACAGCACCTGGCGAACCAGGTGGCTACAGAGGTGATGTCAGCAGACGATCACGCCATCGCTGAGGTGGGCAGTCACACTGTCAACGGCGAGGAGCGGCACGTCGTCCACGTCACCTACAAGGACAACGTGGCAAGGGCCCACACGATCTCTAAGCTAGCATGGTAGAGAAGTGTGCAGAGTGCGGGCTTGAGTTCGATCCTCGAGAACTGCCGTCTGTGACGAACAAGGAAGACAAGCACAGGGCGCACACGGGCAGGGGTCCGATGCACTTCTCTTGCTACTGGAAGGTGCGGGAGAAGGCCTCACTTGCAGCACTCAACACCAAGGAGAACAAGTAGACATGGAGATCATCAAACCGGGGGAACTCCAGTTCCTCAAGGCACTTGTGTTCGGGCCACCGGGTCAGGGCAAGACGACACTGCTCGGCACAGCGCAGGCGGACGCCCGAATGGCTCCTATGCTGCTGCTCGACTTCGAGGGCGGCATGGGTTCACTCGCTGGCCTGGACATCCACGTAGCGCCGATCCGCTCGTGGGAAGACTTCGATGAGGTGTACGAGAACCTCGCCGAGGGTAACGAGGTTGGCGGTGTGGACTACTCAGCTTTCAAGTCGGTGGGTATCGACTCGATCACTGAGGTCCACATCTTCGCCCTCCTTGACATCCTCGACAAGCAGGGCAAGGAGCGCAAAGACCCTGAGTTGCTCGAACAGCGCGACTACGGCAAGGCGTCTGTGCAGATGCGCAGGTTGCTCAGAGCGTTCCGTGACCTGCCTGTCCATGTTGTGTTCACAGCGCTGTCCAAGGAGGTCGAGAAGCCCCGCAGGGGCAAGGTCCAGGTGCCGATGCTGTCAGGACAGATGGCGGAAGAAGCACCCGGGCTCATGGATGTAGTCGGGTACCTCGCGCTTACGGAGGACGACGACGGAGAGCAGATGCGCACGCTCCTGCTCAAGAACTACCCCAAGTTCGAGATCAAGGCCCGCACCCCTTGGGGTGAGGCGATTGGCGACGAACTAGACGACCCCACACTAGGGGAACTGCTGGACCTCCTCGGGTACCCGCCTGCAGGTGGCAAGAAGAAGTCAACCAAGAAGAAGACGAAGGAGTAGAACAATGGGAACCATGAACATCAGCTTTGCAGACGTCGAGTCGGGAGGGTTCGAGCCCATCCCTGAGGGGACCTATGACGCCATCATCGACAAGGTCGAGGTGCGCGAGTCAAAGTCCTCTGATCACAACTACCTCAACTTCGAGATGGTGATCCAGGATGAGGACTACGAGGGGCGGCGGATGTGGATGATAAACAGCTTCTCTCCGAAGGCGCTGTTCCGCATGAAGGACACGCTTGAGGCACTCGGGCAGGACGTTGAAGACGTTGAGTTCGAGTGGGACGACGACGTGGAAGTCACTACGTCCGGTGGGCCTCTTCTCATCCAGCCTGACCTCGACGGCCTCCCGTGCCGTGTCGTCGTGACGACTGAGGTCTACGAGGGGAAGGAGCGGAACCGCGTGAACGAGATCCGTCCTGCGTCCGGTAGCGGTTCGAGCACGAAGAAGGCAGGCAAGGCGAAGGGCAAGGCGAAGGACACGAAGAAGGCAGCGAAGAAGCCTGCCCGCAGGGCGGTGCGGTAGCGATGGAGCAGACACCTAAGTTCAGTCAGGACACTGTCCTTGGGCAGAAGGTGACAGACGTCCGTAGGCAGCTCGACACGTTCGAGCTGCCCGCGGGCGTCACTGACGTCTCCTACACCTCGGACGAAGTCACGTCTAACTGTCCCATCACAGGACAGCCTGACTTCTACGAGGTGACGATCAACCTGATCTCAGCCCACCTCGGACTTGAGTCTAAGTCGCTCAAGTTGTACCTCCAGTCCTTCCGCGAGGACGGTCAGTTCTGCGAGCAGTTCGCTGCGACCATCGCAGGCGACGTGTCAGTCGCAGTAGGCACGGGAGAGGTGTACGTTACGGTCGTCCAGAAGCCTCGCGGTGGCGTGTCGATCAACGCAGAGGCCTACGCAAGTCAGAAAGGTATCTGATGCGCACACGGGTAGGCAAGACGTGGAGCTTTGACGCTGCACACGTCATCCCGCACCACAACGGCAAGTGTGCTCAGCCTCACGGCCACACGTACACGGTACGGGTTGAGGTCGAGGGCGTCGTGCTGCCTGTTGACGGCAGACCTGATGGCGGAATGGTTGTCGACTTCTACGTGCTGACCCAGGCATGGAAGAAGATCGAACCGTCGCTTGACCATCAGGACCTCAACGAGACACTGGGCAGGACACTCGAGGCGACGACGAGTGAGCTCATGGCTGCGTACCTGTTCGACTTCTTCTCTGAGGAGGTCAACAACTTCGACCAAGGGCTCAAGGTTGTCGCCGTGCAGGTGTCTGAGACGCCGTCGTCCTACGCCCGCGTCACGGCATGAGCAAGGTGAAGACCTACCCAGTCATCGAGGTGTTCGGCCCGACTGTGCAAGGCGAGGGCACAGATCAGGGCCTCCCGTGTGTGTTCGTTCGCTTCGGAGGGTGCGACTACAAGTGCGGGTGGTGTGACACGCCGCACGCAGTCAGGGCTGAGGAGGTCAGGGAGAACGCAACGAAGATGACGACAGAGGAGATCGTTGCGCAGGTCAAGGCGCTGCACGCTCCTCCGTACATGGTCGTCCTCTCAGGAGGTAATCCTGCGATGCACGACCTGTACTGGCTACTGAACGACCTCAGGAAGGAGGGGTACTACTCGTCTGTTGAGACTCAGGGGTCAATGTGGAAGGACTGGTTCTACCGCGCTGACCGTGTGTGCGTGTCCCCGAAGCCACCGTCCTCAGGGATGTCAACGAACTGGGAGATCCTCACCCACTTCGCTGAGTCACTGCAGCCTGCTAGTGCGTTCTTCAAGGTCGTTGTGTTCGACCATCTTGACCTCGAGTACGCTGCGAAGGTCCACACGAACTTCCCGTGGATGCCGTTCTTCCTGTCTGCAGGGAACGATGCAGGGCGCACTGTCGGGCATCCGACGAGGCAGGACACGCGCACTCATGGCGAGATCGTTGAGGACCTCCTCAAGTCATCAGAGCGTCTGGTCGAGATGGCGCTCAAGGACGGGCGGTTCGATGACGTCCGCATCCAGAGTCAGTACCACGTCCTGCTGTACGGAAATGTGCAGGGTGTCTGATGCCCCAACCCAAGGCGTGCAAAAAGCACCCAGAAGTGGAGTACCTCGAAGAGTGCAGAAAGTGCCATGCTGAGCGGGAGAAGGCAAGGTACCACGCTAACCCAGACAAGATGAGGGATTACTTCCTCAACAAGAACTACGGCCTGACCCGTGAGCAGTATGACGCCATGCTTGAGGCTCAAGGAGGCACCTGCGCGATCTGCAGAAACCCTCCAACAGCAACAAGGATGCTAGACGTTGATCACTGTCACGGGACGCAGAAGGTCAGGGGCCTGTTGTGCACTAGCTGCAACAACGGACTAGGCAGGTTCAAGGACAACCCAGAGTTGCTCAAAAGGGCAGCAATCTACCTTGAGGAGAATGAGTGATGCGCGACCTTACAGAGGCAGTCGAGGACCTCCTCCTGCAGATCGACCCGACAGGGCCACGGGAGGGCACAGACGACACTCCAGGGCGTGTAGCGCGGATGTGGATTGACGAGTTGTGCTCTGGGTACAGCGCAGACGTCACAGCGCTGCTCAAGACATTCGACTCACAGGGGTACGACGGCATGGTACTCGTCAAGGACGTGCCTCTCGTCTCGACCTGCGAGCACCACCTTGTGCCTTTCACAGGCGTTGCGCACGTCGCCTACTTCCCAGACGGGAAGGTCGTAGGCCTGTCCAAGATCAAGCGCCTAGTCGACGCCTACGCTCGCCGGCTACAGATCCAGGAGCGCCTGACGACTGAAGTGGCAGATGCACTTGTCAAGCACCTCGAGCCTAGAGGCGTGATGGTCGTAGTAGAAGCCGAACATCTCTGCATGACCATCCGCGGAGTGCAAGCACCAGGAACCCGGACAATCACGTCAGCAGTGCGCGGGTTGTTCAACACCAACGCAGAGGGCGAGAAGGAAGAGTTCCTTCGCCTCATCAAGTAAGGAGAACACAATGGGTAAAGTTGTCGTACTACACAGCGGAGGGCAGGACTCGACTACGTGCCTCATGTGGGCTATCGACCTGTGGGGCGCTGACAAGATCCTCACCGTGAACTTCGACTACGGGCAGAGGCACAAGATCGAGCAGCAGTGCGCTGACAAGATCTCAGATATCCTCGAGGTCCCGCGCCCCTACAGGATCAAGGTGGAGGCACTCAAAGCACTCGGAGGTGCAGCGCTCACTAATGACGACATCAGGGTGGACGCTGACGCAACAGGCACTGGGAACACTTGGGCTGAGGACCACGGGTTGCCCTCGACGTTCGTCCCTGGGCGCAACCTCATCTTCCTGTCACTTGCAGCAGCATACGCTGCACAGCAAGGCGCTAAGGCGCTAGTTACAGGCGTGTGCGAGGCAGACGCTGCAGGGTACCCTGACTGTAGGGAGGCGTTCGTCAGGGCGACAGAGCAGGCAATCTCCGCTGCACTCGATGATGAGTTCTTCATCCACGCTCCGCTCCTCACGCTGAACAAGGCAAAGACGTTCGGGTTCGCAAACGCTCTCGGAGGCCTTGACCTCATCATCCAGGAGACCCACACGTGTTACGAGGGAGTGCACGACCGGGATTCAAGGCACGAGTGGGGGCATGGTTGCGGACAGTGCCCAGCGTGTGTCGAGCGTGCCAGAGGGTACTTCGAGTTCCTCGAGGATCAGAAGAAGGCAGTCGAGGCATGAGTACTGACACCAGCGCATCATCTCACATCACAGATCACGCCTTCACCCCTCGAGGTGAGTGGTGGACTGTCTGCGGAGTGTGCGGGATCGCAGAGGCAGCACATGAGAGGACAACACTGCTGAAGGACGGCCTTGAGGTAGTGCACACTGACGCTGCAGTGTTCACCCACCCAGGCGAAGTCAGGGTCCCACCTGAGGGCGAGATCATCGAGATCACAGATCGCAAGCTCACAGGAGGGGTCAAGCACGACAGCGGCAAACCCAGGTACGACCTGATCCCAGCAGAGGCACTCGATGAGGTCGCCCGGGTGTTCGCCATTGGCGCTGAGAAGTACGACGACCGCAACTGGGAGCACGGGTTGAAGTTTGGGCGCGTGTTCGCTGCGATGATGAGACACGCCTGGGCGTGGTGGCGAGGAGAACGAGATGATCCTGAAGACGGACAACACCACCTGTCGTCAGTCGCCTGGTGTGCACTCGTCCTCATGACTCTCGAGAAGACGAAACCAACTTACGACGACAGGCCGGCATGAAGATCGCACTCATCCCTCCCATCCCGAACCTCTCACTTGCGCGTGAAGGCGACGGCATCCACCTCCTCCTTGCGCACCTGTGCAAGGACCAGCGGTACGTCGACTTCTACAAGGAGAGGTCTAGGCGAGGGGACTACATCATCCTGGACAACTCAGCACACGAGCACGGCACAGGATCGCCCATGCAAGGCCTGCTGAAGCTTGCGAAGCGAGTAGGTGCCCACGAGGTCGTAGTGCCTGACGTGCTGTTCTCGATGGAGGAGACACTTGACTCAGCACAGGACACGCTTGACTGGCTTGTCACTGTCGAGGGGTGGGCAGCGTACCGCCGTGCAGGCACCCCGCGCCTGATGCTCGTGCCTCAAGGCGAGTCACTCGCTGAACTGTCTGTCTGCCTTGTCGGGCTACTGCAGGCGTGGTGCAAGTTCGTCAAGGAAGCACCTGACCTCGTGCCCACTCCCGTCATCGGGATCTCAAAGGACTACCAGGTCTACGAAGGAGGCCTCCAGGGGTTCGTAGCGAAGACAGTAGGACCGTACAGAGGCAATGGCATCTTCGATGTCCACCTCCTTGGCTGGGCGAATGACCTTTGGGCGACAGCGCAGATCCAGCGCTCTTGCCCGTGGGTCAGGTCAACAGACAGTGCTAAACCGTTCGTGTACGCGCTGTCCAAGATCAAGCTCGAGCCCGGCGGCGACTACCCGCAGTACCCCCGCCGCAAGGAGGACTACTTCATTGCGAAGATCGAGGATCCTGAGGTGCTCGAGATAGCACGGGCGAACGTACAGGTCTACAGGGCTGCAGCAACAGACACGCTGATCCTCTAGGCCCATGCCCATCACCTGCACGAGTGCACAGGAGTACAACCCGCGTGGCCAACTTCCCTACGCAGTGCGGAAGCGGATTGCCCGCACCATGCTTGAACTGCGCGCCAGGGAGTTGACCTACCCTGCGATAGCTGTAGTGATCGAACTGTACGAGGGCATCGAGATGACAGCAGAGCAGGTGAGGTACTGGCTCAGGGCTGACTACGATGTTGCGATCAACGAGAAGAAGTCGCTTGCGACCACGATCCAGAACATGAGGCAGCGAGGTGGTTGATCCGCTCGACGTGTGCGCAGGTTGCCCGTGTGAGAAGCCTTGCCTCGTGCCTCGAGGTGAGCCCAAGGAGATCGCTATCGTGGTCGACTGGCCGACCCAGGCTGAGGGGTCTAGGGAACGCTTCTTCACCTCAGAGGTCGGTAAGCAGTTACGGAGGATGTTCGCCCAGGCAGACGTCAACCTCAAAGACGTCTACATCACGTCCGCTCTGAACTGTCGCCCGAACCAGAAGAAAGAGGCGATGATCCGGAACGCCATGCAGGCGTGCAGAAAGCGCCTCATCGCTGAACTCAGGGAAGCAGGAGTCAAGAAGGTACTTTGCCTCGGGTCAGTTGGGTTCTCGCAACTGATGTCAGAAGAGAAGGTACTGCCGGTCACGAAGGTCAGAGGACGTTGGCGCACTGCTTACGGCATGAACATCCTCTGCACCCTGCCCCCGAGGATCGTGTTCCAGGGCGACCCTGACTACTACAGGGACATGGCCTACGACGTTGTGAAGTTCACGACGACTGACGGCGCTGTGCCTTACGAGAACATCCAGGTTGAGTTCCCGACGACCGTGCCTGAGATGCGCAAGGCGATGGAGGAGTTCTATACAGGCCTTGAGGCAGTTGCAGTCGACACAGAGACAACCGGGTTCTCCTCCCACTCAGATCACGTCCTTGCTATCGGCGTGTCGGGCCTCAAGAAGGACGGGCAGGGTGGGTACTGCGTAGTCCTAGACGAAGCTTTGCTTTCCCGCAAGGCAACCGCTAAGGCTGTCAGCAAACTTCTTTCCTCAGACGTGCCTCTGGCGATGCACAATGCCAAGTTCGACTTGAAGATGCTCCGTAACTACCTCGAGTCGATGGAGCAGGAGTACCTGCCTAACGCTGTCGAGGACACAATGCTCCTGCACTACTGCCAGGACGAACGTCCCATTGGCAGGTTCGGGTCTCACTCACTGAAGACGCTCGGGCGTGTCCGCTATGACGCTCCCGACTACGACATCGACATGGGCAAGTGGCTCAAGGAGTGGTCAGAGGCAGACGACCAGCGGAAGCGTGAGATGCGCCACGACATGCACGTCTACCTTGCCTACGACTGCTACCTCACGTCTAAACTGTTCGCTGACCTTCCCGCTGAGATCGAGGCAGAGTCACCTGGGCTCCTTTGGCTGTATGACGAGATCCTCATGCCGGCCTGTATCGCGCTCGCAGATGTCGAGTACCACGGCGTCTACGTCGACCGGAAGTTCTACCTCGACACCCAGAACGAACTAGCCGCACGTGCAGCCCCTGTCCTGCGCAGGATCCGCGCACACCTCGGGATTGAAGAGTTCAATCCGAACTCACCTCAGCAACTAGCGAAGTACCTCTACGACGACCTAGGCCTGCCCATCCTCAAGACAGCACGGCGGGGGAAACTGCAGGAAGGCAAGACGTCTAAGGCAGTGCTCAAGATGCTCAAGAAGGAGTTCCCCGAGCACGAGGAGTTCCTTGACGACATCCTCGAGTACCGGACGCTGACGAAGACAGCTGGAACCTACGTTGACGGCATACTCAAGCGCGTTGACGACGACGACCGTGTCCGAGGTGACTTCGTCATCCCGGGCACAGCGACAGGGCGCATCTCGTCGCAGAACCCGAACCTGCAGAACATCCCAGAGTCATCCCACATCAAGCTTGAGGTGCGGAACGGGTTCGTGGCGCCCAAGGGCATGCTGCTGATCGAGGCAGATTACTCTCAGCTAGAACTGCGGGTCGCAGCACACCTCTGCGACGATGACAACTTCTGCCAGGTGTTCATAGACGAGCGGGACGTCCACCAGGAGGTTGCGTTCTCGCTGTTCGGCAAGCCTGCTGATGAGATCACGAAGTACGAGAGGTACATGGCTAAGTGTGTGAACTTCGGTGTTGCCTACGACCGCGGCGCTCGTTCGATTGCCCTCGGCCCTGAGATGGAGTACGTTGAGGAGATCGGCGGTGAACGCTGGTCGGTCGAGAAGGTCAAAGAGTTCTTCGATGACTACTTCTCGAACTTCCCTGACTACCACGTGTGGCGGGAAGAACAGAGGCGCGCAGCGTACACCCAGCAGTACATCGAGTCGCCCCTTGGGCATCGCAGGCGCTTCCCGTACATCAGAGCCCACGACGCCGGCGCTGTAGGCAGGCAGGGAATCAACACGCCTGTCCAAGGAACCGCAGCGTACTTCACTCTACGCGCCTTGACCGCCATCCACCAGAGGTTGGGTGAGCTGTCGCGCAGCGAAGGCGTCTGTGTGGCACACGTCGTCAGTACGGTTCACGACTCGATCCTCATTGAGGTTCTCGAGGAGTGGGTGGACGTCGTCCTCCAGATCGTGAAGGAGGAGATGGAGGACAACGTGCCTTTGGAGTCGCGGGTACCATTCAAGTCGGACGCAGACGTAGCGCCACGTTGGGGGCAGATGGGCAAGTGGTCGCGGGAGGATGAGTTCGATGTCGTGCAGCGGGAACTGACCACAGACTAGCTACTGCTTGTCTGAGTCGTCCTCCACCTCGTCGTAGTCATCGAACACGTCCTCTACCTGGTCGTAGTCGTCGTGGGTCAACCAGAGGGTGTCGTAGGTGTTGTCCGCAGTCGCCACTGTCTCGTAGGTGAGGACGATGCCGATAGGCACCGCCTTACGGATGTCCTCTTCAGTTTGGCCGGGATCAGGTGTCTCAGACGTCAGCGTTGCGACTCGCAACTGCCAAGCGCTGTCATTGTCCCGCTCGAACATGAACACCGTCTGGGTGCCCGTGAGGTTGCGCTTAGCAGCGCGCAGGATCGCAGACGGACGCCCACGCTTCTGACCATCTGCACGCTCGACCTCCTCGCGGTGCACTGCCTCTGACCCACCCTGAGTCAGGCGCACTCCTGCGACCTGTGCAAGCCAGGGCAATGCATACGCGGGTGTGCGCGACACGTCGACTAGCGCTGACCATCCTGGGTTCCCGTCGTCATCTTCCTCTGTGAGGTCAGCGACGTCCTGCCACATCCTGCCGATTGCCTCGCACAGGTGGTGAAAGATGTACCCGTTGCTCTCGTCGTCGTAGGCAAGTGGCTCTGTTTGCCCGAGCAGTTCAGCACCTACAGACCCGAGTGTTGGCGCTGGCACTAGAAGACCTCGCCTGTCAGGTTGACGAGGGTGGGCATGGCACCTGGGCCTGCGAGCGTGACATCCTGCTGGATCAGCGAGTTGCCAGTGAGCGCTACCTTGGCGAACTCAACGTAGTTGACTCCGCCGACCTCGTTGAGCACCTGGTAAAGTTCGCCATAGCGGACCTTGTCAGTTTCAACCCAGTCAGGCGCGAGCGCGTCAAGGCCTGCCTGAGGACGCCTGCCCCAGTTGAGGTTGTTGAGGTAGGAGGTGACTGCTGCGTCACAGGACGTCTCGAGGACGCCGTGATCTACTCCGTCGTATGCCTTGACCTTGTACCCGATGTCTACCTGGGTGTAGGTTGGAGGCTCGACGTTGAAGTCAAAGTTGACCTCCCTGAGTGACTCAAAGAGCGTCTTGACTGCTGTCTTCAAAGGAGCGCTTGGTGTGCCACCCAGGTCGTTCGTGATGACGATGGTAATGGTCTTCTCGTTATCCCAAGTGTCTGTGACTGGGTCGTACAGGTTCAAGGGCAGGCACCTTCCGACACCAGGAACCCGCTTCGCCAGAGGAGGCACGTCTTCGGGCAGGATGGGTGCTGCAGTGAGTAGGGTCATCTCCTCGCGCAACCGCCCGAGGTACGTGTCAGTGTCCTCAGCGTCCTCGCCGCCCTCAGCACCTACAGCAGTGCCTGTGCTGTCCTCGAACACAGCAGTGGTAATCCACGGGATCGAGTCGAGGGGTTCACAGACGACAGTGGGAGCGAAGTTGGCGTAGGATCCTGCCTCCTCAGCGATCAGCTGGACCTCACCGTCGTCTGTTACGTTTTGTCCCGGCGGGATCACTACGTCAGTTGAGACGACGAAGATGACTCCGCTGTCGCCTGTCGTGACTGCCCTGAAGCGGGATCCTGCAGTGATCGTGTACCCTGCAGTGTTCGTGACAGCGATGGTTGCTGTCACCTGGGCGTAGGAGGCGGGTGTTGCAGGAAGGCCGACTAGCCAGGTACCGAGGTAGGAGAAGATCTCGAGCGGGACGTCACTTGCGACATCACGTCCCTCAGCGATGATGTACGCGCAGGCACGGAGGACCCAGTCGACCTGGTCGCCTCGCGCAGGATCCCAGTCAGGGAACTCTGTCCTCAGGTAGTCCCTTGCGATCTCGACAAGCTCCTCTGGGTCTGTCGTCAGGGGAACTGTGATTGGCTCAGCCATCTGCAATGCCTTCCTCTGTGATTAGGATGACCAGCCTGTCGTACCTAAGGTCCTCCTCTGTCTCGATCCTTGAGACGAAGTGTGCGCAACTGGGCTCACTCTCTGCAAGCGCCGCCCTCAGTGCCTCAATGTCGATAGCACCTGTTCTGAACGATTCGTCTGGAATACCGAATGAAGGATCGTCATTGCGCAGGCCGGCGAAGGTGCGGGTTGCAGCGATCAAGCGGTCAGCGAGGTGCTCAGGACTGTCCTGCTCGACTTCGACAGCGCGCCCTGCAGGATCAAGGCGCAGCGGAAATGCTAGGTGTGGTGTGTCTGCCATCAGTCACACCTAGTTGGGATCGAGGAGATAGCGAGGTCTGCGAGGCTTGTCTTCTTGCCGTTGAACATGACGAACACGTCAACAGGGTAGATGTTCTCGCGGATCAAGAAGCGTGTTGAGTACGGGCCCAGGATCTTACTGCGCACACATAGCGCCTTCGCCTGCTCTCGGGTCTTGCTCTGGTCTAGGTAGAACTGGATTGAGATGAAGGTGGTGCCTGCGCCCACGATGATGAGCCCGATGGCGATGACTAGGAGGGCGTTGTTTTTCCACCAGTCACCCCAACACCTCCTGCACCACTCGTGACGCTTCTCTTTCCTCATCCTCGCCTCTGCTTCTGGCGGGAGAGGCTTGCCTGTGTCAGATGCTCTGTGCTGTGGTGTCATTGCTGCGACCTCCGCACTCCCCACTCTACCAGTGTTGCTCCGCCCTGACCGATCAGGTACATACCCAGGCTCGCTGTCACCAGTGTCGGTTCTTTGATGATGACCACACTGTAGACCGCGCAGATGATCCCCGCGACCACTAGGACCCGTGAGAACCACTGTTGCCACGGATCGCGTGGTAGAGAGGAACTTGCTAGTATTGCCTCCTCTTCCTGCTCTGGCGACGGACACACTCAGGACCTCCTCTTCTGGGTATCGTAGAATCCCTTGTCCCAAAGAAGGCCCAAGCGGTTGAAGTGCTCCTTGTATTGGGCACCTACTGTCTCGAGTGAGAACCTCGCCTGCGCACGGTTGCGGATGTTCCGCCTGTCAAGGATCTCAACTCGTTCCCCTGCTTCAATGAACTCCCCCATCGTTCTGCATCTGTAGCCGTCAACGCCCTGGGTGATGAGTTCAGGGAACGCACCCCAGTCGCTCGAGATCACAGGGGTGCCGCACAGCATTGCCTCAGCAGCAACTCCTCCGAACGGTTCGAGGTAGAGGGTCGGCATAAAGACCCCCTTTGCCTGGGACAGGAGCTTCCCACGCTCCTCAGGCCCGACAAGGCCCACGTACTCGACGTGTGACGCCTCAGGCCTGTCTCCTCCCACACCTGCGATCTTGAGCGTTACTCCTAGCTCTTCTGTCGCCTGAATGGCCACCTCGTATCCCTTACGCGGGGTCATGCGCGACATGAACACATAATAGTCCTGAGGGTCCTCACACTCAGGGAACTCCTCCGTGTCGTAGTAGTTAGGGATCACTGCGTCAAAGAACCTGCCATCAGCAGTCATAGGCCCCTGCTTCGCACCGTAGACACAGTGCATCCAGGCGTAGGACTCGTAAACCTGGAAGGATGCAGCGATCCCCTCGTACCCGACTCCGAACTCAACCACAAGGTGCTCAGGGAACGCACTGATGATCTCCTGCTGAGGGTGTCCTGTGATAAGGCAGATGAGGTCCTTCTGCTCAACCCGGGACTTGAGTTCGTGTACTGCCCGTTGGTTGAACCTGTCCCAGTCACCTCCGTACCACTGGACGTTCTGCACCTCCCCTCTGTGCCACCAATCGCCGTAGCACTTCTCCTGGTAGGCACGAGGAACACAGGTGACTAGTTCGTCGCAATCAGCCTCGTTCTCATCGCCGGCGTAGAGGATGACTTCGTAGCCCTGGGCGCGCATCATCCCACAGAACTTGCGCACTTTCGCTGTGTAGGCACAGTGGTCGAACTCGTGAGTCGTCTGGGTGTGAGGAAGCCCAATGATGTGAAGAGTTGCTTTGGCCATCACCCAGTGCCTGTCGTGTTGTTCATCTCTTCGTAGTCGTCGTGCATCGCTGCTCTGAATGTCTTAGCCCACTCTGCTGCGAGTAAGCCATGCCCAAGCTCGTTGAAGTGCATACCGTCAGCAGCGTACCAGAACATGTCAGCCATGTTCGGTATCACACTGTTGAGTGGCAGCAGCAAGACACGAGGGATAGGGTCGACAGCTGCCCACTCGTCAACTACGTCTTGAATCAAGGCGTTGAAAGCGTCTCCTGCAGCAGTGCCGTTTGCTGGGTTGAACGCTGCTGCGTTTGGCCAGCCAGATGCTGTAACTGTCGAGTACCCGGTTGACGTTAGGAGGTTGTTGACTTCTGGGATCCCAATGAGCGGAGGGTAGCGAGCCTCAATACCAATCCAGTCAACACCAACCGTTGCGCCAGCGTCTACGCTCACTACTTCAACGACTAGTGCAGCTGCCTGGGCTGTTGGTTGCTGTACCCTGACGACTGCAGGCTGCATGTTGCCATCCCAGCAGCGGATCGTCTTAGTGACCCACGAACCTCCGTCTACTCTCACTCGGACAGTTGCAGTTTGGTTAGCATTGCCAGTGATACAGAAGCCTACGTTGATCCAGCGATTCGCATACGGCTGTGCTGTCGTCGTGGCAATCGTGTAACTAAGAGAAGCTCCAGCACCTGAAGTAGCAACTTTGTAAACGCCAGATGATGGGCCGTTACCATCTGTAATGTTCGTGTTTGTCCAAGTTCCAGTTGAAGCAGAAAGACCATGGTCGTTGTTCTTGTAATGCGCCCGCATCCGTGCGATCTGCTGACTGAGCGTTTGCTTGAAAGCCTCACCAACACTAGCTACGCTCGCTGTTAGCGCATCGCCAGCGCCACACCAGAACACAATCACGCCCGGCTTGTCCGGCATTGCAGCCTTCTGCCGCCACACTCCATCAGAGAACGGCGACACAGTGCTTAGCGTTGGCCACCCTTTGACTCCAGGCATACCGGGTCGGGACTTGATTCCGTCGTAGACCAGCGTACGGCCGTTTGTTCCGTTGACGTACGCCCTGCCCTCGTTCGTCGTCAGGATCTTCGCAAGCCTGTAGATGGCAGCGTTACCAGTCGGATCGCTAACCTGGTCGCCAGTTGCACCAGAGTGACCGAATCCCATCACCCTCCAAGGAACTGCAGCTGACCCTGAGGTAGAAGCTCCAGAAGCTCCAGTAGCACCAGTGGGTCCAGCAGGGCCAGTCGCGCCGACACCTGTAGGTCCGGTTGGGCCAACGCCACCAACTGGACCTGTAGCACCAGTTGCACCTGCGCTCCCAGCAGGTCCTGTTGCCCCTGTTGCACCTTGAGGCCCAGTAGCGCCTACGGGACCTGTTGTGCCGGCAGGTCCTGTTGCACCCGTAGCCCCTGAGGCACCACCTGGCCCTGCTGGGCCAGTTGCACCAGTTGCACCAACTCCTGCAGGGCCTGTAGCGCCTGTTGGGCCTTGTGGGCCTGTCGCACCTGCAACACCAACGCCTGTAGGCCCTGTCGCACCAACAGTCCCGACTCCTGTCGAGCCCGTAGGCCCAATAGGTCCTGTGGCACCTGCTGATCCTGCAGGACCAGTAGCTCCTGTCGCGCCTACAGGTCCTTGAGAGCCAGAAGGCCCAGTAGCACCTGTTGGACCCCCCGGAGGACCTGGTGAACCTGCAGGGCCACTTGGGCCTGAAGGCCCTGTAGCTCCAACTGGCCCAGACGAATATGCAAGTGCACTCCATGCTGTCGTGCCGTTTCCTACTTTCCACTTCCCGGTGTCAAGTTCGATGCCAGGCTCGCCGTGAGCCAATGTCGGGTTCGCTGCAGTCCATTCAGCTGCTGTGCCTCGGCGCCACTGTATCCTGACACTCACTTAGATCGCTCCTCCGTCTACAGGACCAAGACCACCGTACACACTATCTGGGTAGCCACCGTCAAGGTTACCAGAACCTTCTCCACCACTTGATTCAGTGACGATCCAGTACAAGTCGCTGTCTGGTGTGTGTCCTTCAGTCCTGATCGCTAGGACCTCGTCGCCTACTGCAAGCGTCAAGTTGCCAACTTGGACACATGGCTCGAGAAGGACAAGGCCCCCAAGGGTAGGTGTTGACACCTCGAGAGGCGACAACCTCTCAACCGTTGCCCTGAGTGACTCGCTGTAGGTCACGAGTTGAGGTTCCAGTTCTTCCATGGCCTCATTCCCATGTGAACATGAGGTGACGACCAGGAGGATGGCCCATTAGCAACTTCTGCGATCTTCTCACCCTGCGACACCTTCTGTCCAACTCTGACCTTCACCTTGTCAAGGTGGGTCATGTAGTACTGGGTGCCGCTGTTGCCAGTCATGTAGATCGAGTATCCTAGTGCCCCACCAGGAGCACCTCCGAGGCTCGGGTCTTTACCAGACAAGCGAGTGACACGCCCCCCTTCAGGCGCAACGCATGGCGTGCCGGCGCTAGTCATGAAGTCGAACGCTGGGTACCCAGCAAGGTTCCCTGTCTCGTGGGTTGACTTAGCTGCAGGCCTTTGCCCCGGGACAGGCGAACCTTTGTACGTCCCGCTAGGTGAGCGTTCTGTGCCACCTGCGCCGTCGTCGTCATTAGTGGTAGTCGTCGCTGCTGACGCCTGGACGGGTGTGGGTTTGAGAAGCTCAGTGCCACGCTTGCACTCGACTGTTGCCTGCTCTGAGAACCTTGAACGTGTGAACCTTGTGACTAGGTACCTTCCTGATGCAGGTCCTTGACCCTCAACCAGGATGCAAGCGCCGGGCTTCGCTGACCACATACCTGCCCTGCACTGCACAGTGAGTGTGTTGACCTTGCGCCTCGGCGTCCATCCCCAGGTGATGTCGTCAACGCCCTCTACTGCTTCAGATACTGTCATCACAGGCCGAGCCTTGATGAAGTCCTGCTCCCTGCCGTAGTAGATGACGTTGGCAACAGCGAACACCCGATACCCGCGCTCCTCAGCCATACGCTTCAGCGCATCCCAGGAATCCTCGTCAGGGTTGTCCGTCGTGCCTCGAGTAGGCGACTTGTTCGTGTCCTTGTCTGTTGAGGCAGACACCCCGCCGAAGGCAGCGATCCACTTCCTTGCCTCCTCTGCTCTTTCCTGGTACCTGCCTCTGTACTCTGCTTTCGGCATGAGCACGTTCCAGGCAATGGTGCCTGCTGGCCAACTAGAGTTCTTCTTTGCTAGCGAGATCGCTCCGCCCCTGCTTGCGAACCCTGGTTCGAGAAGGAAGCAGTCGACCATGTACTCGACGTCCCGCGCCTCTTCGGGCGTGATGACCTTGCCACCTACACCTGCTGAGTGCCCAGGCCTTGCCTGTAGAGGGCCTCTTGATCTGTTCGCTCCGTCTGACCAATCAGTGTTCGTGATCTCAGATTCCACAATCAGGCCCATCATCAGCGCAAGGGTCGCCTTCGGACCTGCCTTCCTGTACGCAGCCCGACTGAGAGCTGTCTCTGCAAGACGGATCTGAGACGCAGTTGCCTTCTGTCCCTTGACTGTCAGGTCAGCAGATGCTGGGATGCCCTGAGTGTGGGTGCTGTCTCTGTCCTCCTGACGTACCCGCGCCTTGATCTGGGAGTTAGTTGAGGGGATAGGTTTGGCGCCTGCAGGCGTGCGCATCTCAACACCTGCCTCTCTGCACAGCGCCTGGGCAAAGGCGAAGTGCCCAGTGCTCGACTTCGGGCGCTTGATGCCTGTTTGGTCGCGGAGGAGAGACACTGCCTCATCCTCAAGCGTGACGTTGAACTGACTGTTCTGCCCACGGGTGAAGTCAGAGAGCCTGTAGACTACTCCGTCGTCCTCGAGGCGTACTGCGCTGTCTAGTTTGCCGTCTGAGTTCGAGTCGTACAGGCCTGAGTTGAGCAGTACGCTGTCGATGTCTGAGTACCCAATCGACTGGGTGCTCGGGCCCTCAATCGTCAACTCTACGTCTGCTGAGGTGACAGCAGGCCCAAGGTCGTAGGACTGCTTTGCGCTGTAGAGGAGCAGCGACGTCTGGTCGGGTACCTGCGCGAGTGCGGGGTAGAAGTCAGGAGCAGCACGAGACACACTACTTCTCCCCCTTGGCGGGCAGCTTGATCTTCCTGCCCTGCTTCAGGACGAACTTCGCATCCCTGATCTTGTTGAGCTTCTTGACCTTCGCAACTGCCTTCTTGAACGCAGCGCCTGTCTTCGGCTTCAGTTCCCGCTTCACGATCTTCTCAACCGTGTCGCCCTTCTTCGCAGTAATCGTCCTCGTCTTCTCGCCTGACTTCTTCGCTGCTGTCGGACGCTTGACCTTGAGAGGAGATCCGTCAGAGTACTCGAGGAACGTGAGGACAGCGAACTGGCGCACCCGGTGAAGGCCTGCCCACACGACATCTTCCTCATCCCAGGCGATGTCATTGAGCACCCACTGCTTGTTCCCGTGGGGAACCATCCCGCCGAGACGCAGGACAGGAGGCTCAGTGTCAGGCGCAGTCACACCGAACGTGTGCCCTCCAGGCGTAGCAAGCGACTTGAGGAGCGCTACTTCTGTCTCGACCTGCACGCTGCCGATGTACCCATCAAGGAGGACGTGCACTGTGAGCGTTTCGAGCGGAAGACCTGACCACTCTGTCGCTGCCTTGCGCCTCGGACGCTCGACCTGCGACCACCCACCTACACCTCCCTGCACCTGCGCAGTCGTCGCACCCAGGCGCAGCTTCATCGCTACAGGCGGATCGGTGGACAGGATCGACACGTGCCCTGCCTCGGGCTTCGGCATCGTCGCTGTGAACTTCGGTGGCGCGAGTTTGCCAGGCGACGAACTGAAACTAGACGTGCTAGTGATGCGCAGGTTGGACGACTTGGATGTCTTCTTCTTCGCCGCCATCGCTACGACAATGCCGCCTCTAGCTCCTGGGCGTCAAGCACAGCGCGAGCGAACTGCCTCTGCCCAACTTGCAGGTTCAGGACTATCTGACGTGGCCCCCGTGCCTTACTACCTGTTAGCGACGTAGAGAACGGGTCAGCGTCCCGCGACACGTTCGCCTTGCGCGGGTTCGTGACCTTGTCGCCTTGGTTGAGGTGCAGGATCTCAGGCCCAGTGCCTCCGACGATGACACGCCCTCCACTGAGTACTGTGCCTCCTGTGTCAAGTGTGTTGAGGCCCTCGAACGGCGCGAGGCGGAACCCTGGGATGATCGTCTCGCCCAGTACCTTCTTCGCCTTGACCTCGATCTTGATTCCCTTGAGGATCTTGATGAACCCGTTTATCGGCGCCTTGAAGATGTTGCCGACGATCTCAGCGCCCTTTCTGAAGACCGACTTGATGCCCCGCCACACCCTGCTTGCAGCGCTCTTGATCTTGTCAAAGTTCTTGACGATGGCGAGGACTGCGAGGCCGATAGGCCCAGTGAGGATCGCAAGGAGCGTAGGCCAGTTCTTCTTGACCCAACCAAACACTGTCTTGATCGCTCCCCATACCGCCTGAATGATGTTGCGGAACGTCTCTGACTTCTTGTAGGCGATGTAGAACCCAGCAGCGAGAGCGACGATTGCTGCGACAGCGAGGACGATTGGGTTGGCGCTCATCACAAGGTTCAGCGCACCTGTAGCAATCGCCATCACCTTGGATGCAGCCGCTGACAACTTCGTGGCGATCATGTGCCGTTTGAGGGCTAGAGAAGACCTGTTCGTCCACATGGTGGACACCTGGGTGACAACAGTTGACTTCTTGATTGCTGAGACCCAGGAGAGGATCTTGTTCGCTGCGTACGCTGAGGCAAGCGCGATGAGGACTACCTTGAGCGCCTGAGTCGTCTTCTTGTGGCGCTGTGTGAACCCGAGGACCTTGCCGTAGGTCTCAGACATCTTTATCATCGCCGGGATCAGCAGCCTGCCGAAAGCGACCTGCAAGCCCATGGAGGCGAACTTCGATTCCCGCTGTGCTTTAGCGAGGTCTGCAACGCTGTCCTTCGACTTCGCTACTCCCGGGACGTATTTCTCAGCAAGTGCGAGTTGTTCCCTGAGGTCCTTACTGCCTCCTGAGATGATCGGGCGCAGCGCTTGCCACTGCTTGCCGAACAACTTTGCCATGACTGCTGACTTCTGCGCGCCGTCAGGCATCTTGGCGAGGCCATCGCTCGCTGCCTCGATGACCTCCTGCAGGTTGCCCCGCTCGATGATCTTTTGGGAGACACCGAGTTCCTTCAGTTCCTTCGACCCTGCCTTGACCTCGCGCACCATCTTAGTCATCGCCTTACCGTTCTTCATTACGGTTGTTGGCTTCATGACCGTATGGGTCGCCTTCACCTGCTTTGCAAGCGTGGTGAACCCAGTGGTAAGCGACTTCGTCTCGATCCCGCGGGCCTTCGCTACGACTGCCCAGTTCGCTGCGACATCTGCCTCCATGCCAAACGACTTGTTCAGGGCGATGGTTGACTTGCCGAGCTCAACCGTCGTGTCAACAGCCTGGCGTGCCTGATGGATCGAGGCGAACCCTGCGCCTAGGGCGACTGCCTTGCGGGCAAGGTCGCCGACTCGCTTGGTCGACTTCCCGCTCTCCTTGCCCATGCGGGTCGTGTTGTCTGCTGCCCTGCGCGTCTGCGCTGACGTCCTCTGGGCCTCATCACCCAGATGGTCAACAGACCTCGCTACCTCGTCAATGCCTGCCTTTGCTTGCTTCTGGCCGTTGAGGCGCAGGCGGAGGAGGATGTCGCTTGCAGCCATCAGGCACCCCTCCTACCTGAACCTCTTAGCAACCTCGTCTCCGATGAGCACAGCAAGGCGCTTGTCCCGTGCCTCAACCTGCTTGTTCGTCTCCTTGAGGACTGCCATCCAAGCGGCGACCTCAGCCTCGTCTCCTTTGAGAAGCCCTGCCGCCGCGTGCCCAGCGTTGATCGTGAGAGCAAGGGCAGCATTTGAGATGACAGCAGGGCCTAGGACCCCTTTGCTGCTGCCTCAGCAGACGCTGTGGGATCGACAAGCCAGGCTGCGACCTGGGAGACTGCTGTCATCAGTGCGAAGGCGTTGAGCTTTGGCGGGTCACCTTCAGTGAAGGCAGTGAAGACAGCGGCGCGTGGTGTCGTGATGTCAGGCACACCGATTGCTGCTCCGAACGAGGAGTCGAACACGACAGGCGCACCTGACTCAGAGACGAGGAGTTCCTTCTCTCCGTCTTCGCCTGTTGTGTAGAGGGCGGTCACTGCCTCTGCGATGACATCAGCCATGTCGCCGGCATCGAGCGACGCAAGGTCTGACTCTTCGCTGAACGAGGCAAGCGTCTTGAACGCTCCCTGAGCACCCTTGACATCTACAAGGGACACCTCAGCGACAAGATCCCCTCCCCACAGCTCAAGGTCGAGAACCCTCTCCTTCTGGCGTGCCTCGTAAGCCGCGCGTACCCGGTCGATTGCTGACCCGCTCACGCCGGCAGACCCTTGACGATCATGACTACCTCAAGCATGGAGACGTTGTCTCCCTCTGAGTCATGAGTAGGAGTGTTCACTGACTTCACGATGCCCGTGAAGGTCTCCTGGCCTTCGATTACCGGTTTCTTGTCTGCCTTGAGAGGCGTCTTGATTGCGCAGGCGTACTGGCCGATCTGGGAGTTCAGCCACTTCTTCGTAGCGCCGTCCAGGTCAGCCTGGAACCCCTTCGAGATCGTGACCTCGCCAACGCTCGGCAGCGCAGCGAGGACCTCAGGATCTGCCATGCCGCCAGGCCTGTACGTCTTCGCCTCAGAGTCGATCTCACCACCCTCGAACTTGTCCCAGACACCAAGCGACTTCGCAGTCGTCTGTCCTGTGCCTCCGACGTAGAACGTAACGCTGTAGTTCTGTTCCTGTGTGTACACGCCGCTCTACTCCTTAGATGGTGTCCGCCGAAGCGACCTTGGTGATGGTGAACTCCACCCGCTCTGCGAACGGTGTGGTCCTGACGTAACCCTGCGCCTTGATCTTGCGCTGAGCGAGCTGCGAGTTGGGGTTGATCCCGACTCCCGTGTCAACCTCGAAAGCGTCTGCCGGCGTCTCACCGAACAGCGCCCGTCGCTTGTACCAGGCATTCATGTTGCCAGAGAGCGAACCGTTGAGGTCAGCGAGGATGTGCCTGTTGCCGTCGATGTTGCGCAGCACGAACTGGGACAGGATCGCTTCGCTCTCAGCGACAATCGCCATGAGTACCCGCATCCCGCTGAACTCGACGTACTGAGGCAGCGTTACTGGGTTCACAGGAGTACGGTATCCGTACAGCTGCACACCCGAGTTCCGCTGGACGATGACAGCGATTCCTGCCTCGTTCAGCTCCTCACGCTGCGCCTCTGTCCAGGTCTGGGTGACTCCTGTCGACCACCTCGACACTGCGAACTCACCTGCTGCAGGCTGTGCCGGCCCCTCGAGTGCTGTCCCGTCAACGCGGGCAATGCGTCCTGCGACGCTGCACTCAGGCGGGATGGCAACAGTAGCGCCGTCGATGACGACCTGCTCCCATCCTGCCAGGATGATCGACCTCGCACCGTCCTTGCCCAGTGCCCTGCTCGAGGCCATTGCTGCCTTGAGTGTTGAAACGCTGCTGACGTCTGCGAGTGCAGCGATAGCGCACCTGTTGGTTGCGTTGGCGTGAGCGTGCAGTGCGAGCCTGACTGCCTCTGTCGTGATGCCAGGAACTGCGACCTGGCCTGAGCCAAGGTCACGACCCATAGCAGACAGCGCTGCTGTCCACTGTGCTGTAGTGATGTTGGCATTGTCGTCAGTGCCCGCAGACAGCGCTGTTTCTGCGAGGTTGGCAACAGGCCACGTGCCTGCCTCGACGCTTGCAACAAGCTCACCTGTTGCGTCAATGCCTGCCTTCGCTGCGACAGAGGACGAGTACACAGCGTCAAGCAGTGTCTCAGTGCCCTTGGTGATCTTGATCCGCCGGTCAGAAGCCTCAGTGGTTACTGTCACCTTGTAGGCAGACGAGTAGGCACCGGGCCCGAGTGCTGAGATCTTCAGCACGTTTGCAGGCGTGGTGTTCTGCAGCATCAAGAACCCGACAGTGGGCGTAGGCCCAACTGCCCTCGACACGACCAGGCGCTTCCCTTCCTCGCGGAAGAACGCCTCTACGCCTCGGTCAGTGTCACTCCACGCTACCTTGCCTCCGAACACAGAACGCCACTGAGCGTGACTGCGCACAACCGTAGGCGTGTTTGCAGGCCCCTTCTCAGCGAAAGTTGCGATGAACAGAGAAGAAACGTCACCTGGGTCAGGAGACGCAAGGCCCCTGTCTCCGACCGTGACTTCGTACCCCGGTGCCAATGACGGCGACATTGCTACTCCTTGCCCTTCTTGGTTGTCTTAGCAGCGGGCTTCTCGCTGCCTGAAGTTCCCTCGTCCTCAGAGGCAGCCTGTGGGCGCTCTGTGATCTGCAAGATGCCTTCCTCGATGAGCATCCGGTTGTGCGCTGAGTCAACTGCCTCTGCACACTCGTAGGCAGGAAGGACTCCTGCGCCGTCTACTGCCTGGGGGTTGCTTGAAGCGTTGAAGACGTAGATGGCGTCCTCCACTTCCTCCACCTCAGTCATCCTCGTCTCCGATCTTTCCGATTGTCACTGTTGCTTCTTGCACGAGCCCGTACTCTCCAGGATTGACGATACTGCTGTCTCCTGGGGCGAAGTCTGGTGGGAATCCGGGTAGGCCCATGTCGTTCATGGCGTCTCTGACTGTAAGCGTCAACTGGTGGACGCACACGTGAAGTGTACGGGCGGTCGAGTCAGGCGTGTCTGTCGTCAGGAAACCATCCCAGATGACTGAGGTCACTCTATCGTCAACACGGGGTAGGCACTGCAGAAGTACTGCTGCTGCAGCCGCAGCGTGAATGCCTGCGATCTCACGCGCAAGATCCTCTGTCCCCTTCTTGACAATCGCTGTGACTGCAAGAGGCATCTTGATCTCGTAGACCCCTGCACCATCACGCCTAGGCTGCTCGCTCGTACCAGGAGACACAAGGATGATCGCTGGAAGCTGATCGTCAGCGAAGTGCCTTGCCTCCTCGCGCACCTTCACCGTCTTTGGCAACTGCAAGCGGTCGATCTCAGAGGTAGGCATTCCTGGCGTGTCCTGCCGTACTACCTCGTCCAGGTAGATGCGCAGCAACCCGCGCTCTTGGGACAGCAGGTCACGCGCCACACGCTCAACTGCTGCTGTGTTGAGGACAGGCCCGAGGACACGCGGGTTGCTCATACGACGTCCTCCCTGATGTACCTCTGGATGATCTTGATTGCCTCGCGGCGGTCGTCCTCCTTGAGCTCAACGACAGGACGCTTCGGAACTCCTCTTCCCTGTTGATGGTACTGGGCGTACTCGAGTGTCGTGCCGAACACTAGGCCGTCCTGCTTCGGGACAGCGATCTGAGTGCTGTCTCCGCGCTTCGTCATCGAGGAGAACAGATCACCTGTGGCGCGCAGGATCCTCGGGTCGAGGTTGTAGGCCTTCTTGTACGCAACAGTTGAAGGCGCAAGAGGCTTCCACCCGCCTGACCCGTACTTCCCCTGTGAGTCGAACTGTTGCTTCTCAACCTTGCGGATCAGATCTAGGACCTCGCGCATCGCAGGTCCCATGTCAGTGATGCGCCCTGAGATCCCGACGAGTTCACGGTCGATCTGGCGCACGCCGAGTGTGTCGAGCGCGAACCTCACCAGACAACCATCCCGTCGTCCTCGTCAGGACCGATCTTCGTCCTGCCCGGCGTCCTGCCTGCGAACAGGGACGCTGACTCGTCAACGCCTGGCGTGTCCGGGTCGTCAGGCAACGGGCACTGAGCAGTGACTGTTGCTCCTACCGTCTCGAGCGCGCCCTTAGCGAGTTCTGCGAGCGCTGAGAATGCTGTCTGGTCGCTGTTCGTCTGCTCAGAGAAGTACGACACCTCGACAAGCTGCGCTGCCCTGTAGGCAGCAGCACTACACGCTGACACCTCGAGGAACTCAGTGCATGGTTGCCTGCCTCCTGTCGCAGCGAGAACGTCAGCAACGCCCTGCCTGATGAGTTCCTGGACTTGGTTGTAGGTGGGACGGGAGAAGGCAGTGAAGGTGTCGTGGTCCATCACTGCGAGCTCGTTCCGGGACTCTGGTTGCCGTGTCCTTGTGCGGATCAGCGCAGCGACACGGGAGACAGTAGGTGCCCAACCTGGCACCAGGATGTCCTCTGCGTCCACGACAATGGTCTCCTCCATTGCCGTCGTCTCAGGAGTCGCGCCGTCGTCAAAGCGAAGTTGGTACTCTCCGCCTTCAAGGTTCGCAGGGACAGTGAACCTGACGACGTAGTACCCTGTCTCAGGGTTCGTAACTCCCGCCTGGTTGCGGTTGATGATGGGAGTTGCTCTGTCATACAGCGCCCACCCGACTGTCCCAAGGGACCCGTTGACCACGTTGTCATACGGGACCTCAATGGTTGCACCTGGGTGGGTGATGACAGCCATTGCCTACTTCCTGCGCCCTGACCAGAACAGTTCCTTGAGCCCAGCGAACCCGCCAACCTCAACCCACCCCGTGACGATTGCCGGCGCGATGCCGATGACTACAGCAGTCGTGAACGCCTCCCAGTTGCTCGAGAAAGCAGCTGCGATTGCTGCAGCAACACCTAGCGCAGCAGTCGTCTTCTCTGCCGGCCTGTTCTCACCAATCATGCCTACCACCTCTCTCCTCTAGACAAGTACATCGTCTTGTGTGTTCCAGGGCAGGAGTTCGACTCGTGCCCCATCCAGTCGTTGTGCCCCCGCACCTGAGCGTTCTTGAGAGATGTAGGAGTGCGGTGGGACACGGGCATCGCTGACGTGTGGGC
>OEIV010000120.1_pt1 | contig 49288 bp, 56 predicted proteins | sample 1539231 | NCBI WGS metagenome assembly OEIV01 (sample SAMN03794762, study PRJEB22550) | activated sludge metagenome | feature: wastewater treatment plant; material: activated sludge; isolation source: Wastewater treatment plant of a petroleum refinery complex | place: Argentina: Buenos Aires ...
GTCATTTCGGGCAGCTCGCACAGGTGTCGTGAAGTTTGGCCTCACGATTGCGGCTTCGAAACGGGTGTTAGCCCAGAACGAAGTTACGCTCACCTATTCTTTGAGTCGAAGACTCGGCATTATGCACTAAAATGCATAGAGCTGAGTCTTCGACAATTCATTGAAATTTTAATGTGCAAGCTCTGTTATACTCCGCAATTTTGCCCAAGTCAACCATTACTGGTTTATTATAAGCCTACCCTGACATGTCATTATCCGACTTGCATAATTTATCATTAGCAAGTTCTGGGTAATATACACCTTTGGTCGTCATTCCTGCGTAGGCAGGAATCTCTATTTTATTTCGTGGTACCGATTAGCCCAGCCAGGATTGTTCTCTTCGATCAAGTTAATCTTCCAGGCACGTTTCCATTTCTTTAAGCATTTCTCGCGGTATATTGCTTCTTCAGCAGAAGACGTTTGTTCATAGTGCACCAGTAGGTATGTATGGTATGTGCTACTAAACCCTGGATTCACGCTGTTCATATGTTCATACATCCGCCGACGAAGGTCATTAGTGACGCCGATATATAGCACTCCATGAGGCTTGCTTGCGAGTATATAGACGTAATATGTCTTCATCTTTTTAGTATACAAAGATTCCTGCCTGCGCAGGAATGACACGGGGATTGGGGTTCTAATTCTTTTTTGCGGGGCGACGTTTGAAGGCTTTTTTGGCCGGTGCTTCTTTAAGGAGCTTTTTGGCATCTTCATGGGTAATGGTTTTTGGATCGGTATCTTTTGGAATTTTAGCGTTCTTCTTACCATCTGTAATATATGGGCCAAAACGACCATTAAGAACTTTAACGCCATCGCCAAAATCGGCAATATTTTTTTCGGCTTCAGCCTTCAGTTTAGCTGCGTATAGTTCTTTGGCTTCGTCAAGAGTTATGGTGTGTGGATCTAGTGGTTTGATACTTACAAACAATTTTTCTACTTGTATGTATGGCCCGAAGCGTCCAATATTTGCCTTAATATCTTTACCATCTTCAGTTTGCCCTACAAGTCGTGGTAACTCAAAAGCCTTTAAAGCCTGTTCTAGGGTTACGTTTTCAATTTTTGCACCTTTTGGCATAGGCGCAAATTGTGGCTTGTTTTCGGTATCTTCAGATGAACCGAGTTGGAGCATTGGTCCAAAACGACCAAAGCGTGCCAGTATTGGTTTTTTAGATTTTGGATCTACGCCAACTTCGCGCGATTGCCCAACTGTTGAACGGTCGATGCCACCAGATTTTTCAATTAGTTCATGAAACGGCGTATAAAATTCGGCTAACATTATGTTGCGCTCTAATTTACCGTCTGCAATTTGGTCAAATTCTTCTTCAACATTAGCTGTGAAGCCGTAATCTACTACTGGGGTAAAGTGATCTGTAAGAAAATCACTAATAAGTTGGCCGCTGGCGGTTGGTACTAATTTACCTCTGTCAGCACCAGTTTTTTCTTGCACTATCTCTCGGTTGATGGAGTCATTTTCTAGAGAAAGGACAACCACATCACGAGGAGTACCTTCGCCCTCGCCTTTTTCGGCATAGCCACGAACCTGTACTGTATTAATAATTGTTGCGTAGGTTGAAGGACGGCCAATGCCTAGATCTTCCAGCTTCTTTACTAAGCTACCTTCGGTGTACCTGGCTGGAGGTCGGGCAAATACTTGTTTGGCTGTGGCTGAGTCTAAATTAAGTTCATCGTTTGCTTTTACGGCAGGTAAAATTTCTGGATCTTTTTTGCTCCCGCCGTAGACCTTCAAAAAGCCGTCGAATACAATTACTTCCCCTTTAGCTTCGAATACTTCTTTGTTTGAAGAGATGGTGATTGTCACCACTGTTTTTTCAAGTTTTGCTGGAGCCATTTGACTAGCTAGAGTTCGTCTACGAATGAGATCATACAATTTTTGATTATATTCATCACTACTAGCAAATTCTTGACGTACATCTGTTGGGCGGATCGCTTCGTGAGCTTCTTGGGCACTAGCGTTCTTTGTTTTGAAGGTTCGGAATTGATGATACTGCTCGCCGTGCTCGGCCTTAATGTAATCGGTCATTTGTGCGAGAGCCTGTGAGCTAAGATTCACCGAATCGGTACGCATGTAGGTAATTTTACCTTCTTGGTACAGCTTTTGAGCAGCGCCCATTGTTGCTTTGGCACTGAAACCAAGTCGGCTGTTGGCCTCTTGTTGCAATGTGCTGGTTGTAAACGGCGGTCCTGGATTGCGGGTTGCTGGGCTGGTTGTTACATCTGATACCACGAAAGAAGCACTCACCAGGCTTTCTAAGAAGCTTTGAGCTTCGGCTTCGGTATCGAATCGTTTTGGTAGTTCAGCCTTCATCAAAGCGCCGTTAACACTAAATTCTGCCGTAACCTTAAATGTTGCTGAGCCTTCAAAAGCTTCAATTTCTCTTTCTCGTTCTACGAGTAGGCGCACCGCAGGGCTTTGTACACGACCGGCAGATTTACCACCAGGTACTTTTTGCCAAACAACCGGAGAAAGTTCAAAACCAACAATTCTATCAAGTATTTGACGGGCTTGTTGAGCTTGAACCAAGCTCATATCAATGGTGCGCGGATTCTTTACAGCTTCTTCTATAGCGCCTTTGGTGATTTCATGAAATACAATTCGCTTGGTAGTTTTAGGGTCAAGCTTTAATACCTCACATAAATGCCAAGCAATTGCCTCCCCTTCGCGGTCTTCATCAGTCGCTAGCCAAATTGTTTCAGCTTCTTTTACGGCTTTTTTCAGTTCAGTAATAACTTTTCGTTTTTCTGGGTCAATTTCATAAGTAGTGGCAAAACCATTATTGATTTCGATCGCCTCTTTACCGTCTTTAGTCTTCTTGGCAATTGAGCGTATGTGGCCAACACTAGAGAGCACCTTAAAATCACTCCCGAGATACTTCTCGATAGTTTTTGCCTTAGCTGGGCTCTCTACAATTACAAGATTTTTCTTCATACTTATGCTTTACCACGTTACAGTTATTAAAATATAAATGCAACCATATCATTCGACACGGTAACAGCTGCTAAGACTACTGGCTAGGATAGAATGTGTCAAGTGCGTTACTGATTTAGCGGGAGGATTCTTGTAAGATCTGGGTTGAGAGCCCACTCTTCTCTTTCAGGTGACCCACATGCAGTGAATTCAACGGCAATTTCGCCGTTGGTTCCGGTTGCGCTGACTGGGCCAGCACAGTTTGCTTGGAGTATCTCTGCAACCTGTAAGCAGGCGGCAACCTTTCTTGCGGCATTTTCAACTAATTTCCCGCGATTCATTAGATCAGTATCCGAGATTTTTTCGTCTGACATAAGGCGTTCAGCACTAGAGCCTTCAAGTTGCATTTCAAAGTAACGATTCGATAGCATAATAAGATATTCGTCGAGTATCGGACAACCTTGACAACGAGGGTTTATTTCTAAAGCCGGTGGGTTGAACCCTTCAAAATAGGGGTCTGAGTATATAGGCATGTTATTATTATACTTTAATTTACCGGATTAGTCAATAGTTGCCTTTTCGGTCATCTCGAGCCTGTCGAGATGACACGGTTTAATTATTCCCCAGTAACCAGTAACCAATCCCCAGCCCCTACCTCAGCGTCCAATGTGCGGCGCCAAGTGGCCTGATCTTACCGGAAATTTCTAACATGGTGATAGTTTGGCTAAAAATGGCAGGTTCTAGTTCTGAGCGTTTTTGGATTTGGTCTAGTTCGGTAATTCCTTCTTTCATAATATCTATAATTACCTGCTCTTCTTGGGTGTCGCCGAATATTTCTAGCTGCTGTTTTTCTTTAGTCTGCACACCTAAAATATTGAGTACATCTTCAGCACAGGTTATTACGTGGGCGCCAGATTTAAGTAAATTGTTTGTTCCAATGCTTAGACTGCTGGTGATTGGTCCTGGTACAGCACCAACTTGTTTGTTTTGTTCCAAAGCGAAGTTGGCGGTGATTAAACTGCCACCAGCTTCGGTTGATTCTGTTATGATCACAATGTCTGAAAGTGCGGCGACTATGCGGTTTCTGGCTACAAAGTTCTGTTTGAGCGGGGGTGTTCCTTCGGTGTATTCACTTATTATTGTGCCACCCTTTTTTAGAAGTTCGATAGCAAGATTTCGATGTGATGAAGGGTGTATTTTATCAAGCCCTCCAGCGAGCACGGCAATACCGCGACCGCGTGCATCTACGGTTGCTTGATGCGCCACTCCGTCTACTCCAAGGGCGAGCCCACTAACAATGGTTATTCCCTGTTTTGCCAGATCAAACGCAAGACGATATGTGGTGTCTTTTCCGTAAGGCGTTATCTTGCGACTCCCTACAATAGTAACTGCCGGAAGGTAATCTGTGGGTGGTTCGCCGATGTAAAATAATTCTTTGGGAGGATGGGCAATTTCACAGAGGTAGGACGGATAGTGCTTATGTTGTTTTGTAATCTTGTTGATTTTCATACAATAATCTTTCAAAAGTATTGACAATAGTGCGTATGCATGCTAATATGGTGCTTCGTAAGTGATATTGTTCACTTTCGTACCTTTTATACCCCATTTTAACACCTCCATCGCAAGATGGAATTGTTAGGAAGTCCTCTAAGTAGTCATAAAGTTTTTACCCTCCACTTTTTAACTTAGGCAAGTGCACTCGCATGTTTGAAGCCAAACATAGAGGATCTTCTAACCCCTTTAACCCCAATTCAAGGAAAGCCCTAACGGGTCGGTTTTACACCTAGCTGTAGGCATTCGAGAGAGACATGCGCTACACGCGTTTTCCGGGTGGGTTGAAGGGAGGTTTCAGCGCCCGACAGTGCCCACCCCTGCCGGGCGCTGTTTATTTTTGGCGATTTTTTCTATACTGTAAAAACTATGGCAAATATTGATACTATATTCCCTCCAGACCCTGAAATGACCGAAGAAAAAATTCAGAATGAACTAGATCGACCAAATTACATAGCAAGAATTTTAGCCGGTGGTGCGGTCGCTGCATCAGCATCGGTTGCGATATATAAAATTTGGCGCCGATATCCCCCATACAACGGTATTGATCATGAGTAACATATATTGACAAAAAGCAATAACTTTGCTATAATATACAAGATGATCGAATCCAAACAACCACGGCCCGCAGAAACAGCTCCGCAGGATAGGTGGAATAATTTGCATGGGTTTCTTGAAGGAACTAACCTCAGCGATATAGAGAGGCTTATTGTAGCAAGTGCAGATGATCCCGAAGCTGCATGGCTAGAACTGGATCTCTTTTGGAGTACCGGAATTTGCGACTTTACAGATGACTCTGATTTAAACTGATCTGAATAAGGGGATCTTATTTATGACAAATATTGACAAAAAGCAATAACTTTGCTATAATCATAATTTATGAGTGAATTATTAGCACAAGGTCCGGAATTTGCCGGAGAAAATAAATCTTTAGTACCAGAATTCAGCCCTGTTGATGAAGTGGCAAACGCACTTTTGTTGTTTTGGGATGCCCACGCCACAAATAATGAGGTTGCTGCACAAGAAGCACAAAGAGCAATTACGGCAGCAGGCGGCACTTCTTTAGCCGCTATCAACAGAGCGCACGAAATTCGTCGTGGTAATCAATCGGTTGAAACTGATACCGTTATAGCTGGGACAGCCACACAAAGTTTAGCCTACCGTCATTTTGACGCCATGGGACGTGGCGATGAATGAGATTGAATCTCAGATGTTCGGACAATAAAGAGGCCATGTCTTGTCATCCTGAACCCGCCTGTCTGGCCGAGCCACCCTGTCTTTCTGACAAGAAGGCCAGGCAGGACGGGCAGGTCAAGTTCAGGATGACACCGCTGGTTAGATTTTTTCTATAGTAGCTTTGATGATCTCATCGAGCTGCTTTTTTTCTTGAGCTGAGAATTTGCCGAGAACAAAATCCGCGGGATCTATTTTATCTAGTAGGTCATTTTTTATACCAATACGAATACGTTTGAAATCTTCCCCAATGTGAGCAATTAGACTTTTGAGTCCGTTGTTGCCTGCGCTGCCTCCGCCCTGTTTTTCTTTTATTGTCCCAAATGGTAAATCTAGTTCATCATGAATAACGGTGATGTCGCTATTTTGGAGTTTGTAAAAATCTTTTAGTGCACGAACTGCCTCACCACTCAAATTCATAAGTGTTGTTGGCTTGGCAAGAATCACCTTTTTGCCGGCTATGAAATCTTCAGAAACATAGGCTTTAAACTTGGTTTTTTCTTGCCACTGAGGAAAGTTATTTTCCACGCTATACCTATCAACTGCGGAGAACCCAACGTTGTGGCGTGTGCCGTCATATTCTTTACCAACGTTACCTAGACCGACAATAAGTTGAATGAAACCGTCATCACTTGGTCCCTCGGCAATTCCGGGTACGTTGCGTATTCGTTTTATTAAGAAGTTTTCGTTATCTTGTTTACGGATGAATAAGGCCATGTGTATAAGTATTATGTATAGTCTAGTAAGTAGCAAGTGGTTTGGCGTTTTTTCTTATTGACGCGGTAAAAAACGTAATGTATAAGTGGTAATACGTAGAAAAAATGGCACACAATTCTTTTGAAGTGACTCCTCCTGAACCGATTTTCACCGCTGATCAATTAGATCTAGGAGATGTACTTCGTGTGCGTCAACCAAATAGAAAAGAACGTGATTCATATGTTGCAGATGTGTTGTTTCTGGGTATGCTTAGCGTTGATTTTACGCCGACAGTTTATGTAGTGCATATACCACTTCGTGAAGGACGGTTTAGTGAACGTGACGAAACTGCAGGAAAAGGTAGCCTGAAACAAGCAAAACAGTTTGGAAAGATTCACGCGCTTCCGGCTCGGCATAGTTTTGGTGTTGATCTAAATGGTGTACCTAAGGCTTCAAGTTCGCAGTCTAGGCGCATAGGCCGTTACTTCCCGACTATTATGGATCCTGAAATGAAGCCAGACTTATGCAAAGGTGATGAATCACTATATGGCTGGGTGGTTCGAGCATTAATTCGACAGTCTGAGTTACCAGAATCAGAAAAAACAACTACGCTTTACAGTGCTTACACCTACCCTTTACGGGCCGCATTGGCTGACTAGTCTTCAGTGATGACTTTAGGGAGGAACTTTTTGGTTTTGCCAGATTTGCGTTCGTTGTTCATCATGTAGAACTTGATTGGCGTGCCGGTGAAATCTGAGGCTTCACGAAGGTTCTTTTCAAGGTAGCGCTTCCAGCTCCAGTGTAGATATTCAAGATGTGCCCCGTAGAGGCGGAATGTTGGCGGTGATGTGTCGTCTTGCACAAGATAGCGTGGCTTCGGGTGTCTACCCTTAAGGCCGGCCGCTGGGTGTGCAGCAAGTGAACTAGCAAGAACTTTGTTGAGTTCGGCAGTCTTGATTTTGCGTTTGCGGCGTGTGTTGATTTCACGGGCGAGTTCTAAGATTTTGGTAACATTTTGACCAGTTATTGCGCTTGTAAAAAGCAGAGAGGCCCATGGCACAAATTGAAAATTATAGGTTATGCGGTTTGCTATAGCATCACGAGTAAAGGCATCTTTCGTGGTAATATTTTGAATGTTACCCTGTGCTTTGGCACGGCTCTTTTTTTCACGCTTGTTTAGCTCAACTGCATCTTCAATTACGGCTTCGGGGGCTTCTTCTTCAAGTGTTTTGAGCTTATCCCATTTGTTGACAACAATGATTAGACCCTTGCCAGCTTCTTTAATCAGTCCGGTAATTTTTTGATCTAATGCGGTGCTATGTTCGGCGACGTCCATAAGTAGTAAACAGATATCAGATTCTTCAATAGCCTGAAGACTGCGAAGTACGCTAAATTTTTCAATTCCTCGTTCGATTTTGCCACTTTTTCTGATACCTGCTGTGTCGAGAAGTTCAATTTCTTGACCTTCAAAACGGATTCGCACGCGGTTGATATCACGAGTTGTTCCGGCGACATTTGCCACAATTGCCTGTTGTTTCTTGGCAAGCGAATTAAATAGTTGGCTTTTACCAACATTAGGGCGGCCGAGTAATGCAATTCTTAAGACATCATCTTCAGGAAGAGCTTGTTTGGCTGGAATTTGCTGAGTAATAGCCGTGAGCATTTCGTGAATGCCTTGGTTTTGGCTGGCGCTGGTCGCTACGATTGTTTTAATACCTAGACGTTCCCAGGGCGTATCTGTACCGTGCTTGGCTACTTGGTCGGCTTTATTGGTGACCAAAATGACTGGTTTTTTGCTTCGTAGTGCTTTTTTGGCAACTCGGCGGTCATCTTCGTTTATGGCGGTATGTGCTTCAACAACAACTATTATTAGGTCTGCTGCGTCGGCAGCTTCTTCAATTTGATCTTGAATTGTTGCTTCAAATTCATCTTCAGGGTCTTTTAGACCTGCGGTGTCAACCAGCCAGAAATGGTGCTTGCCGTATTCAATTGTTCTGTACACGGCGTCACGCGTTGTACCAGCTTCGCGGGCAACGATTGCCTCTTGGCGCTCTAAAGCACGGTTAAAAATGCTGGATTTACCAACATTTGCTCGCCCAACAATTGCTACAACTGGAAGTTTTTTCGCCATGTTTTCTAGTATCTCATATTATGGTTAGTTAACTGCTACCGGATTTGATGAGAGGTATCTGATGTCGTCTTCAAACAGCGCTACGTTGCTCACACAGGTCTCCACTAAGCTTTGCCATGCTCTGGGTAATATGAACTTCAATGCCGGGCATTTTTCGTCGGGCTTGGGAAGCCCTAAGTCTCCACTTGCGATTCGGCGACTTATGTCTGACAAGGCGCATTCGAGGTTTTGTCTTTTCATTTGTAGTACTGGAACTGTTTCACCGATAAATTCATACGCAGAACCTTCGCCAATCGGGTTATCACCTCTAATAGCTGCCCACGTCTCTAATGTTCTATTAACTCTACTGCTCGTATTTGATAGAGGAACTACTGTATTCTCGAAACTGGATAGGAGAACGCCCCGAAGCCATTCACTATCGTATTCACCGGGTTTTGTTTCGCTCCAATACGAAACATAGGCGCCCGGTACCTGTTCCAAGATACTGCCTATGGCTAAAAATCCGCTTTCTGCAGCAACAGGAGCTTGCGAACCTCCGGTAAGTTCAACGTAATTTGCAAGTGCAATTCTAGCAAGCTGTTCATACTTATCTGTATCTCGAGGATCAAAAATAGCATCAACAACCGGGATGTCGATCATTCTAGTTTTGGCAATAAAAGAAGCGCGTTCTGCGCGTGTTAAAGTTCCCATAATGGTTAATTATAACATAAATTAGACTATATTTGCAAGTAGGGTTTGTTGTTTAGCTGTGAGAGTTTGTAGGGTCCAAAAGCTTGTCTTTCAAGATGCGTTACCATGTAACGCAGACTGCCGAACGTACGGCGTATTTGTCGGTTGCGTCCCTCTGACATAACTACTTTGTACATGTTGGGTTTTTTCTTAACGTTCACAGCTTCGGAAAGCCTAGTAACTGTGAATTTACTGGCGCCATCTTCAAGTTCAACGCCAGATTCTATCTTCACTTTATCTTCTGGGGTTAAGGGCTTGTTCAACCCAACATGATATATTTTTTCTTTACTAAATTTAGGGTGCGTAAGTTTGAATATTAAATCTCCATCGTCGGTCAACAGTACCAATCCACAACTGTCTTTATCTAGTCTGCCAGCAACTTTGAGGTGATGATACTGGCGTGGAATTAATGAATATACCGTTGGTGTTAAGCCCTGTTGTTTGCGAGAGCAGATATAACCGACTGGTTTATTCAGTAGAAGATGTGTGTAACGTTTGGTCTCGCCAGTCAGATTAGTTCCTTCAACCGTAATTGTGTCACGGCCGGGCTGAATAACGTTGCCAAGAGTTGCAATCTTACCATTAACCAGAACTCTGCCCTGTTCAATGTACATGTCGGCTTCCCTGCGACTCACGCCTATGGTATGGGCAAGATGCTTATTGAGGCGCACCGGTTCGTTCATAGTTTAGGCTGCTTGTACTGGTGGCGTCTGGTTCTGGGGAAGATCGGCTTGTTGTGTCGTTGCTCGGGGGGCGGCGCCGTTCATAAGTGGGCTGTTAGCGACAAATTGTTGAACTTCTTCGTCGAGCTGCGCTAGCGCTGGGTCATCGGCTGGTTTTCCAGAATTATCATCTGAGGCTGTTGGTGATGTCTGCGGCAGACCACCGAGCATTTCTTGAACAACCTTCACAACGTCATCTAGTGTCACTTGGCTCTTTACAATGTAGTGGTCTGCACCGAGTGATTTACCACGCTCTCGGTCTTCTTCTTGGCTGAGGGCGGTCATAACGATCACCTTGGTATCTTTGGTCTCAGGAGTAGATCTAAGTATGTCGATCATATCAAAACCGCTAATTTTTGGCATCATAATGTCTGTAATAATGAGCTCAGGATGTTCGCGTACGGCTATAGCTAGAGCCTCTTCGCCGTCATTGGCTGATAAAATCTTGTATCCTTCTGCATCAAGTCTTGCACCATAAATTTCACGTAAGTTGCTGTCGTCTTCTACTAGTAATATTTTAGTCATACCCTGTTCCCTTTTACTAACATAATCTTAGCATACTTCTTGTGATTTCAGAGCTAGTTTTAGGGGGCGGGTATAAGAGATTCAATTTGATCGGGTGAAACGCGCGGTAATTCAACGTAAAATGTACTACCGGCTCCTAAAGTACTTTCGGTCCATATTTTTCCACCCATTAAATCTACAATTTGTTTACAGATGTATAGTCCAAGCCCGGTGCCCCCAATTTCTCTAGTTGCAGAGTTATCGGTTCTGTAAAATTTTTGAAACAAATGCGGTATATCTTCGGTGGGGATTCCTATGCCAGTATCGGAAACGCGGATCAGAACACCAGAATCTTTCAATGATGCTCCAACAGTTATCATACCTGAGGAGGTGTATTTAAGTGCGTTGTCGAGCAGGTTCAAGACCACTTCTCTAAGACGTTCAGGGTCAACGTTGACGTACAGTAGCGGATTGACGGATTTATTATCTGGGTTATTGCCTGATTCATAGACAAGTTTCAGGCCTTTCTTTTCTGCTACTGGTTGGTCTTGTTCAACAAGCTCGCTTAGAAACTCACCCACCTCAATAAGCTTCGGATTGTTACCGAGTCGACCGTCCTCGCTTCTGGAGACTGTTAGCAGATCTTGGAACAGTTTACCAAGGTGTTTGGTGGCTTCATGAGCCTTTTCAAGGTAGCCACGTGCTTTATCGTCTATAGTTGAGACTTTGTTGTTGAGCGCCAGTTCGACGAACCCTTGGATCGAGGCAACAGGCGTGCGCATTTCATGACTGGCCGTTGAAATAAAATCGCTCCGCTGTTGCTGTTCTTTCTTTTGCTGGTCAACGTTTCGTAAAACTGCAATAACCCCCATGTCGGAATGCTGAAGAGAATCATTCCCAGCTTTCTGCGGATCAACTATTGGCGATGCAACAATATCAACATATAGGTGGTGATCGTTCGGTGTTTTAAGAAGTGATATTTTTTGTTCTGGCTTACCTGATTGATGACAGGCGTCGATTGCGGTGAGCTTCATACTTTCGTCTTGGCCCGGTTCGATCTCTGCTTGAATTAGAGAACGGTAATCTAAGCCCTCTGCATCTTTTTTGGTCCAGCCTAGAATAGTTGCCGCTCCGTCGTTTATAGAATTTACCGTACCTTTTGGATCGGTGATGATCACCCCGTCGGTAATTGAATTAAGTAGCATTTCTGTAATGTCTTTTTCTTGTCGGAGTTGCCTGTTGAGGTTTAGAGTTTTCTTGGTTGAATCATCAACGTATCTGTCTCTGAATACAATCCAGCCCAGTATTGATGCAATGGTTGCTCCTGTAAGTGCTAAGAAACTTACCATTGGGAGTGGTTCGGTGCCAACACTTAACTGCATTGCAAATATTGCCCAAGAAATTGAGATCGTAGCGATTGGCAAGAAAGTACCGTTCATTGCACAAAAGAAGCTAAATAGAACAAATATAATTCTAAAATGAATTACTGGTTCACCAATTGAACCGGCTGCAGCTATAGTTACACCAAAAATCGAAACTGAAATCATGTTTGCGTACCACACCCATTTACGTGACAGAATTGGGTAAATAGCTATAACAAATACTGCATGGACTGCAGCCGCTGTTGCTACGACGTTATTTATGCCAAGAGCTTTTAGGTTGATAGGTATGCCAAGCATGCTCGCAATAACTGCCAAAAGAGCTAAAATATCTAACCCCAAAAGGGCGTAAGTGTACTTTTTGAGCCAAGCTGGATTGACATGCTGCATAATTCTTATGCTTTAGTATAGATCAATCCAGGAGTTTTTCACAGCGTACAGACTCCCGCTTACTATTCATTCCAAGCTACTAAATTTCTTTTGGTGTCATCCTGAACTTGTTTCAGGATCTAATTATGAATCTAGATCCTGAAACAAGTTCAGGATGACAGGCTGTTTTGACGTTTTGTGTACTTACATTCCGGGCTGATTACATTGGCAATTACATCTGTTTATGCTATAGTTTCCTAAGCCTTCAGTTTGTAAATTGTAAAATGAAAATTGCTAATTGTAGCGCAGCGGTCAGGCCCCGTCGTCTAGTGGTTTAGGATATCTGGTTCTCATCCAGAAGATCGCGGGTTCGAATCCCGCCGGGGTCACCATACGTGGATTTTAAAGAAGTTCGTATAAGAAACAGCTCGTTTACCTCTGGTAGCGAGCTTTTTTCTTTGGTTCTCAAGTCTATTTCTGCATATGTTGGAACGGTGTTAAATACAGCTCCAAAGAAGGCTGCTTTTCGAAGTGGATTACAGAGGTCAAGGAGCATCTCTGAGATGTGTTCTAAAATGTATTTTGCATACTGCAAAACTTGTTCAAATTCAGCCTGTAGGTCGGGCTGTTTGGCAATGTCTTCGTCAAGTTGAGTAAGTTCTTGCTCTACGCTCACAATATCCTCCTCAAGGTACTTTAAAGCTGTTTCGCTGCTCACGACTCGCATACGATCCACCGTCGACTTGATTTGGCTCTGCAGACTTTCACGGTGCGCGAGTCTTTGCTGGTTGGCTTCTCGTTGTTGCGACTGACGTTCTCGCCACAGCTCAGCAATGGATGCAATGACACTGTCTATATACTCGGGCTTTATAGTGATTGCTTTTATAAAAGCCTCGACCGTCTGATCAAACTCCGGTTTTGATACCCGGAAGTAGTGTCCATCACGAGCACAGTGATAGGCCGGATAATATGTCCCTTTTCTTCCACGTGTGGCACTTCCAGATAATGTTTTGTTGCACTTCGGACACGCTATCACCTGCTTGTATGGATAGTCGGGATTGTAGATCTGTTTAGTTTTAAGATGCTCGGGCACGGCTTTTTGCGTAACAGTGACATCATTCATGCTGTCTATTTCAACATGGACTCGCCCACGGTTAGCCTCGTTAAATAACTCTATATCCACCAGCCCATCAAACTGTGCTTTGACGGGTTTGTCATAGGTCCACTTCTCCCGTATGACGCCACAATATATGAGATTACTGGCGTAGCGGTCTATCATCTTGGCGGTCATCGGTTTGCCACCAAGCTGTTTCTTCACCTTGGTTCGGTCGTACTTGTCTCGCACTATCGAAACTCGCGTCTTAAAGCCCATGGCGTTAAGTTCGTCGGCTATTTGTTGGTTCGTGTAGACATGCGCGGCACGCATTTCGAATAGCCGGACGATAAATCGAGCCTCGCTTTTGTCGGGTTTTAGGATTAGTCGTTTGCCATTTTTGGTATCTATTTTGACGCTTCGAAAACCGTACTGTGGTTGACGCATCCAGTAACCAAGTTGGGTATAGCGGATCTCTGCCCCAATCATGCGGCTCATAATGTCGCGCATTTCATCTTTGGCACGTTCGGCTTCTAGGTACTCAGACTTTTGGGTTGGGTTAAACTCACTCCAGTAATACTTAAAACCAGTATGTTGCAGCGTATTTATCTGCGATTTACCGATCACTCCATACATGTCTTCAAGAGCAATGCCCAGTACGGTTAGTTGTTTCTTGAGCGGAGAGTAATGGTCGCCACCACCTCGTGTAAAGCGGTCAATCGATTTAATAAGAACAACCTGGAAGCCTTTACTTTTATCCTTACAAACAGCAATGACCTTATCCATGGGTTGTTCTTCGTGTGAGGCGGATTCCATCAGTATGATGGTTTCAGTAATAATAATGCCATGCGTTTTGGCGTAGGTTTCACCTTGTTCTCGCTGGGCTTCGGGAGAATCACCATCCAGTCCTTGTTTATCGGAAGATACGCGAATAACGAGCAGTCCGATGCGTGGTTGGCTACTGAGATCCATCGTTCCCCTCCAAGAGTGGTATAAGCTTCTTGGCAAATTGCTGGTCTTCGAGTATTTTTTCAACCACCAAGTTAGCAACAAGCTTAATGCGCTGCTCGGTCGTAAAGGTGAATTCCTCTACAACCGGAGCTTTTGGTTTGTTTTTACTACCCTTTGGTCTTGCCATATACCCTCCTAATGCGAAGAGGCGTATACGCTAACAATCCAGCTAGAGTTATTTATCCCAGGGTCGTCCTGGTTTTGGTCGTTCTTTGAGTTCTTTTTGTACAAGTTCTTTGAGTTGCTTATCGCCGGTTGATGCCAGGAGCTTTAATAGCAGCTCACTCAGCGTTAAACCATTCTTTTTGGCGACAACCTTCGCACGTTCACGAAGGTCATCCGTGACACGTATCTGCATGCTGACAATCTTTCTGGACATTAGCCCAATTATAACATGTAATACTAGTTACCGCAGATTTCGCACTTTACTGTGTGATCAATAATAGCCTGTAGTTCTGCGTCTGTTGTTTCCTGAAGACTGTCCTGAAGGTCGTATACCCTACAGGCACAAATCTCTTCCACTGCCATACTCTCAAGTTCTTCTCTGTCCATCATATTCCCTCCATTCTATATGAGTCTAGCCGAATTGTTAACGTACAACCTCTATATAAATAGTAATACTAATTAAAATAAAAAGCAATACTTTTTATACTTATTCTTGCACAACATATACCGGATTCCGGTATCCGGTATATATACCCTGTATTTAACCTGTTACTACTTGTTCTTTTTCTCTCTTTCTTATATATACATATATAGAAGATAAGAAGATGATGCATGAGTAGCAATGAGTAGACTAATGAATAAACCACTAGCAGACAAACGATCAGACTTAAAACAAGGTCAAATAGACATACTAGAACTCATATACAAATATAGATTTGCTAGTCGTCAGTTATTGGCAGTTAGTCTTGGAATAAAGTCTGGGTCTAGTTTGCATGAAAAGCTGGGAGTCTTAGCAAAGCATGGGTACATTCAAAAGCGATTAGAGCCTAAACTCAAACTACAAGGCACGCCAGCAGCCTACTACTTAACACCCAAAGGCCTACGATTCCTACAAGCCCTTCCTGGGCATGAATATATTTCAGAGGCGGTTATTAGAGGCAGTTATCGGGATGGCACGGTGAGCCAGTCGTTCGTCAACCATATCCTCCGCGTCTACGCTCTGACCAATGCGTTAAAATCCTTCTACCCAAACCTCAAAATATTTATGCCCCGAGACATGAAGCAGTACCCGGACTTCCCCGACTTATTACCTGACGCATTCATATCTCTCAAAGTAGACAATAAATCACTACGATTCTTTTTAGATATTATTCCAGATAATCTACCGAGCAAACCACTATTCCAACGTATCACCAAGTATGCTGAGTTCTTTGAAGATGGCGGCTGGGATGAAATGAGTACTGTATATCCTACGCTTCTGTTTGTTGGCGAGACTGGTACAACTGAGCGACGTATGAGGCGGATAATCAAAGCTGCACTCTACAAAGCGGATCTAGATGAAGAATTAACAATCCTTACCACTACTATCCCAGCAGTCGAAAATATTTCTGATGAAGGAAAAATCTGGACTAGCTTAGATGATCCTGATGAGCTTTTAGCTTTAACTGACATATAGGCTTCATGAAGGAGAAGGCTGACGATGGCAAGTAAGCTATGCGTCTTGTCATGGTCAAGCCCTCTTCCCTCTTACTCATAGCCAACGGATTTTATATTGCTCGGCATGTGCGCCAGGCGTGTACGTTTTCTCAGCATGAGGATACGTGCCGGCGGGCGTGCATGGTGGCAAACTAATATTAAAAAGCAACCCAAAGTCGTCCTTAAGGGCGTCTATTGACATGGGGCATTCTTGCGCATGAAGATAGACTGCGCCACAGGTGCATGTCTGTCTGAGGGTGTAAGTATGCACCGTGTCTAAACTAGCCGTAATGAACCAGTAGTATGCATCGGCCCGTAAGGGCTGTTGCATACTACTGGTTTCTTCTGCCTTCTTGAGCCTTTTATCGTCTTGCTCAGGACAAAGCTGATGATCTAGTACTCTTCAGCCTTCATAATCGTCAGTACCCGTCGACAACTCGGATCCAGCGGATCACACCAGGTATCACTATCTGCTTGGTAGTAATCTATCTTCCAAAAGAACTTAGTACCACTGAGCTCAAACGAGCCAAAGTCATGCTCTCCGTACGGATCGTTGTCTTCATTGAAGTCTGTATAGTCTCGTACTGCCATGAATATCTCATTCATCTGCATGTACATCTCCGACACTCCCCGGCTCACCACACACCCTTGCATACTACGACGTGCTTTGTCGTTTAACGTTGCTATTGCTACTGTATCTATCTCATTCATGATAGACCCTCCTAAATTAATTTCTGAGAGGTCTTTTCGCCTCTCTGGCAAGAACGGCACGGGCTGATGCCGAAAGTGTCAAGGTGGAGACCTGTACTACCTTGATGCTTTTGGTTCACCCGTATACTGAGAAGACAGAGGGAGGAAACCACACCTATTTGATCCCGTATGTTGCGGAGGTGGAAGTAGATGGCACATGATACTTTAATTAACTATATGTCCTGCCAACGCATAAACTGCTACGATACTTGTATGCAAGTTACAGTTCACATTGAACCCATTACCGCTAATGACCTCGATGAAATCATTGACCTGGGCGAGGCTTTACAGATAGTAGAGCAGCAGTATGAGCCTCTGCTAATATTCAATCGTAAAGAATCTCGTAGCCACTACGAGAAGGAGCTATCAAATCCAGACGCTCTTATTATCGCGGCAAAGCTCGATGACGGTACTATCGTAGGGTACCAATATAGTTACGTGCACACACTAGATTATTTATCGTCAAAGAATCGAGAGTGTGTTCTTGAAGCCCTTTATGTAAACCCTTCGTTCAGAGGTCAAGGGATTGGACGGCAACTGACAGATTATGCTCAGGACTGGGCGATATCAACTAAGGCTGTGAATCGCCTGTCCACTCATATATACTCAGACAATGTTGCGTCAGTTGAGCTACACGCAAAAAAAGGTTTTAATCCATATAACACTGAACTCGTTAAGCACGTTTAATAACATGAAGTTGCTACGCGAGGAGCTGGTATACGATTTTTTCCGAGGTAATCAACTGCTGTGCGTAGTCCCACACTCTCTCGTCTACGTTAGACTCCGAAATTCTCAAAACCTCAGATACTCTTTGACAGATATTCACTGATATGCTCTTAATAACAGTTCGTCCCCTTCTACTACAGCACTCCAAGTGATGAGCCTTTTCACGTCCTGCTCAGAATAAAACGCTTCAGGAACTAATACTCCTCAGCCAGCATCACCGTGAGCGTCCGCCCAGCTTTAATATATTGAGATATGGTAAGAATGATGGTATAGTATAAATATATGAAACCTTTTAAAAAATTCCTGGGGCCCGAAGGTCAATCTGGATTAGTGCCCAGCATACATTCTGTCGAAAAAATCCGTCGCCGTGAATTCCTACTTGGAGGAGCTTGCACCGCGCTGCTTCTTGTAAGTAGTTGTTCGAGCGAAGGATCAGTAGACAACACTGAGGTGTCTGAGGTTTTTGTTGAGTTTGACGGTACACTAGAAACTTTTTTTACAAAGTGCAAGAATCTTGCCACGCAGGTTGAAGACACATACGCGATTCCCGCAGGTATTGTATTGGCGCAGGCGCATCTGGAATCGACAGGAGGGACAAGTGAACTAGCCCAGCAAGCGAATGCACTTTTTGGGATAAAGGCTCGTGCTGATTGGTCTGGAGATATCTACATTAAGTCAACTTTAGAGGAAATCTCACCAGGCTCCTTAGAACAGTGGCAGGCTCAAGCAGATACCTATGGCGGCGAGGTTACGATTCTAGATGAGCGAGGTAATGGAAAGATGCTCATTGAAGTTCCTCAGGCATTTAGAAAGTACGCCTCTATCGACGAAAGCTTTTTGGATCATGGAGATAGAATTCGCAACTCAGGTCTCTATGCACCCCCCCACGATGCTGTTGCTAATCCAGAGGGATACATCAGAGCAATTGCACCGGTATATGCTACCGATTCTGAGTATGCTCAAAAAGTGCTTGATGTGTATCGTCGAGTGCAAGAACTGGCCTAAAACTAACTCAAGACTACTAAAGAGTCAGGGTCATCTCTATGAGCCAACTTCTGCTGTACTTATTTGCAAACTGCAGTTGTTGCACAGAGAACCCTGAGATTTACATAATATTTGAGAGCGCCTTCACGCGCGCCCTGAATTCATTCATGGTTTCTTCGAAAAAGTCGGGCTTGCCCAATGTTCCTTTTTTTTCTCGATCGTTCAACTCTCGGTGACCCCTGATAACAGCATCGATGTTTTTAGATGTCGCCTCTATCTCGTAAACTTCCGTGAGAACATAATAGGCCAGGTACAGTGCTTCGGTTAGCTGCTCATTTGTTATGCTACCCTGTGCTCTATCGGAATCAGTTAAGATTTCGACACCTGTCGCTTCATGGTTAAAATCTAACGCGTGACTGGCACGTACGAGCGGGTCAGACACAAGCTGGTAGGTGTCACCACCGCGCCCAATCCCCCACTGAATAGATGTAGGCCTGTTAGACATTGAGCTTACCATATGCTCCACTCCGGCGTAGCTACTGTCAGAGTTGTATCCCTGAGCGGTGTGGTGGACTACAAAATATTTAGGCGTCACCTTGGTATCAGGATCGGCAACTCCTTTTTCTTCAAATACACCAGCAAGTTTTTGATCGATTCTTTCAACCCAGTCTAGGTAGCCATTTCTTGAGATTGTAATTTCTTGTAGTTGAGCCTGGGTAATACGCTGCTCTAGATCGTCTGTTTCGTGTGTTCGTTCAAGCTCGCCAGACCAAACCCTCTGTTGTCGAAGTGCGTCTGGTGTTTTATCAGCAGGATGCTCAATGCCGTGATCAATTTTATCATCTGATGGCGGCTCGGGCTCCCGGCCAGGTTCTGTGGTGACGGTAGGAGGTGCAGGCTTAGTCTGATTCTTCGCAATTCTTAACATATGACCAAATTCAAGTCGGGTAGGCTCTGGTTTGTTTGAACCAACAATAGCAGCCAAGTCGCCACTTGTCTGTTCGGCGATAGAATAATACGTCGCTGGTCCGCCCGGTTTTACTACAAACACCTCGGTTTCGTTCGTATCTTTTTCTGGGAGCAGCTGCATTGGCAGCACAACAAATTCTTCTGTAAGCTCGCTACCTTCGTGATGGGCCGAACTACCACGCCTACTGTTGACTGCAGCAAGGGATGTTTCAGAAAGTCCCCACTCTGCCGCAATTTCAGCCAAGGCTCGCCCGTGTTTTTGAACAATTACTGGATCGGCCACTGGAATATACAGCTCCCGACCTATTTCAATTTGATCAATGTCATCTATTGGGTTCGCGGCCAAAAATGCAGCTAAGGGCAGTTCTTCTCCGTCCGTTGTTGTCGTTATACTTGCTTCCGACGCGCCATAGTAGCGATTCACAATGGCCTCAACAGTATCGCCCGCTTCCACAGTGTGAACTAGAGTAAATACTGGCGCCTCACGCCGAACGGTTTCTACGACATTCTCAGGAGTTATCTTAAAGCCGTCTTCACCACTCGAAGCATCAGAACAGCAACCTTCGCTTGGATTTACGCTCGGTTCTCGAATAACGACCTCGGGGTTAAAAACACGTACGGCCTCTGCTTCAAAGCCCGGTGTTACCTCGGCAAGTTGTATAGTATCATCGCTATTACAAGCCCTCAGCCGATTACCAATTGTATACGCAGCAACTACTGCTGCAGCGCCCTGTAAAAGCCTACGTCTGGTAATTAGGGCTTCTTGTGCTATGGTTGCACTAGCCTGATTTCTCTCATTCATTACTAATGAATATAACATTAATTACAAGTTATGTCAATAGCCAAACCAGCCCAGTGACTAGAGGGATTAGCAATATTATAACGTGGCTCTGTTTTGTTCCAATGTCAGTAAATAGTTATCTGAGTTGAGCTGAGCCGTACAGATCGCGCCAATCAAGATATCATCTGACACTTCATGTTGGCCCCCCATCTCTGAATCCGGATCATTGTAGAAGTATGTATTGTCTGAGTAGCCTGTTATGACCACGGCATGTTCAATCGCTTTACCGTCCACACTGTTTGCTTCGTATGTTTTCGTTACGGCATTATAGCTAGCCCGAGGGTAGTCATACATGTAGTTAAAGCTAATAATGGCGAGAATAGGTCCTTTATCAAGCAATCCTTGGAGTAGCTCGTTCGTGCACTTGGTAATATGTAGCTTTCCACCAGATTGCAAAAATGATACATAGGCATCTATTAGGAATGATGCATAAGGTGTTAATGCCGTACTAACGCCACTGGCCTGAATTTTAATCATTTGAGTCAGTAGCTGTTCTTGAGATAAGGAATGCCAACTCCGATCAATAATCTGTGTATCAAAGACATGCATGGTCGCCGACATATTGTGTGATTCTTGGAGCCAAGTACCAATGTCAGCCAGCAACGTTCCCATTGGCTTGCTTTCACTGTTTGTCCGTACCGGTACTTTTGCTTCAATATCGTCAGGATTTTGTTCAATCCCGTAGAACCCGAGGAACTGTGCTGTTGCTGTTTGGACACAGTTTGATGAGCTACTTTGTGTTTGCAAGGGTATTTTGTGTTGAATATTCATATCCCCATTCTACACGTTTACTATACTTTGGTAAGAAGGTTTGTGTTTGCTTGCGAGGAAACAGGAGTTTTCTTTTTATGTAGCCTTCCCGTAGAACCATTATTCTAGATCAGCCAATGATTGCAGTAGCTTAACCTCTTGCTGTAGCTGATTAGGATACTTAGCAATGTCTATTTCAATCCATGAATTGAAAGCATCATTTTCTTTAAGAGCTAGACGTTCGCCACTATAGCAATCGTCGTCGAACCATAAGAATGGCTTAGTAAAGTCTATTGCATCGGTCTTCATCAGGCTCCAGGTCGTAGGTTTGAACTTTCCAAGGTAAGGTCTCAAATCCTCATCTGTCGTTCGCTGGACGTATTCAATAGCATGAGTAGGATCACCGTCCATGCAGTGTGTAGTCAGCCAGTAGACCTCAAAATTATCTGCAGCATATTTTATAAATTCAATCGCTCCAATCGTGAGGTTCTCTTCATTTGCGAGTAATACTCCATCAATATCTAAATACAGGCTAGGTTTCATGCCGCATCGCTTTCGACAACGCCAATTGTCTGTGCGGCACGAAGTACTGAAGAGAAGGCATCATCGGTTTGTTCGTCCAGATACGTTTGGTACAAATCTTCAGATAAGGATATCAACTCCCTTGCGACATCAGTCCGAAGATATCGCGTGTCCAAATCACCCAAACGTACTCGATCGAGTGCATCTGCGTCTTTGAGTACTTTGAGTTCAGTCGTCATCACTGGCGCTTCAGAATCAGGCGGCACGTGCCAGTGAACAATATATGTAACCTCATCAAGCAATTCAGGTGACATCTGATCGTGTAAATTCTCTTCAATCCACTTCGCGGAACGTGTTCCATGTTCGAGATCAACGCCATCATCAATACGTCCCACGTCGTGCGTAGCAGCAGCCCACCTTATAACCTCTCGGTCCACTGCTATCCCCTGCTCTTCAAGCTTGTCACAGATCAACTCTTGCAGAATGAATACACGTGCCATATGGTCTACCCCATGTAGCTCGCTATCATGAGAAAGCCAACTAGATTTTGTTTCAAATTTTCGAATTAGCTGCTCTGGAATCGGTAGCATATCGCTGTGGTCCTTTGTCATATCCCCATTCTACACTCTGCTACAATGTTGGGAGAAGATTCATGTTTGCTTGCGAGGAAACAGGAATCTTCTTTCGTTGTAACCTTACAAATCCATATCCCGCACACTGCCAAACGGCACTCGTTTTAATATCGTATTCTGCATATTAGCCATCAATGCTGGCACTAACGTAAATTCTCCGTAGCGATCATTCACCGTATCACTGGCAACCGCCAAGCTTCGTCGATCTATCCGGGTATCATCAAACAGACTTGCCTGCCGGAGGGCATCAGGCACGAGGTCATAGACCGTGACAGATATATTTGTCACTTTGCATGGAATAACTGCCGCATCGAGCAATCGCTGCATGGCCAGGTAGATATCCTGGGTGGCATACATATCGCTCTTACCCTTCCTTCCCCGAGCCCAGTACCGCCGGTCCTCAAAACCAAGCGCTAAGTGCGCTCCATGCGCCGCATAGCCGTGCTTGCGCAAACGCCGACCAGCCTTTTCGCACAACTTCATAATCAGGCGAGACAGTTCTTGCCGATCATAGGTCTTTTGTCCCAGTGCATACTGCTGTCCAAAGCTTTTGGTCTTGGTGTCGACCGCATCAATCTCATGCCCTCGTAGCCGCGCATACCAGTAGTACCCAACGATGCTTTTGAACACCTGCTTCTTGAGGAAATACGCCGGCGCATCTAAAAACTGCAACGGTGTATGAATTCCGGCTACTTTCAGCATCGCCTGGTAGCGTACATTAATTCCGGTGAGGTCAATGAGTTCCAGTCCGGCATACACTTCCCGAAGATTATGCCCGGTAATCGTATCAAGTCCATCCGGCTTATTGAGGCCAGCTGCCATCTTGGCCAAGAACCGATTCGGTCCGATCCCAACATTGACCGTCACGTATTCCCCAAGCGATCCTTTAATATCTTGCTTAATCTGTCGCCCGATTTCCTGCATGGACTTCCCCTTCTGCACTGCCACACTGCCCCGAAAATCTATCACAAATTCGTCAACCGACTTTGGGGTTACTTCATTGGTGTAATTAAGTAATACCTGACGAAACCGCCGGTGTGCATCAAAGTACTTTTCTGGATCAGGTACCAGTACAATAACGTTAGGGTCTATCAGGCGAGCTTCCCGGACGTTAACCCCCAGGGCTATCCCCTTTCGTTTTGCCTCATATGACGCGGCAATTATCATGCCGCGCGGAGTGTCATAAGCCGCAATTGCCACGGGCTTGTGCCGATACAGCGGGTTGGCCTGTTGTTCAATCATGGCGTAGGCGGAATTCAGGTCAATGTGCATGATCAGCGGATCATTGTAATTAACTTGCAAGTCCATCACTCACTGCCTCCAATACCCAGTGCAAGTTATCGGTATTGAAGTTCAACCGAAACCACATCGTTTCGTCACCATCCACTAGCTCATAAATATGATGCGCCACTTTGCCGTCATAAACCTTGTGGTGGTAGCCAATCTTGCCTACCATATATTCCCTGCTCTGCCAGATAATTTTGTACGGCAATGCCGAGCGTTTCCGTGCCGAGTAGTACATCACGACACTGACCTCTTCGTTAATTTTTTCACGCATAGACTTCCCTTTCGCTGTACAATAATGTTATGTGTGGACGCTATACCTTGCATCAAAAGACTGCAGATCTTGCCAAAAGATACAATCTGGCAACGATCCCTGATTCCATTTCCAAAAACTTCAATGTTGCGCCTGGCCAGGTCATGCCGGTTATCACTGAGAGCGAGTCTGGTAAACCAACTATCGAACTGATGAAATGGGGACTCATCCCCGTCTGGGCCAAAGATCCCCGTATCGGCTACAAGATGATTAATGCCCGCTCTGAGACAATCTTTGAAAAACCAGCCTGGCGAAGCGTTATCAAGAAGAAACGCTGCCTGATTCCGGCCGATGGTTTCTATGAATGGAAGAAACAGGCGGATAGCAAGGTAAAACAACCCTTTTATATTCACCCCAAACAATTTGAACTATTCAGCTTTGCAGGCGTTTGGGAATCCTGGAAAGATGAGAATAACAATGAGATACGGACATATTCAAACATTACCACAGAGCCAAATAAAGAAATGAGCTCTATTCACGATCGAATGCCGGTAATTTTGTACCCTGAGGACGAAGCCTCATGGTTGGAGCCATCAAAAGTAACCAGGGATGACATAGAGCCTCTCCTGAGACCTTTCGAAGACAATGGTCTAGAAATATATGAAGTGAGTAAGGACGTTAACACGGTCAAGAACAACGATGAGCATCTCATCTATGCCCTGCCCGCGTAGGTTCCCTCGATCACATAAAGTTAAGAAGCCTGAAATCTATGACGACGTATCGTTCATGACTTCATTGCTGTTTCTATAATAACACTTTCGGGTATGATTAATTCATTAGAGCATTAGATGAGTTGTAGGTTATAATATTGTGTAATATGTCTTCGCTATCAAAAGAGAAAATCATCAAATCTAAAAATCGTGTACGTGATCAAGGCGAAGTTTTTACTCGTGAGCGTGAAGTAAAAAATATTCTGGCTCTCACCCAAGCGACTGACAATATATTTTGGAAGTTTCTTGAGCCAGCATGTGGGGATGGTAATTTTTTGGTAGAAATTGTCAGACAGCGACTCATACGGATCAAGCAAACTCCGACTTATCGCCCGGCAGACAAGCGTGAGTACGCAATCGTTAAGATGATATCCACTATTTACGGTGTTGATATCGCTGAAGATAATATCGCTGAGTGTAAAAAACGAATTATGGACGAAATCTTTAAATTCACACCAAAGAAATCATCCGCAACTTTTTTGCTTGCGGTAAAAAACATCCTCGATACGAATATTCAGCTCGGCGATATGCTGAACGGTAAAGATAAAGTCTTCTTTGTTGAATACAGCTTTCACGGTGCCGAATACATTACAAAATCGAGTGTCAAGCGCAAAGTGTATGCACTAACAAGCATGGAGAATGGTGATGATTCGGTATCGGATGAGTTTCCGTTGGTAAAGCTATCGGCGATGGAGTCTATCGATTTAACAAAATATCATCCAAAACCATTCGGAAGTATCGATCTATTAAGCGGTCAAGCCACATTATTTAACGAGGAGTCTGAAAATGTCTAATATTGTTACGCGTATTCTAAATGAAGTTGATCACCGACCAGACATTCTCGATTGTATCGCCAATCTATCGAGTGACGAAGTCTTCACGCCGCCAAATATGGTAGATAAAGTACTCGATGCACTTCCTGAAGAGGTATGGAGCAATCCGAGTCTAAAGTGGCTTGATCCTGCAACGAAAACAGGTGTCTTTCTGCGTCAAGTTACGTATCGTTTAATGATCGGCCTGAAAGATAAATTTCCTGACGAGGAAGAGCGACGCCAGCATATCTTCCAGAATATGATTTACGGCATTGGTATCACTGAACTCACGGCTCTGATGGCTCGTCGAAGTTTGTACACGAGCAAGAACGCGAGTAGTAAAGAATCTGTCGCACGCTTCGAGAGTCCGGGCGGCAACATTGATTATGAAAATCGCACACACGCATACGTAAACGGAAGCTGTAAATATTGTGGTAATAAAGAAACCGATGCGCAGCTCGGTGGTCGCGGTGAAGATCAAGAGCGTCACGCATATAAATTTATTCATTTAACGGCAGAGGAGGCGAGTAAGATGAAATTTGATGTTATCGTAGGAAACCCGCCGTATCAGCTAGGAACCGGAAGCGGAGGCGGGCAAGCAACGCCAATATATCAGAAGTTTGTAGGGCATGCGAAGAAATTAAAGCCACGCTATATGTCATTTATTATTCCTTCTAGGTGGTTTTCAGGAGGGATGGGTTTAAGTAGTTTCCGCGATGAAATGTTGAACGATCGGCGAATTAAGGTAGTCTATGATTATCCTGATTCAGGCGACTGTTTTCCTGGTGTTGAGATAAAGGGTGGTGTAATGTACTTTGTCTGGGACGCTAATTATAGTGGTGATGCGGAAATACACACCATCGCAGGGGACGAAGAGCTTCCAGTTATGAAGCGAAGTCTGGGAGAGTTCGAAGTATTTGTACGATATAATCAAGCGGTACCAATTTTAGAAAAAGTTCGCTCTCGCAACGAGGAAACCTTAGATAAGATTGTATCGGGAGTAAATCCGTTCGGATTTCCTACAAATTTTAAAGATTTTGATCAAATTAATAATCCGGATAAGATAAAAATATATGCTAATAAAAAAACTGGTTATATCAGACGCGAGCGCGCACAACAAAGACCGGAGCTGATAGATAAGTACAAGGTACTTCTGAGCGAAGCATATGGTGCAGGAGAGGGCTTCCCTCATCAAATACTTGGAAAACCGATCATAGCTGAACCACCTAGTATATGTACCTTTACCTATATAGTTGCCGGTAGCTTCAAGACCAAGACTGAAGCCGAAAATTATTCAAATTATATAAAAACTCGCTTTTATCGATTCCTAGTATCGCTTAGAAAAAGCACCCAGCATGCATCAAGTAAGGTTTATTCGTTTGTGCCAAATTTGCCAATGGATCAGGTTTGGACTGATGAGAAGCTTTACGAGCGCTATGATATAACGCCCGCTGAACAAAAGTTCATCGAATCTATGATCAAGGAAATGAATTAATCATGGCAGAGCTTCTAGATTACCGAAAAAAACCTCAAATCTATGTATACTCCGTGCCAAATCAGCCCGGCGTTAAAGTCGGCGACACGTCACGTCGAACAAAATCTGACCGTGATGTCGATGCTGTGGTTGCTCGTATTGAGGAAGGGCTAGTCAACACTCCGAACAAACAGTATAAGCTCGAGTATTTCACTGAAGCAATTACTAGCGATGGTGCATACTTTAGGGATCACGCTATTCACAAAATGCTTTTAAATCGTGGTGTCCGTAGGCTTGCTACGGAGTGGTTTGACTGTAGCGTGGATGACGTAAAGGCTGCAATCTTAGAGATGAAGACTGGTATACGTACGGATCGTAATCGGCTCGACACCTTCGCTATGCGTCCAGAGCAACAAAAAGCCGTTGAGGATACGTCCCTCTATTTTTCTAAGTATCCAAAAACACACGAAGGTCGTGCGCCGCACTTTTTGTGGAATGCGAAAATGCGATTCGGCAAAACGTTTACTTCATACCAGCTCGCTAAAGAAATGGGCTGGAAGCGCATATTGGTGCTCACTTACAAGCCAGCCACCGAAAAGCAATGGCGCGAAGATTTAGACGGTCATGTTGATTTTGAAGGCTGGCAGTTTATTGGCGGAAAACAGGGATGGGAAAATATAGACGAAGAAAAGCCAGTCGTTTGGTTTGCTAGCTTCCAGGACGTTATGGGCAAAGACAAAGAGTCGGGTGCCCTTAAAGAGCGTCACAAACGCATGCGTCAAGAAGACTGGGATTGCCTAGTAATTGATGAATACCATTTTGGTGCATGGCGTGATAGTGCAAAAGAGCTTACCTCTGAAGATAAAGATGACAAAGATCCACTTACAGACTTAGAAGAAGGCCAAATCGAGGAAATATTACCGTTTAAGATTGGTAGCTACCTTTACTTGTCTGGCACCCCGTTCCGAGCTTTAGCTGGTGGGGAGTTTAGTGAAGACCAGATATTCAACTGGACTTACGCAGACGAGCAGCGTGAAAAAAAGAACTGGCAAGGTAGAGATGAAGACAATCCGTATGCCGAGCTACCGCAGATTGTCATGATGACATACCAGATGCCTGATAGTCTGCGAGAAATCGCCAAGCAGGGTGAGTTTAATGAGTTTGATCTCAATAAGTTTTTTAGTGCCAAGAAAAATGATGATGGTGAATATGTATTTGAGCGTGAGAACGACGTTCAGAAGTTTTTGAATATTCTTCGCGGCATGGATCTTGATGTCGCTGTAGAGAATAAGATGGATCATCAAAAACCAGCACTACCCTTCGAGGATGCTCGGCTACTATCTACACTTAAGCACACCTTTTGGTTCCTGCCGCGCGTCTCAAGCTGTAAAGCAATGAAGCGGCTTCTCGATAATGACCCGTTCTTTAGCGAATATGAAATTATCAATGCGGCCGGCAAAGATGCTGGGATTGGAAAAGAGGCACTTGACCCAGTGCTGGACAAGATAGGCGATCCTTTCAAGACAAGGACGATTACTCTTTCATGTGGCAAGCTTACCACTGGTGTTACGGTCAAGCCTTGGAGTGGCGTATTCTTCCTTAGAAATACGGACAGTCCGGAGACTTATTTTCAGACCGCTTTTCGTGCACAGAGTCCATGGTCAATCACGAATGCAGAGAATCCAAACGAAAAAGAGATCATAAAGCCAACTTGTTACCTGCTAGATTTTGCGCCGAGCCGAGCTTTGAAACTCATGGCAAATTACAGCAATGAACTTGGTGGCGTGAGCGATAACCGAACTACAGAAAAACGACTTGAGGAGTTTATCGAGTTCTTACCTGTCCTGTGCTATGACGGTGTGTCGATGACCAAGCTTGATGCTACCGCGATTCTTGATATATCAACCTATGGCACAGCTAGTACGATGCTCGCAAAGAGATGGCAGTCAGCGCGGCTGGTCGATGTCACTACAATTGTGCTTGAAAAGGTATTAAATGCTCCAGATGTTCTTGCGGCACTAGAAAAGATCGAGGACTTCCGTAATTTACGGCAAGATATTACCAAGACAATTAACAGTGAAAAGTCTTTGAACGAAAAGAAAAAGGAGCGTGCCGAAACTGGCGAAGAACCTGACAAGAAAACCATAGATGATGAAAAGAAAGAAGAAAAAGAGAATAAGGGCTTCAAAAAGCAGCTTCGAGAGAAGCTCCTCAAGTTTATCACTCGTATACCTGTGTTCATGTATCTTACTGACTACCGTGAGGAAGAGCTAATTGATGTGATCAGGAATCTTGAGCCGGATTTATTTACAAAAGTTACAGGTCTTTCAATACGCGATTTTGATAGGATGTGTGAAATTGGGGTGTTTAACCAGAATGAGCTCAATCAGGCGATCTTTATGTTTAGACGCTTCGAAGACTCGAGTCTGATTTACGCTGGCGGTCGCAGCCTGTCTGGCGATGAGAGAATTGGTGGATTTGACACCACATTAACGCGTGATGAAATTGATGAAGTTATTTTGAGTGAAATTGCTTGAATCCCCTTCGATGATTGTCTTTAATTACAAAAGGAGAATATATGTCTAAAATAACTGTGGACCAGAAAACTATACGTGAGCTATTAACTGATAAGAAGTCGGTATTTTTGATACCTGACTATCAGCGGCCTTACGCCTGGGAAGAAGAACAATGTCAAACACTGTGGGACGATGTTTTCTCGTTTGCGATTCCCGACGATGATCGTGACAAGTTTAATAGTGACGATGAGTATTTTTTGGGGTCTATAGTTACATTTAAGAATAATCAGGGGCGACTTGAAGTAATTGATGGCCAGCAACGATTAACAACATTTTTGCTGATTCTGAGAGCATTTTATGACAAATTCGCGCTTATGCAGGACCAGACTTCACAGGATATGTACAAGCTTATTTCACAATGCATTTGGTCTACAGATGAGTTTGGACGTCCTGATATGGAACAATTGAAGATTGATTCAGAGGTAGCGACCGATAATGATAAAGATGAATTTTTAGAGATATTACGTACCGGGGATGTTCCTGGAAGTTATAGAAGCAAGTATGCTAACAACTTCCGGTTCTTTCAAAATAAGATTCAGGAACTCTCCGATAAGTACATGGATTATCCCCTCTACTTCTTAACTAGGATACTCAATAATTGTGTTATATTGCCGATTGAAGCTGAGTCTCAAGATACTGCTCTTCGGATCTTCTCGACTCTGAATGATCGCGGGCTGCCATTATCAGATGCGGATATATTCAAGGCGCAATTTTACAAATATTACGGTGCCAAGGGTGAAAAGGATGATTTTATAGCAAGTTGGAAGCGCTTAGAAGACATAACAGAACAAATATTTAGTCCGCCGACTGGCACGCCCATGGATGAATTGTTCACCAGATATATGTACTACTTGCGTTCGCAACAAGGTATTAAATCTAGCACCGTAGAATCGCTTAGAAAATTTTTTGAGCGCGGAAAATACGAGTTATTGCGAAACGACCATGCTATCGAGGATCTTGTGGATCTAGCTGTCTTCTGGCAAGATGTTGCAAACCAAGACAAAGAGCGTTTTTCGCCTGAAGTCCTACGCAAACTATTTGTACTTACCTACGCCCCTAATGGCGTATGGCAATATATCACGTCAGTGTATTTCATGAAAAACAAAATAGATAAAGGTGATAACAAAGATGTTCTAGACAATGAGAAATTTGAGAAGTTTCTCGATAAAATAACTGCATTTATATTCGCATATGCCGTGTATAACCCAGGAGTCAACCAGCTTAGAACACCAGTTTTCGCCGAGATGATAAAGATTATCAATGGTAAGGAAGTAGATTTCATACGTGAAGATAGTAAAAAATGGATAGATCTTTCGAGGTTATCCGAGCTTCTCAACAGCTACGGATTTACAAATGGGCGACCTATCACACGCTCTTTGTTGACTTGGTATGCGTTTAGCTACAAATCACAAAAGCTTCTCGATATAGACCAAAAATTTGAGATAGAACACATTTTTGCAAAGAAGCGGCAAGAAATAGAACAAACGCTAGTAGATCCAAGTAACCTGGAGTCGATTGGAAACAAAATACTACTAGAAAAAGGTATTAATATCCGTGCCGCTGATTACAGATTTACTGATAAGAAGCGATACTACCTAGGTTACACGGATGACAAGGGCCGCCATCATGATCCAAGCGCAATACATGAATATAGTGATTTAGTAAATGAACCTGATTTTACTGAGGCTCACATACAAAGTCGTAGAGATGCGCTATTCACCAAATTCAAAGAGATGCTAAAAGCCGAACAAGTAGTATAGACGCAGCATGCAGCTCTCCAAATCAGATTACATGCTCTTCCTTAAGCACCCTGCTTGGCTCTGGGTGAAAAAGAACGACCCTACTAAAATCCCGCCTGTCGATGAAAACACTCAAGCAATGTTTGATGCTGGCAATAAGTTCGAGCAGTTTGCTGAATCGTTGTTCCCTGAAGGAGTGTCACTGGGTTTTTCAGACTATGATGAGTACCGTTCTCTTCCCCAGCGGACCATCGATGCAATCGACCGAGGTGATCAAGTTTTATTCCAACCTCGATTTCAGTGGAAAGAATTTACTTGTATCTCAGATATCGTGAGCTTTGTTGGTGAAAAAGAAGTAGATCTCTACGAAATTAAAGCCAGCACACGAGCTAAAACTGAGCATGAATATGACCTCGCTTTCCAGGTTGCGGTAATCGAAGGATGTGGCTATAGGGTCCGAAATATATCTGTTATTCATGTAGACAACACCTACGTCCGGAATGGTCCTATTGAGGCAGATAAGATTACCAGAATTACAGATGTCACGAGCGAAGTGAAGGCCCGACGTTCAAAGACTCACGAAAGCATGGCAGAAGCGCTAAAAATTGCCACGAGTGACACAATGCCAGATCCAGACCCTTCTCACGCTAAGCTTGGCTCCAAAGCAGACTGGCTCAAGATTTACGCGAATATCGTGCCGCAAAGTCCGGTTATATTTCCTGAGGACACCAGGCCCACAATTCAGCGTGAACGCATTAAAGAATTCATCGAGAAGCTTCAGTATCCACTGTACTTTTTAGACTATGAGACACTCATGGGCCTAGTACCGTACTTCGACGGGCAGCGCCCATATCAGCAGGTGCCGTTCCAGTATTCACTGCACTACTACGAGACACCTGAATCCGAACTTCAATGGAAAGATTACCTCCATCGTGAGAACTCCGACCCTGCTCGCCCCTTAGCAGAACAGCTCATACAAGACATCGGTACTGACGGCTCAGTCATTGTGTGGTACGAAGGCTTTGAAAAAGCCCGTAACACTGAGCTTGGCCAGATGCTACCGGATCTTCAGGATGCTATGGAAGCTATCAATGACCGAGTGGTAGATCTGATGATTCCCTTCAAAAACAAGTGGTATGACGACCCGCGTTGTAATGGCAGCGCGAGCATCAAACAGGTGCTCCCTGTCGTGGTGCCCAAACTCTCCTATAAAGAGCTCGGCATACAAGAAGGTGGTTCAGCTCAGAGACTATGGATGGAAGCTGCGCTTGATGGCAAGCATCCGGTCGAAAAAGAAAAGATATTCAGTGATCTTGTCGAATATTGTAAGCTCGACACACTCGCTATGGTTGAAATTCATAAGAGACTACGAGAAGTATAATGCCTCAGATATCTTGTATTCAAGGCAACATCGTCGAACAAGAAACAGACGCGATTGTGAACGCCGCTAATAGGCAACTATTTGGCGGTAGTGGTGTATGTGGGGCAATATTTGACGCTGCAGGCTATGATGAAATGACAGAAGCATGCAAGAAGTACGGCCACTGCGAAACGGGTGACGCAGTCATAACTCCTGGGTTTAAATTGCCTGCCAAGTACGTTATACATACCGTCGGGCCAGTCTACGGAGAAAACGAAAATGACGCTGAACTCTTACGGAGCTGTTATTGGCAATCGCTAAACTTAGCTGAAGAAAAATCACTTAGCTCTATCGCCTTCCCATTGATATCCACTGGCATATACGGCTACCCAAAAGAAGAAGCGGTGCGAATTGCGATAGATTCTATTAAAGAGTTCTTTAATGACAACCATACTAGCAGTATTGAACACGTAATACTCTGCGCCTATAACGAAGAGGATGCGAAGCTCGTATCAAAAATACTTAGGTAGCGTCGTGATTATCAGCATACTGGCAGGCCTAACCCCGTCGGTGGCCGATATAGTATAATTATATTATGGTCGAGAAAACTAACATCGCCTACATTGATGGCCAGAACCTTTATATGGGTACTACGAAAAGTACTCCAAAATGGCATGTTGATCTAGCGCGCCTCCGACGATACCTAGCAGACAAGTATCATGTGGCCGATGCATACTACTACCTAGGGTATGTTCAAACTGGCGAAGAGTACGAAAAACTCTATGAATCTATACAAAAAGCAGGCTTTATATTAGTATTTCGTGAGCATAATAGCGCTATGCTTGGCACGAAAAAAGGTAATGTAGATTCTGATATTATCTTCAACGCTATGAAACGTATGTACTTAAAAGAACGATTCGATAAAATAGTACTCGTATCAGGTGATGGAGATTACAAAATGTTAGTAAATTTAATTTCTGAAGAAAAGAAGCGAACTCATAAACACATCTCTATCACCCCAAGGGCTGGTGGTACTGACATGAGTGGTGGTGCAATAAACGAATCTGTAATTATTGATATGAAACACTTCAATAAAATTCATGGAGTGACCGACAAGGTTGGCCACGCTCAGCCAGGTGTGTATTATAGAGATTTTGAAGTTGAGACTTTAAAGCATGGTTTAATAATGCCGAGTTTTCCGGCAAGTCGAGATCTCTGTACTATTGGTGGAATGGTCGCCAATAATGCTGGCGGTGAAAAGTCGCTAACTTATGGTAAAACGGAAGAATTTGTTACTGAGCTAAAGGTAGTTTTTTCAGATGGTAATGAATACACGGTCAAGCCTCTAAATCAAAAACAGCTAAAAGAAAAAATCGCTCAGAATGACTTTGAGGGTAATATCTACAAACAGGTATTTGAGCTAGTAGATAAAGATTACAACACCATTAAAGCCGCTAAGCCGAATGTCAGTAAAAACTCGACTGGCTATAATTTGTGGGATATTTGGGACAGAGAAACTGGTATTTTTGATCTGACAAAAGCTATGGTAGGTTCTCAGGGTACACTGGGCATAATTACCGATATAAAGTTCAAGCTTGTCCCGAAGCTGGAGCACAACGGCACACTGGTTATATTTTTAAGAGATATGAGTATATTGGGTGAAATGATAAATAAGGTTATGGAATCCAGGCCAGCAGCATTTGAAGGTTTTGATAATTATACTTTGGGGCTTAGTTTTAAGCTCTTCTTTTCATTCCGCAAAAAACTCGGTTGGGCTGGCTTAGTTACATTAGCTTTTCAGCTATTTCCAAATTTAATAATGCTAATGCGAGGTGTTCCTAAAATGGTTCTTTTAGTAGAGTTTGAAGACGATGACCCGAGTGTGGTTTCGCAAAAAATTAAAGATCTACATCAGAAATTGAAGATATTTAAGCATAAAGCACTGTTTGAGATCGATGATTCCGAAACTAAAAGTAAAAAGTTCTGGATTATGCGAAGAGAAAGCTTCAATCTACTTAGAAGCAAAGTTAAAGATAAGCACACAGCGCCGTTCATGGATGATTTAATTGTCCGGCCAGAACATCTACCAACATTTTTACCTGAACTTCGTCAAATTTTAGATAGCTATGACTTTTTGGCAACTGTGGCAGGTCACATGGGTGACGGAAACTTCCACGTCATACCACTTATGAACGTTGAAAATAAGCTAGAGAGAATTAAGCTAGCCCCGGCCATGATTGAAGTCAACGAATTAGTCATGAAGTACAAGGGTTCACTTTCTGGCGAACATAACGATGGGCTGATTCGTGGACCATGGCTTCACGTAATGTATAACAAGAAAATAATGAACAGCTTTAAGCATCTAAAAACAATCTTTGACCCACTAAATATTTTAAATCCAGATAAAAAGACTGACGCTCACTGGGAATTTAGTATGAACCATCTCCGCCAGAAGTTTTAAAAAGTCGTAGTTAGTAAGTCTGTAAATATACTATTGACTAATAAGATAATTTCTGATATAATCACATATAATGTCAACAATTGAACAACAGAGTGCTAAAAGTGATGAAAGCCAAAGGTTTACAGATGAAGATTTACTTGATCTTCGTCTAGATGGTGTACTTCATGAGGTAATTTTACCTATACTAGAAGAGGGTGAAGAAACCCACGACTTAAATGATTGGCAACGGCTTACGTTGACCGAACTTAGTAATGATTTAGGGCCAGACCAAACCGTCGATCTTCCTACCAGAACCGGCAAATCACATTTAATACGTCGTATTGCACTGCAGGCAGCCGGCAACGGCATCAGTGTTGCCATTCTTGCGCCACGACGACATATTTTAAACGAACATGGTGAAGAAATTGAAGCCCTGAGTACCGAGACCGTGACTGTGAATGGCAAGAACATTGAAATGCATTCAACCCAAAAAATGGCACGTAGTACCGATGAGGATTTTCCTAATATTGATGGAATCGACCTAGTATTAATTGACGAAGGCCATAAAGCACTGGGCCAAGCAACTGTAGCTGGAATACGCAGGCAGTTCCCTAATGCTGTACGAATGACTTTTACTGCTACGCCAGACTATGCTCAAAACAGATCAGTCACAGATGAATACGGGCCGAAGGTAGTTAGTAAATCAATTGTAGAGGCGGTAGAACGAGGCAAGGGTCCACCTATTCGTTCTTTTTTGTATAAAACTCAGGCACGTATTCCAAACCTTGATCCGAACAATTCAGACTTTACAGTCCGTGAATTAAAAAGGCTGGCTCAATTTTCGGCTCGCAATGCTGCCATAATTGATATGGCTGAGGATTTAGTTGCTCAAGGCAGACAGGGTCTAATTACAACAATACCTGGTGGCGATTTACTGCACGCCGAAATACTTGCTACGGAACTAACCAAGCGAGCAATAGAGCACGATGGCATAAAACGGCCACTTCGTGTTGTAGTAGCGCGAGGTTCCGATGAAGGCATTCAACAGGCTATGCAAGATTTTGAGTCGGGTGAAATTGATATATTGCTATATTGCGATTTATTGAGAGAAGGCTACACAACCAATGCAGCATCATTTTTAATTAATGGCCGACCTACTACATCTATAGTGAACATTACTCAAGATGTTGGTCGAATTCTGCAGCCAAAAGATGAAGATGTTATAGCAATTGATTTTCTGGATGATAGTGTTAAGCACCAGTGTACAATTTTTGATGTACTTCAACTTGATAGAGCAACACAGGCTCATGCATCGGGACCACGAAGTCTAACATCGGAAGCTAATACGGATTCTAATAGAGACACATACATGCGAGGTATATTCCGTAAGTCTATTGTGGAAGCACTAGGTAAGTATGATAAACGGCTTATTTCAGAGCTTTACTACAAATTTGCTTCACAAACTCCTCATGAGCGAAGACAGAATGCTTACCACAAATTAAGAGCTGAAGAGTTTGCTAGAGAGGCAAAAATTTGGGGTAAGATATTAGAAAAAGAAGGCCTAGGGCCAGAGCCAGCAGACGATCTTTTCATGATTCCAATTGATAACAAAATCATAAACCCCATAAATACAGATGACTTAGGTGAGGGCTATACAGCTAATCTGTTTGGATACACTAGCACTCCATCAACTCGAAAAGATGCTTGGATAGGATTGGGTGACGGTCCACTTATATTGCCAACTGTTTCTTTCCCAGATGAACAACTTGAAGACTTACGTCTTAATAGCAGAATAGTTTGGCCCGAAACAGACCCTCAAGAATTAGCTACAGGCTCAGGATCTAAACTACATACCCACATAGTCAATGAGGCGCTTACCCAGCTCACAGAACAGGAGCAGCGTATCATCAGATTAAGATTTGGCCTATATGATGGTGGTGGTGCTAGTACATTGGATGAGGTCGGTGCCATGGAGCAACTTTCTAGAGAGCGTATTCGACAACTTGAAGCCAGAGCGATGGCCAAGCTCAGAGGTCCTGGTAAAATCGACAGTTTAGTTAATATTGCTGAAGAATCTAGTATAAATGACGAGCCAACAAGAGAAGACATACTTGCATATCGGGCGCTCTTAAAATCTTTGGATGATATGGATAATGGGATTTTTGGAAGTTCAAAACCTCAAAATAGTGCAACTGCCGAAAGTATAAGAGTTGGTCAGAATAAAGAGCTCATAAAAAGACGAAACTCCTACTATAGAACACTATCCATGACATTTTACGACAGACTTAATGATTTTGATGACGTACATAGTGCACATGCAGTAGTCGACATGGTTGCACAAGAAATGGAAGGTTACAGCCCAAATAATTACACGGCTCATGAACGTATAGTTAGAATTCTTGGACGTAAGTTTCAGCGGATTGAACTAGTTGATGCAGCTAATTTAATATTTAATTCAAAACCTTATAATTACTACTATATGACACAAGTAGAAGCTCAAGAACTAAGAGCTCAGCTAGATAACTTGAAATCTCAGCTACTATCGGCCCTAAGCGTCAAATAATAAATGACAGATAGTTCCCGGTATATATTTTAAATAATTTATAGACTTAAGGGTAGTGGTAACTAATAAAAGACTGACTCCCATTGTGAGTGAAGCATGAACCACCTCAGCCAAAAATTCTAAAAAAAATTTAATTCACCTAAGTTTTCACTCCATAATCATTTACTGTTGAGTGCAGATGTATGAATAGGAGCGGAGCCAGACGGGTAAATTCTGTAATCTATTGTGTTTAGAATATATCCACGTGGCGTCTTAGTGTCGTACTCAACAGTTGCAACGCCACCGATCGACTCGGCGACTCTTCTGCTTGCTATATTGCGTTTATCGACTGGGTAGACGAGGTAGTCATATTCTAAATTATTTTCAGCCCATGTTTTTAGAGCAGCGATAGCTTCTTTGCCATAGCCATTGCCGTGAGATGCTTGCTTGAACCAGAGGCCAAATTCAGGAGCTTTTGTATCAATTTTATGCAAAGCAACGCATCCCAAAAACTCTCCCGTATGGTCTTTAGCTACCATTTGCAGATCTATACCTCTTTTATTTTTATCAATCTCTGATTCAACAAATAATTTTGTTTCACTAATGTCATCCGGAACGGAGGGGTACATATATGTAGAAATATCTTCAGTGAAGTTAGCATATATATCCCCAATATGGTCTTCAGTAATAGGCACTAGCTTAAGTCTGCTTGTCTCAATATGCTGTAAAATACGATCTTTCATACCGATATCATATCAAAAATAGGCCAAGGTTGTTACTTGATTTTTTACTTATTCTTGGCTGGAGCTAGTGGATGCGTTTCAGGAAGATTATCCAGAAAATGGATCACAGGTAAATGGGATCGACGACTCTTTTGCCCTGCCTGATCGAATGATAGCTTTGTTAAAGTAGCCTAGCGTTACGTCTAACTCATGGGCTATGACAACAAACTTATCTCTTCCTAATGCAATGCCAATCTCGGTCTGGACGCCTTCGGAAGATTTGCTTGAGATAATGGACAGCAAGCCATCACAGGTATTGATCTCAGACTCATCCAATCGAAACGCCTCGGCAGGATCATTACTGTTAATCTTATACTCATCAGCCCGCAACGCACAAAAAATTTCATGACCATACTTCTCGAGTTTGACTAAGTTTTCTTCAAGCCATTCTCTGTATTCAGGAAATACTTCTCCTGTTTCATAGTTTACATTTGAAGAATATGATGCGGCAACAAAGATTTTCATTAGATATATAAAATACCACAAAAGTGGTATCTATAGTATTGCTTATGCATGGCTGGGGCGAAGGTTCCTTAAGATAACTTTTTCTCAGCAGGAAGATGACCCGATTATCGATGTTGATGAGATCCGAGAATTACTTGATGAGGAGATCAAGGAGGGTGATAATGAATAATTCAACTCTCTTTGACAACAATACGTTCTATAAAGCGTTTGAGCACGATTTGAGACGTGCTAGGCAGTCTGTAATCATAGAAAGCCCCTTCATCACCAGAAGAAGGATGGAGCAGCTATTACCGCTACTTACGAAGTTGCGCCATAAGAGTGTAAGAATAGTAGTGAATACCAGAAATCCAGATGAACATAATGAAGAATATGCTATCCAGGCAGAAGATGCAGTAGCAGCAATGCAGGATATTGGCATAAAAGTGCTCTATACCGTTAAACATCATCGGAAGCTTGCCATAATCGACGAGGAAATACTTTGGGAAGGTAGCTTAAACATCCTATCCCAAGGTGATAGTTGCGAGGTAATGCGTCGGACTGTCTCTAGCAGCCTCGCCTGGCAGATGATATGTTTTACTAAACTGGAGTTGGTTATTCAGGGAAGTCGTTGATGTTGATATCAAGCACCTTGGATAGCTTCTTGATGGTCGGGTAGGACGGCTGTTGAATGCCCTGTTCAATCTTTGCAATAGTATTAGAATGAACACCAGTTTTCTTGGCAAGATCAGTTTGAGTCAGGCCTTTGGCGGCTCGGGCATCTTTAACTAGTTTTGCTGCTGATTTACTACTCATAGGTTTCTCATCTATATTATACCATTTAGGCACTAGCTAGATGGGAGTTCCTCAACTGTGGGCGGTGGCATCACAAATGGATCGCCGTGATACTCAACTCCTTCGATATCAGGAGTTTCACCAAATACAATACAGACAGCCTTGTGGAAGCCTAGCTCGTTGTACATAGTGTAAGCATTATAGTCATCACTCATGACAAGTTTGCCGTTCTTAGCATAGACATGTAGAGGAGGCGGCACATCATCTCTAGCTTTGCTTTCGAAGTATGCGCGATATTGGTCACTTACTGTTGGCTTAAAGTCGGAGAAAGGCTTAATCGCATCCATTTCCGCCATAGCCATCCTACAAAGACTGTCACCTTTATATGCTCGCTTTAAGAGTTCAATGAAATGATCATCCCTTGGCTCGGTATCTTCGGTAAAGTCAGCATTGGTTATGTCGGATAGTTTCATTCTAGTGTTCCACGTTTAAAGTTGAGGTCTTTCATATATGGTAGCGCAGAGGCTGCAATAATTACAATCGCACCAAGCAGCGCAAGCGCACCAGGACGTTCATGAAAGAAAATCATGCCAGTTCTGGCTCAGAGACATCTTTATGGCGAACCATAATAAGATCTTGCGCAGGAGTATTATCTCCAAGCATAAAATGTGTCACACCTACGCGTTCAAAACCATACTTCTCATATAGCGGTAAAGCTTTGGTGTTTTGATCCCAAACCTGAAGGTAGATATTTGGAGCAGCTGCCATTTCTGGTTCAGCAAGTGCTGCATCCATCAGTTTTGTACCAATACCTTGTCCTTGAAGTTCTGTATCAATATACAATCGACCAAGTTCTCGATCAGCCTCTTGAGGATCGACTTCAGGTATCAGTACTTCGCCGAACTGCACATATCCAACAATTTTATCGTCTTGTTTAGCGACCCATATATGACTAGTATTCATGGACTTCGTGAAGTATTCCACCGAGCGATTATCAGCTAAAGATTTTTCTAAATCATCTGGGTTCATTTTATCTCCAAAGGCATCAGTAAAACTCCGAGCAGCGAGATCGGCGAGCTCAGTTAGCTCTTGAACTTGTACTGGCTCAATATCAATGCTTTGAGTAGATGTCTTTTCCTCGGGTAGCAAAGACGACTCTTCAATAGCTGGAATAAACGGCTCAGAAGGTTTTGGTTGCTGATTTTGGCTCATACAGACACTCCTTTAATAGTTCAGGGAACTCTCGATATGGCTGGTTCATTGAAGTTGAACCAAAATGCCCGTCATGTTTAATAAACAGCTTTCCACCAAGATTATCGTGCATTCTCTTACCTTGCTTGTGGTCGCAACCCCAAGGGTCATTGTCTGAGTTAAAGAATATAAAGCTTTTCGCACTCTGCTTGATCTTTTTCCAATCATAACTATCCTGCAAGATTACATCGCGATCTCCAGATAACGGCTCAGAAAAACCAGCAACTAGCACAGCTTTGTGTATTCTTTGATCTGACTTTTCAAGCATTGCCAGGATTAAAGGGACGCCAGCCGAGTGACCTATAAGCAATGTTTCCTCGGTAAGCGGGAACCGTTCCATTACGCCAGGCAAGAATTCAGCAATTGGTACTCGATTCATATCTTTGTAGTAGGGTAATTCTACTTGATAGCCAGCCTTTTCAAGTCCAGTCTTCAGCCACTCATACCAAAAGTCTTCTGGTTTACAATCGGTGCCATGAAAAATTATTGCTTTCTTCATGACTCCTCCTCATTTAGTGGCATTTGCTCTACGGTCATAGACCGCGTCAGCTTTGGGATAAGCTCTTGTAAATTAGGTTCTTTAAATTCATACATAAAGCCTTCCTGCTCACTTGCTGGTGTCACATATACAATGCGGTCAATGTGAGCCCAGGCGGCACAACTAAAGCACATTGTGCACGGTTCATGGCTACAGTAGAGCGTTGCTCCATCCATCTGCCAATTACCAAGTTTCTTACCAGCAGCAGCTAGGGCAGAAACCTCGGAATGCAGCGAAGGATCGTTGGTTTCTAGAACACGACCATGTTCAGCAGCAATCACTTGTCCATCTTTAACAACTACCGCTCCAAAGTTGTAGGGCTTGGCAACTTGATTACCAACATCTATTGCTTGCTTAAGATAATCTTGATCAGTCATAGTGCTAACCGCTTATCAATATAGAAACCTTCTTTGGTTACTCCATCATTTGTCCAACCTTCTTTTGTGACCGCTTTATAGATTTTTGTGGGAGCACTTCCTGTACAATTTTCTCGATCAAGCTTGAAGATTTTCGTTGAGCTGTTGTAGAGCTCAATTGCAGCATCGAGTTCACCTTCACTGACCTCAGAAGCCCGTACTCGAAGATACAAACCAATTCCTTCTCCCTCTGGCAAAGCAGAATTAAAAATCGTTACATATATGTTAGGGTTAATGTTTATGTTTTTAGAATGCTGAGCCTCTGTTGGTGACCACCAATAGATATCAAAGTTGTCATCAAATACATACCAGACTGGAGCAGCCCATGGTGCACCGGTCTCATCTACGGTCGATAAGGTGGCGTACCTAATTTGTTTAAGTATCTTCTTGCCTTTGTCGTTCATAGTTAGAGTATAGCTTATATTGTCACTTTCTTGCGACTACCCGCAAACTTAGCCAGAACAATTAAACCATTCATAATTACTATGTAGAGCGGATATATATACAGAATGTAATCGGTCGAGGTACCAACGGCGAGCATTGAGAAGAAACCAGCAACCGCTGCTAATATCCACTGCAAGTAAACTTCAGTCTCCGGATGAATATACGCTTTATAGAGCGTTGGCAAAGCTGCGATGCAGTCGATCATCACGGCAATTATAGTTGTGGTTCTAGTGTCTCGGGTAACTGCCCACAGTGCAAACAGAGCCAGTGAGGCAAAAAGTACTAGTAAATCGAACTTACTGCGACCACCCATACCTCTTTTTATTGAGAGTAAGAAGACAATAGTAACTAGTATTGTAGTGCTGCCAAAGAAATAGGCAGAATACCCGCCGCCATTCATCACTTGGTTAATAAATGTGATCGATGTTAGTACTACCCAAATCCCCCAGGTAATTCGTTGCGGCTTAACGGTGCCCTTAAATATACCTCGGATATACGGTACATAACCGATCAGGTTAATGATTACAGAGAGTAGTCCGGGCCAGAATAGCTTGTCTTGGAACATACTTTATTGCCTTTTCTCAAACCATTCTTGTGGTCTATTAAATTGCCACGGGTCACGAGTATTAGATTTATGGATAGTTACATCTCTCCAAACATCACCTACAATGTACGGCTCCTTGTCTAGCCATTCTTGAAGTTCTTTCTCACTCGAAAAATCTACGAGAATCATAGAACCTTTCATGCTACCGTCGTCATGGAGCAATGCAGCACCGTACCACATATTGCCAGATTGTCGGAGCTCTTCGCCCATATCAATGTGTTGTTGACGCACCTTTTGACGACGAGCTGGAGCTTCGTTATCTGTACCATCTAAACCGATCACTATGAATTGCATAACATAATCTTAACACTTTATCCCTGTTTCGTTGAGTTGTAGAATGTGATTAAGGGAAGGCTCTATAGCCATTAGCACTTAGACGTAGAGAGTGCTAATGGCTATGATATAATATATGTATGGACAACGGGGTAAATACTAACTCGATCACAGTTATCCTTGGCTTAGCCACGGCGGCTCTAGCCGGGGGCTTAATGACGGGACTCATCAGTTACGCCAAGAGTCAACGAGCTAGGCGTCGTCGTATTATCGCTGAAGCAGTCGAGGTTGCCTTTGATAGGATAGAAATACTATATAAGATTCGGCGGCGTCCAACCGACACTGCGCTACTCGCACAGGATGAACTTAATATACGCAACGAAATGCATCAGATACAATCAAAAACCGAGTACTACATTTCGATACTTTCTAGCGAGTCTGTTTGGCTAGGATCGTGTTACGAGAAGCTCATTAACAAGATCAGGAGCCAGACCGAGCCTTTGTTTCAAGATGCTTGGGCTCAAAAACCAAAAGGTGTTGGTATTCAGCTTAAGGAATCAAAGCAGCCGAACTTAGGCAATTCACGACGAGAGTTTATCTTGGAAACTCAAAGATACTTCAACCCGCTGCGTCGACTTGTATTCGCATCAATCTTTCGATTATGGAGGCTAGTCCATCGTGAGCAGTCTTGATAAAAACAGTACAGATCGTGCTTTGGAGCACTTCTTAAGGAGGATTATCCTCATAAAGAGACAGCACGAGCGAGCATCGACTGCAGTTAGCACGATCAAGACAACTATAAGAAATAGTGACGCATGCCCTAGTGACGCCAGCATCTTTGAGCAAGGATCATTTTCTACCCGAACCACACTCAAGCCCGATACAAAACGACTAGCTACAGCTGAATTCGATGTTGATATCGCCATTGAAAGTAATCAGTGGGATACTAGTGACCCTAAAAGCGCACTCGAAATTGTGCACGACATACTATTAAACAGCGGCATCCCGGCAAGTAGGCTAAAGGTTAAGGCATCATGTGTACGAATTATTTACGCCGATGGGTCTGAGGGCGAGAAGTTTCACGTAGATGTAGTCCCGATTCTTATTTATGGCACAACCAAATACGCAGCGAAGTGTACTCCTGATGAAAATATGTGGGTCGAGAGTGATCCTGGCAAACTAACCCGTTGGTTCAACAGCAAGACCGGTACTGAGCCAACTTTCCGTGCACAGTATTTGCTTATGAAGCGCTTCGCACAAATGAACGGCATTAAAATTCCATCGATTGCTATACAGAAGATTACATCTGACGCATACGTGTTTAAAGACTCCAGTTCACGTTACTTGCGAGAGCTGCTCGATATGTGTCGTATCGTTTTGCAAAACCTCAGTGACCCAAATTACGCACTAACGAACCCCGTAAACAGCGATGAAAATATCCGCGAACGTATTAAAGATGGCGAACTAGATAAGTACAAAGACCTTATAAGCAACGTGGTCAAATCTATCGAGCGTTTTAGCACTAATGGCACATACGCTGATGTAGTGGCATTATTTGGAGACAAATTCCCCGTAAATGAAAGTCACGAGAGGGAGCTATCGTTGCGTGCCAAGGGCATATATTTTGATTGTGACTTTTCTGATCGAGTGTTGCTAACCGCCTCTGCTACGAAAGGCGATGTAGACAACACCAGCTACTTCCTCACCGTAGCTCATGATCATAGCAATTACGAAGGCCGGCCTGCTGTTGATAACATAAAACTTACGGTTAGCAATATATTGCCACATCACGTTGCCTTGTGGCAGATCATGAATGATCCTAAGGAAGTTCCTTTTCAGATTCGGGGCAACTTTGAAGAATCAAATGAAGAATCCAAACGTCCCGCTACTGAGCATAGATCTGAATCTATTTCATATGCCGGAAAACATTTCGTAAGGGCATTCATCGTCAAGGGCGATCGCTATAAGGCTGTGTCTCACCGTTTTGATGTTAATGTAGCTCGAGCAGCTGCGTAGCTCAACCTATACTAAATGTATTCCACTGACTTGAATCAGTCGCACTATAATCACTGCCTACAAATATCTTCCATGTATCTAGTTCGCCAGGGATCAGTATACCGCCATCATATTCTTTGTGCTCAACAAGCCATGATTTAAGCCCTTCTGCACGGCTTCCAGCACTATCAGCCGTCTCGCCACTTTTGGTGTCTACTATCCATACCTTATTCTTAGTCTTTATAAACCAATCAGGATAAAACAGCTTCTCAACCTCACCATCCATATACGGCACAGCGAAGTAAAGACTTCCATGATCGCCATTCTTATGCCACCACTCAACGTCCTCGTTGTCATCTATAAATCGCAAAAACTTTTCTTCGTTCTTCTTGCCCTTATAGTCCTTGCCTATATAGAAACTGTCATAAGCGTTCCGCTTTACTTCCAACACTTCGTACAAATCAGTGAAGCGGTCATTAGCCAGAGGTAATTCTATATTGGCTACGCTGCGCTCACGGTACTGTTCGGCTTTTTTAGCGACCTCTTTGGTACGCAATGGACGATAGTCCCACAGAGATTTGCGTATTAACGCAAGCAATACACTGTCGGCACCCATGAGATCATTCATAATCACTTTATAGTAATCAGCACGGTCCAATTGTGTATTATTGCCAAACCATACATTGAGCGCAGACTTTAGTGGGCCCCAAGAACGGGCGGGTGCATACTTTGTTCGTTCGTCAGTCTGTTCACTCACTATCTTAAAACAATAGAGATTATATAGGCGTTCGATATCATGTAATGAAACTGTTTGTGCCTGACTGCTGCCTTCAGCCTTTAGCTCAGCTACAAAGTTATCGTAGTCATCTATCTCTACTCCTGTAATAATGTCGCTCGTAATATCTGGTTTAAGGTTTAATCCTTTGGCCGCGATCTTAGTCATGCGCTCGCGAATATCAATAGAATCTTGAATATCAAAAAAGTTATTAGCGGTTTCTCCAAAAATACGCTGGAAGGAATCGCCTAAGTCATTATAGTCGTTTCGAGCAGATGTTACGGTCTCTAGCGTCAGTGGCTTAACCTGAGGCTTGCGCACAGACTCATAAATAGTTGGTCGATTGTCGCCAATGCCATTCTTATCATATGTAGCTACGACTTCGTTGCGTTTATAGTTTGTGTATAAATAGCCTAAGTTTAGTGCAGGAACTGTAAAGTGCTTGGCGAGAGGCATGCGCAAAATACGCCCTACAGTCTGTATTGCAAAAGTAGCGTTTTTAATTTCACGGAACATGACTAGCACTCCAGCGCGAGGGCAGTCCCAGCCAGTAGCTGCGGCTTGCTTGAAAAGTAAGAATGACACAGGAGAGTCATTCTCAACGATTGTAGTAAGGTTGATCTTGTCTCTATCTAGCCAGACCGCAATTTCGTCATCAGTGACACCCTTTTTCTTCAGGAACGCAACTACGATATCTCGCTTACTAGTTCCAGTCTCTACGCTAGCCTTATCATCGTTTGGCAACTGTATTAACACTAGCGGGTTTATACTTTCGTCGATATTCTTGTAGTGGTTCAGAAGCTCTAAGCGTTTCTGCCATGCAAGCTCTAGTAGTATTTCGTCTTGGTTGGTTTCTGTACCCGCAAACTTATGTAAGTCTTCTTCAGTTTGAAATATGATTTTTTCTTTAAGCAGTCCACTTTCAATCACATCTTCACGAGGCACCTCCACAGTCATAGCTCCTGCATTTTGTGGCGTGGCTGACACGCCTAAAATAATACGCGGCTTGATAACATTCTGTATTAAGTCGCTTGCTAGTACCGTATTCGCAGACAAATGCTCTTCGTCGATGATAAGTACAATCTCACGGCGTTTAGCGTGTGTGGCATCCATGTATGTATCAAAACTTATAGTAGTATCGCCATCTGTACGCAATTTTCGGTTTTCAGAAGATTTACTGACCAACTTTTCCCAGTTGATAAAAAACACAGCGTTGCGTGGCAAGACACCATCACGCAGATCATTCATATCTAGTAACTTGTTTTCACTTGCTCCGTCATAATACTCGAATAACTTATCTTTGCTTTGTTGTGCAAGTGAGCCCTTGGTAATCCATAGAAACGCCACATCTGCATTAGTAAAGCGAGGTTCGCCCGTCAGATCACGCAGGAACTGCGCAATCATTGTTGTTTTGCCACTACCAGTAGGTGCTTTAAGGATCAGGTTTGCGCCTCGTGTTTCACTCTTCCACAACATCAAAAAGTTATCTTTGAGTTTTGAAACAGCAGTTTCCTGGAATGGCTTGAGAACTATCATTTGGCAATCTCCTTATACACTTCAATCAGTGGTTCAGGGATGTCCTCTACACTAATCTTTTTACTGGCGTATTCAGCGCCAGCATTTTTACCCCAACCAAACACATATAACTTTACGGGTTTTTCTTGGCCATTTAACTTTGTTAGATATTCATCAATCATAGTCTTATCTTCGCGGAAATAGACTGCTGTAAGTTGCTTGGCATTTTCATAAGTTTGCCAATGATTCGTTTGCTCAATCTGCTCAAACGAATTTTCACGCAGGGCAATCATAGCACCCATCTCGCGAGTAATCTCTAACTTATCCTTGTCCGTCAGGCTACCTAGACCGGCTGTGTCAACAAAATCCGTCTTATAGTAGCGTAGGTTAGCTGGTATCCCAGCTGTGTCGTTATAGCCAGCTATAACCTTGTTTATACGTTCGTAGGTGACGTCTTCAGCTATGCCGTTCTCGTTATTGGTACAGAGGATGAACTGACGACTGCCGCCATCTTGAGCGTTAAGCTCTAAAACAGCGTGTCCGGTAGTTCCTGATCCGGCAAAGAAATCAAGCACAACGGCATCTTTCTTAGGAGAGCACACTCTGATACAGTCTTCCACGGCATATACGGACTTAGGAAAGTCAAACATATGACTCTTTCCAAACATTCTTGTTAGTAGATTAGTTCCATGGGAACCAGATGCATATTTTGGTTTGTCCCATAGCGTATTTGGCAATGAACCCTCAGAAGGATAGTTCCTTCTATGGAGTTCGGTTCTTCCGCCAACTTTTCTTACCTGCAAGTGACTTGGATTTGCCAAAACTCTCTCATGACCCCACTTCCAGACTCTTTCATTTTTAGCATTATCAACAGGCAGAACCTCCACTTCATCACTCTCTGGACTATCTAGGATTAACCACGCCTTATTGTCATTATTCCATTCCATTTTAGGGAGCCTGATAACCTCACCTTTAACATAGAGTGGATAAAACTGTTTTGGCCTATCGGAACGATGAGAGTCAGAGCCAGTCTTGCGAAAGTTCTCCCAAAGATACCCGTGGCCATCCTCGTCTATTTCAGGGTACCTTTCTAGTTGCTTATCCGACCTAGGGAGTCTTCCGACTGTTGACCTTGTTGTTTTCTCATAAAAAAGAGCATACTCGTGATTAATAGAGAATCCCTTTATTGTAGATCGGCCTTGCGGATTGTTTCGTATCACAACGGTACCCAGTCTGTGCTCAACACCGAATATGTCATCTAGCAACATTGCGAGTCTAGGAAGCTCATAATCATCGATCGTTACACATATGATGCCGTCATCGGCCAGCAGGTTTTTTGCAATCCTGAGCCTGTTATCCATAAAAGACAACCATTTGCTATGTCTGAAGGCATCTGTATCATCCACATAATCGTTGTTATATCGCCAATCACGGGCACCGGTGTTGTATGGTGGATCAGCGTAGATAACGTCTATCTTGCCAGCGTGGGTGTAGTTGAGAGTGGTGAGCGAGTGAAAGTTATCACCTTCGATGAGAAGGTTGGTAGGGTAATCATCTCCAGCATCATTTATAACTCTGTCTTTAACTTCGTTAAGCACCGGCAACTTACTGTTACAGTCTTTTACTACCTGCTCATCCTTTGGCTCCCACACCAAACCGAACCTTCGGCCTTTTTTGAGTTCACCAATATAAGCCAGCAATTCTTCTTTTGTATATTCTTCTAACTTTTTATTCGTCATTTATGCTTTCTGAGTTGCCGTTACATGCTTCTATGATTCATGTTCTAGTATACCTTCTTGGAATCTTTATATAAAGCAGGTTTTTGTTTTGATTGTCCTAGATAATCTCTCGTAGAAAAGTAATGTCCATATCTGCCGTACAGATTATGATAGTGCTTATGTTATAAAATAACTATTGCTTTTTTGCAAATCATTGTTCTATTATGAAATTACAAACTATCAACGGAGGGTCACATGGCTAGAAGTTCCACGGATATCAAAATAACTGTGCT
>OEIV010000121.1_pt1 | contig 49208 bp, 43 predicted proteins | sample 1539231 | NCBI WGS metagenome assembly OEIV01 (sample SAMN03794762, study PRJEB22550) | activated sludge metagenome | feature: wastewater treatment plant; material: activated sludge; isolation source: Wastewater treatment plant of a petroleum refinery complex | place: Argentina: Buenos Aires ...
TGATCATCAGAACAAACAAAACCCACAAGCCATTGGTATCAACTTTGTATAGAGAGGCAGGGATATAGCAAGACCGCCGAGACTTCCGATGAATTGGGACGACATACTTGTAAAGTCGGACATTAAAACAGGCTAAATTAGAATTAAATTTAAAACAAAAAAAGCCCAGATAAATCTGAGCTTTTAAGCGGGGCCGACGAGACTCGAACTCGCGACCTCCTGCGTGACAGGCAGGCGTTCTAACCAACTGAACTACGACCCCGTGGAAATTTGAAGGCCAAATATATAATCTGGCAGTAAAAAATCAAAATTTATTAATCACCAAATGATATTCCTAGAGACTTTGCTACAAATACCGCTTGATCATCTGGACTTACTAATTTTTGGTGCGAAATTGCATCTTCTATCTTAACATTTTTAATTTCATTCCCTTTTAATGCAACCATTCTGCCAAACTTTTTATTCGCAACTAGATCTATTGCAAAAGCGCCGAATTTTGTTGCTAGAATTCTATCATAGGGTGTTGGACTTCCACCTCTTTGAAGATGTCCGAGAACAGTCACACGAGTTTCTCGTCCAGTCAACTCTTCTATTTTATCTGCTACAACTTTTCCTATACCGCCAAGCTGGACTGGGTCCGTTCTTTTTATATCACTTCCTCTAGTAACTATTTCGCCACCTAAAGGTTTTGCACCTTCCGCAACACAGACTAAGGAAAATCGTTTGCCCATTAATTCTCGCTCATGAATCTTAGCAGCAATCTTATCCCATGAAAAAGGAATTTCCGGAATCAATATTATATCCGCACCACCGCTTAAGCCTCCATTCAAAGCAATCCAACCAGCGTATCTACCCATTACTTCTACCACAATTACTCTGTGATGCGAGGAAGCTGTTGTATGAAGTCTATCTAATGCCATTGAAACTACATAGACAGCTGAATCGTGACCAAATGTTACATCAGTTGCTTCAAGATCATTATCAATGGTTTTTGGCACACCAACTATGTTCATTCCAAGCTTAGACAATTTATTACAGATATGCATCGTACCATCGCCGCCAATTGCAATTAATGCATCAAGACCCCATGATTTATAATTTTTTATTGCCGATGCTGATTTATCCTGTATTTCTATTTTACCGTTAACTTCAACCGGCCAATGATAGGGATCACCCTTATTTGATGAGCCTAAAATTGTTCCTCCTCTTGAAAGTATACCTGAAACATCAGCATTAGTCAATTCTTTAGCTTTTCCTTCAACTAGTCCTTCAAATCCATCAATAATTCCATAGACAGACATTCCATAGTCTTCTGCAGGTTTTGTTACGCCTCTAATTACTGCATTTAATCCGGGGCAGTCGCCTCCGCCCGTCAAAATTCCGATTCTTCTTATTCCATTCTTTTTAGCCATTTTTACTTTTAGATCCTTCTATTTCTTAAAAATACTTTGTGAATTCTTAAAATGAAATTTAATCATTTTCATTAAATAATTATCATCAAATTGATTAAAAACACGCTTTGCCGCAATATTTACCAATGAACCGCCACCCTTGGGAATATTAAAACCCACTTCCCTGCTTTTTACATTAAACCAATCTATAACTTTTGCCCTGGCTAATATCGATGCTGCAGCAACAGCCGTGTATCTTTCAGCCCTTGGTGTCTGATAAAGATTTACATCAATATTTTTTTTCTTCAATTCATCTTTAATAAGTTTTTCATTACCAAACTTATCACTTATAACATTTGGACAACCAATTCTTTGCAATAAATTCTCAATTGTTTTTGAATGTGCCCAACCCATAATTTTATTAAGATTATTAAAAGATTCATAAAGTTTGTTATACTTTTCAGGATTGATCTGGACAATTTCAAAATTATCCCCAATTATCTCTTTAATCTTATATTCAATAATCTTAATATTATTATCGGAAATAAGCTTACTATCTTTAACTCCCGCTTCTTCCAACTCCAATGTTGTCTTTTTATTGATATAAACTGCCGCAACTACCAATGGACCAAAATAATCTCCCTTTCCAGATTCATCCGTACCGATGTATTCTATAAACTTAATTTCTGTTTTTTTCTCAGATTCAAAAAGTGTTTGTCCAAAAACAATGCTATTTAATTCTTTTGCTATTATTGATTCAGGGTTAGCCTGGATAACTTTTTTAATCCCTTTCTTACCAAAATACACTAACAATTTTGCCTGCTCTTTATTGCTGTTCACTATTATTTCATAGTTGTATAGTTTTTTATCCGGCTTGGAAACTGAGAATTCAAGATTTGTTATCTTTTTTGATAAATTTTCAATTTCTTTAAGAGCTTTTTGTTGGAATGGATCTTGCATAATAGGTGTTGGTTTAAGTTTGTATTTAAGCACTAATAAATTTAGTTTTCATAGTAATGAGATTTAAAAGGAGAAAATAATGAATACTTTAAGATTAAATAAATATTTTATGATAATATTGCTGATCACCTTATTTGCAGCCACAAATATTTTATCAAAAACGGTAACTCAAGATGACCAAACAATAAATGAATTTGCTTCAATATTAAAACAAAAAGTTTTATTAACTAATGATCAAGAAGCAAAGGTCATAAACATAATGTCAGAAATGCAAAAAAATATTTCATCTAATCCGAAAAATAAAACTGACTTTACTAAAGCTGCTCAGTCTAAAGTTGAAAGTTTATTAGATAGCAAACAAAAAATGAAATATGATATTATCAAAAATGATTTATGGAAAAAATTCTAATAGAACATTAACGCATTCTAACCCGGTATTAGGCCGGGTTTTTTGTTTCGATTCTATTTGCCCCATTTAAGTACTTCCACTTTAACTTCCTGAATTCCAGCATTAACCATTTCAATTTTATTTGCAGCAGCTAGTGATAAATCTAAAATTCTTCCCTTAAATTGCGGCATACGATCATTGATTCTTACTTCAACGCTCTTTCCATTTGATAAATTAGTTACTTTAACTAAAGTATTAAATGGATATGTTGGATGTGCAGCTGTTAAAGAATTCATATCATAAATCTCACCATTAGCAGTTTTTTTTCCATCAAATTCATCGGCATAAAAAGAGGCTATGCCAGTCTCAACCTCAAGCACATTTGGACTTTTTATTCGATTATCTTTTTCTGAATAATCATCAGCTCTAGAATATCTTGTTGTTGAACTGCAGCTAAAGAATATTAGAGAACCTAAAATGAACCCCAAATAATATTTTGGTGTTAAATCCATTCTAAAATTTCTATGATAAAATTGAGGCAACTTTAATAATTGCCGTTTCGGATCTCAATCTATTATCGGCAAGATTTAAAATAAGAGTTGGCTGAATATCTAAGATTTCTTTCTCTGAAAATCCGCCTTCTGGACCAAATAGAAAATAAAATTCTTTTGATGTATCAAATTTTTTATCAGCTAATTTACTTTCAGAGTTCTGTTCAAATAACACTTTTTCAACAGATAAATCTTTAAAGTTTTTAACTGATTCAAATATATTAACTCTTGGTAAATATGATTTTAACGATTGCTTCATTGCAGATAATAAAATTTTATGTATCCTGTCGATATTAAACCCTTTACTTACACTTCGCTCTGAATTAAAAAGAATAAAATTAGTAATCCCCAATTCTGTGCATTTCTCCAAAGCAAACTTAAATCTATCTGGATTTCTTAGATTAGGGATGCAAAATGTAAAGTGTTTTAGTCTATTTTGAAGAATATTAAATTTTAAGATACGAACGCTGATACTTTTCTTCTCAATGCTTGTGATAATACCTTCATAAATCTTTCCATTACCATCTGTTGCATAAAGAGAATCACCAACTTTGTTACGCATTACTTTTGTTGCATGATGATATTCCTCATCAGCAAGCTGAAATATTTGTTCATTCTCATTTAATGATGAACAATAATATAATTCGATGTTAGAAAGATATTCCAAGGTCTAAAATTATTTGTGATTTAAATTTTTCATCAAATGCAACTTCTATTCTAAAAACCTGGTAAGGTAAAATAAGGAAAGTCAATCCTAATCCGTATCCGGAATTAAATCTGTTGATTGCCCAAGGCTCTTCTCTATAATGCGCTAGACCAGTCTCAGCGAATATCTGGGTATAAAATCCTAATCTATATGACAAGAGTTGATCCGGTATAATGGGAATAAACGTAAGATCTACATTTAACTCTTCTATTATAGGATAGTAAAATTCTGCAGATAATACATAGTAATTATCTCCTTCAAATTTTTCAAAATAATGTCCGCGAATTTTTTCATCAGCGCCGATAATTGAAGCATCATAATATGGAACCACATCACCAAAGGTAAATCTTGATGCCAATCGCCACTTACTAATCAATTTATCAAATATTTTTCTATATTCTCTAAAATCAATCCACGCTACACTGTAGCTAATGTCATCAAATCCTAATCCCTTAGCAGAATAATTAATACTAGAATATATACCATTTTTTGGAAACTGTGCAAGATCTCTTGTGTCATGCTCATAACCAATTCCCAATTCAAGTAGATTATCAATTCTATCGTCGGATGCATTGATTCCAGGAATGTAAAATGGTGTTTCGATATTATTGTATCCGGCGTTAATATAGACTCTATTAAAAAGTCCCAATCTTTTACCCATAACTAATCGTAGTCCAATGAGCCGTTGACTAAAACTACCTCCATAAAGTTCTTCCGCACTTGGGCTTTTATTTGTAATATCAGAATAATTTATTGTAGATCTAATAAACAGATTTTCTTTGCCAATTATGTTAGGATTATAATAACTAAAATAAAATGTAGGATCATAACCTAAAGCAAACGCCGCTGTAAGATCCTCATTTCTACCTCTAAAATTTTTAATCCTAAAAAACATTCCATAGGATAATTTATTAAGATCATTTTCTTTAGCCTCAATTAGTGGAACGGGATATATATACCAGCTTTCTTCAATTTCAATTGTTAATATTCTTTTTTCATCTACAATTGTTGGGATAAAATAAACGTGATTAAAAATTCCTAAACTGTATACACGTTCTCGATTATATAATGAATTTTGTTGCGTTAATGTATCGCCTCTGGAAAAATTTAACTCTCTTAATACGATAAACTCTTCTGTTATGTCATTCCCAATTATCGTAATTGAATCAACAATAAAAGGATATAAATGAGAATTGGATAGTGAATCAGTGTTTTGTGGAAAGATAAGTGAAGAGAAAACAATAACGATTTGCAAAAAAACTATTTTTACTTTGGTTTTAATTTTTAACACTAAGCGTTATTGTTTTCTAATTCAATTTTTCAATTTAATAAATAAAACAGATCTTAAAATTATTTAAGAGACTCCTCAACATACTCTGATACAGGTAAACAACTGCAAACAAGATTTCTATCACCATATGCGTTATCTACTCTGCTAACACTCGGCCAAAATTTGTTTGATCGCGTCCAGTGCACAGGATAAGCGGCTTTTTCTCTTGAATATGGATAATTCCATTTATCATTTATTACCATCTGAGCTGTATGCGGTGCATTTTTTAAAACATTATTTTTCTGATCAGCATTACCGTTTGCAATTTCTTTTATCTCTTCAAGAATATTTATCAAGGCATCACAGAATTTATCCATCTCTGCTTTAGATTCACTTTCTGTTGGTTCAACCATTAAAGTTCCTGCAACAGGAAATGATACAGTTGGTGCATGATAGCCGTAATCCATTAATCTCTTTGCAATATCTTCAACTTCTATGTGAGCGGATTGTTTAAATTCACGCATATCAAAGATTAATTCATGTGCAACTCTTCCTTTTGTGCCTGAATATAAAACTTTAAAGTAAGGCTCTAATTTGGCCTTTATATAATTTGCGTTTAAGATAGCAGCTTTCGTGGAATTAGTTAATCCAGTAGCACCCATCAGTTTTATATAAGCATATGAAATTAAAATAACATTTGAACTTCCAAAAGGTGCAGCTGCAACTGCATTAATTGATTTACCTTTAGAAATATCTACAACTGAATGTCCAGGTAAAAACGGAGTTAAATGCTGTGCAACAGCAATAGGTCCAACGCCCGGTCCGCCACCGCCATGAGGAATACAAAATGTTTTATGCAAATTTAAATGACAAACATCGGCTCCAATTTCTGCCGGACTTGTTAATCCAACTTGGGCATTCATATTTGCACCATCCATATAAACTTGCCCACCATTTTGATGAATGATTTCGCAAATTTCTTTAATTGATTCTTCAAACACACCATGAGTCGATGGATAGGTTACCATTAAAGATGCGAGATTATTTTTGTGCAATTCAGATTTTGCACGTAAATCATTAACATCTATATTGCCCCGGTCATCACATTTTACCCCCACTGCTTTCATCCCTGCCATAACAGCACTTGCAGGATTTGTACCGTGTGCAGATGAAGGAATTAATGCAATGTTTCTATGTGCCTCACCCTTATCTTCTAAATATGCTTTGATAACTGATAAACCAGCATATTCTCCTTGAGCACCTGAATTAGGTTGAAGTGATACAGCTGAAAATCCAGTTATTTCAGCAAGATCTTTTTCCAGTGAATCAAATAATTCCAGATAACCTGAAACTTGTTCTTTCGGTGCGAAAGGATGGATATTCCCAAATTGTGGATAAGTAACACCGAGCATTTCGGTTGTTGCATTTAATTTCATAGTGCAAGATCCAAGAGCTATCATTGAGTGAACAAGGGACAGATCTTTGTTTTCAAGATATTTCATATATCTCAAAATATCAGTTTCCGATTTATATGAATTGAAAACAGGATGTTCTAAATAATTTGATGTTCTGACAAATTTCTGATCAAATGATGGTTCAAAAGTATTTTGAGCATTCTGTTCTTTTTGAGATGCTGCTTGTTTACTTTGAGCATGAGCAAAAACTTGAATCAATTCCTTCACATCTTCAATCGTTGTAACTTCACTCAACGAAATGCTTATATGTTCATTGATAAAGTAATTCAGATTTATCTCATGTTTTAATGCTTCAATATTTATCTTTTCACAAAGTTGCTTATCAACTTTAATTGTAATTGTATCATAATAATTTTTGTTAACCTGAATTAAACCAAGATTATTAATTCCATCACTTAGCACTTTTGTAAGACTATTAATTCTCTCAGCAATTACCCTAAGATTTTTTGGACCATGATAAACAACATACATTCCGGCTAATACGGCTAGTAAAACCTGAGCAGTACAAATATTACTCGTTGCTCTTTCACGTTTAATGTGTTGTTCTCTAGTCTGAAGAGCCATTCTTAAAGCTCTATTTCCTTGTGAATCAACAGATACGCCTATTATTCTTCCGGGAATAACTCTTTTAAAATCTTCTTTTGTCGCAAAGTAAGCAGCATGTGGTCCGCCAAAACCCATTGGAATCCCAAATCTCTGAGTGCTACCAACAGCACAATCAGCTCCAAATTCTCCCGGAGGAGTAAGTAGAGTTAAACTTAAAATATCAGCTGCAACAACTTTTAAAATTCCAAATGCCTGTGCTTTGGAAAACAATTCAGCATAATCATAGATCTCGCCATTAAGTGCAGGATACTGTACTAACAAACCAAAATAATCGCCATTCAATTCTATTTTTTGGTGATCATCTATAATTAATTCAATTCCCAAAGGTTTAGATCTTGTTTTCAGAACATCTATTGTTTGGGGAAACACCTCATTAGAAACAAAAAACTTATTGGAACTAGCCTTATCTTTTTTTCTGTTATTAAAAAACATAACCATAGCCTCTGCAGCTGAAGTTGCTTCATCAAGCAATGATGCATTTGCAATTGGAAGTGCAGTAAGGTCTGAAACGGCAGTTTGAAAATTTAATAAAGCTTCCAGTCTCCCTTGTGCAATTTCAGCTTGATAAGGGGTGTATTGTGTATACCAACCTGGATTTTCTAAAATGTTTCTCTGAATGACAGCGGGAAGAATTGCAGGGTAATATCCCATTCCGATGTAACTTTTAAAAATTTTATTTTTGGATGCAACAATATTAAGGTGTTGAGCAAACTCAAACTCACTTAATGGTTCTCCCAATTGTAATTTATTTTTAAGACGGATACTTGCCGGTACAGTTTCATCGATCAACTCATCAACTGAATTAACTCCACATAGTTTAACCATTTCTTTAATTTCATCAGTATTCGGACCTATGTGGCGTTGTTCAAATACATCAGGATGTTGAAAAGATCTCATCTTAATTCTCTTATTTAATTATTCGGTATTAAAAACTACATTAATTTATTAATTCAAAATTAAAGAAAATCTTTGTAATTCTGATTGAGTTGTTAGGTTATTTTTAAAGCAATTTTGTATTAAAAATTGTTTTAGAGTTGCTTAGTGAGGTATTTTTTCAAGCGTGGCTTTTGCAGCATTCTGTTCAGCAGTTTTTTTATTTTTACCTGTTCCTACACCAAAATAAACTTCTCCAACATTTACTTTAACTGTAAAAATTCTATCGTGCTGCGGACCTTCTTCTTTTATCACAATATAATTTGGAACCTCAATTTTATTTGCCTGTGCATATTCCAATAGTTGACTTTTATAATTTTCATCAATCAAATATTCACCATCCTTGGTTAGAGGTTCAATTAAAACCCTGTGGATAAATTTCTTGGAGATTTCTAATCCATGATCTAAATAGACAGCTCCAACAATTGCTTCAAAAGCATCTGATAGCACTGTTTTAGATGCGCGGGCAAATGTGTTAGTTAAATTCTGATTAATCAAAATAAAATTTGCCAGCCCAATATCTTCGGCGGCATCAGAGAGGGCAAATCTATTTACTAACTTAGCTCTAACTTTTGTTAAAAAGCCTTCATTCTCTTTAGGAAAGTTTTCAAAAAGATATTCAGCAACAACAAGACTCAAAACAGAATCTCCTAAAAACTCTAATCTTTCGTTGGAAACATCGGCGTCTTCAAGTTCTTCGAGAAAGGATCTATGCATTAATGCTTGAATGTAGTGGGATTTGTTCTTTATAGGAAATCCAATTATTGCCTCTAACTCAGAAAACTTGAGTGGTGTAAGTATTTTTTTCACTTGGTGGGAATTATTACTTTCTTCCCGAAAGCCAAAATATTTAAGCAAACGAGAAAAAAGAGAACTCAAGTCTATTCCTCAAACTTCTTAAATAAAATTGATGCATTATGTCCGCCAAATCCAAATGTATTACAGATTGCGGCTTTGATTTCTTTTTTAGTTATTTTTTTTGCACTATAATTTAAATCACATTCAGGATCAGGATTATCAAGATTTATTGTTGGTGGTATTAAATTGTGTTTCATAGATAAAAGAGTCGCGATTGCTTCTATCCCACCGGCAGCACCCAATAAATGTCCTGTCATAGATTTAGTAGAACTAACCACAAGTTTATATGCGTGATCACCGAACACGGTCTTTATGGCTCTAGTTTCATTAATATCGTTGTGAGGCGTTGAGGTTCCATGAGCATTTATGTAATCAACATCGGTTAATAAAAGATTAGCATCCTCAACCGCGATCTTCATAGATCTTACTGCACCTTCGCCACCTGGGGCAGGAGCTGTGATATGATGTGCATCTGCCGTTAATCCAATTCCAGCAAGTTCTGCATATATTTTTGCGCCTCTATCTAGTGCATGATTTAATTCTTCTAATATCAGAGTTCCGCCACCTTCTCCCATCACAAAACCATTTCGGTCTTTATCAAAAGGACGTGATGCTTCAGCATATCTATCATTCCAAGTGGATAAAGCTCTCATTGCATTAAAGCCTCCAATACCAATTTCAGTAATAGGAGCTTCACTACCACCACAAACCATCAGATCTGCGGCACCTCTTTCGATTACCATAAATGCATCTGAAATTGCATGTGAAGCAGTTGAACATGCTGAAGTAGTTGCGTAATTGGGACCTTTTAATCCAAAGCGAATAGAAATCTGTCCGGCTGCTAGATCTGAGATCATCATTGGAACAAAAAATGGACTTATCATTCCAGGATTTTTATCCTGAAAATATTTCCAATGTTCATTTTGAAGAGTTTCTAATCCACCAATTCCACTACCGTAAATAACTCCCACTCTTTCTCTGTTTATTTTTTCAAGATTGATTTCGGAATCTTTTACAGCTTGAACGGAAGCTGCGATGGCAAATTGAGAAAACCTATCTAGTCTTTTGACAGATTTTTTATCAAAATATTCGTCAGGATTAAAATTGTCTGCTTGAGCCGCAAACTGGGTATCAAACCTTGAAGCATCAAAATACTTAATCGGGGTTACACCATTTCTACCAGAAATTAAACCTTCCCAAAATTGTGGAACGTCTAACCCGATAGGTGTAACTGCACCAATACCTGTAACTACAACTCTTCTTTTAGTCATGATACCTAATCAGTATATACCATTTTTGAGATGGAAAGACATATAAAGGTAAGAAAGTCGGGATTAAAAATCCCGACTATTATTAATTAAGCCAATTTTTCTGAAAGATACTTTACAGCATCTCCCACTGTTCCGATTTTCTCAGCATCTTCATCAGGAATTGAAATTTGAAAAGCGCTTTCAAATCCCATAACTAATTCTACTATATCAAGTGAATCAGCGCCAAGGTCATTTGTAAATGATGCTTCAGGAGTGATTTGAGACTCTTCTACACCTAATTTATCAATAATGATCTCTTTCACTTTAGCTTCAACATCCATGGTGTTCTCCTCTTATTAGTTTTGTATTTATTTGAGTTATTATTTATTGGTCTAAATTTAACAAAATTAAAATCTAAGAAACAAATAGATTTATTAATTACATCGTCATTCCACCGTCAACGGCAATAACCTGGCCTGTAATATAATCTGCATCTTTACTGCATAAAAATGCAACAACTTTGGCAACGTCTTCAGGTTTGCCTAATCTTGACATTGGAACATTCTGAACTAATTTTTTTACCTGTTCTTCAGTTAACTTATTCGTCATATCTGTTTGGATGAATCCTGGTGCGACTGCGTTAACTGTAATATTACGTGAAGCTAACTCACGAGCCATTGATTTGGTAAAACCAATCACTCCTGCTTTGGAAGCTGAATAATTGGATTGTCCAGCATTTCCAATTAGTCCAACTACCGAGGCTATATTTACAATTCTTCCATATCTCTGAGCTATCATAGGTTTTATGACTGCTTTAGTATAATTAAATACACTTTTTAGGTTCGCACTTATAACATCATCAAAATCTTTTTCTGTCATTCTTAATAATAGATTATCTCTTGTAATTCCGGCATTATTAATAAGAATATCAACGCCGCCAAGCTTATCAATAGCAGCATCAACTGTTGCTTGTGCTTGTTCCATTGATGATGCATCGGCCTTAAATCCGTGAATCTTTATTCCAGGATAATCAATCTCACCCAATAATTCCTCAGCACACTCATCACAGCTATTATAAACAAATGCAACATCCGAAAACAAAACACCGCAGCAGCTTCTTGAAGCAAGTTCTTTTACAATTGCTCTGCCTATCCCTCTTGTTCCGCCGGTAACTATTGCTCGTTTATTATGTGATTCAACTACTTTACTCATTTTTTTTCTACTCCAGAATAATATTCTGATAAATATTCATTTTTATACTTCTCAAGTTCAATAAAATTATCTTGTCCAAAGAAATGAATAAGTTCTTCTCTGCAAGCTTCATAAATTGTAGTTTCTTTTAGTGGATCTTTACTACAAGTTTTTAGTCTATCAATATGTTCATCATCTATTGTGAGAGCACCTTCAAAAACTGTTAGCGGAAATAGAACACAATATATTGGTTTGTATTTCCATTTATGTTCGCCTTCAATCATTGCCAATTTTTGAAGAGTACATAATCCATTTTTATCCAAGAAAGTACATTTACCATTTGGGATCTCAGTTCCAACAGCTACACCGGATTCAAAATCCTCATCCTCTTCAGGTTCCTCAAACCATTCATCAATTACTTTGGTCTGTGTTTCATCAAGTAAAGGTATGATTTTATCTTTAAGCGTTAAAATATATTCATGTTCTTTAAGATCAGTATAAACTCCATAATTGCAGCATTCACCGCCACACTTACATGCAAATTTAAATGTAAAAATCTGTGGATCAATATAAACGCCATTAATCTCCTTAGAAAACTTAGGCTGCGTTTTTGTTCCCATTATATGTATCGCTCCAAATCCTCGTATTTATCAATCCCAAATAATTTAACATCTGGATTTATTCTTTTAACCAATCCTTGTAAAACTTTACCAGGGCCAATTTCATAAAATTCATCAAATCCATCTGCTATCATATTTATAATTGTTTCTTCCCATCTAACTGGAGAAGTTACTTGCTCGTGCAAAAGATTTTTTATTTCTGCCATTTGGGTAACGGGTTTTGCAGTAACATTTGCATAGACAGAAAACCTTGCATCATAAAACGGTGTTTTATCTAAAGCATTAAGTAAAGCATCTTTTGCCGATTGCATTAATGGTGAATGGAATGCCCCACTAACCACCAATTCTTTTACCAATTTTGCACCGTTAGCTTTGCATAATTCCATTGCTTTTCTAACACCATCAATTGATCCGGAAATTACAATCTGCCCTGGAGAATTAAAATTTGCGCATTGCACAATTCCAACTACGGAGGCTTCCTTGCAAAGTTCTATAACTTTTTTGGGTTCTAAGCCAACAACTGCAGCTAAAGTTCCGGGATTATCAATTCCTGCTTGCTGCATTGCTTTTCCTCTTGCTCTGACTAATCTAATTGCTTCATAAAATTGAATTGCATTTGCAGAAACCAACGCTGAATATTCTCCAAGTGAATGTCCAGCAGCAGCTTCTGGTTGGATCGTTCTGATTAAACTTGAAAGGATAACACTATGTAAAAAGATAGCAGGCTGGGTAAATTCTGTTTGTTTTAATTGATCTTCAGGTCCATTAAACATTATGTACGATAAATTAATACCTAAAGCGTCATCAGCGGTTTTAACCATTTCTTTGGCTTCAACAGATCTTTCATATAAATCCTTAGCCATACCTATATATTGCGATCCCTGTCCGGGAAATAAAAATGCTTTTTTAGCCATTGAAATAGTTTTCAGTAATTAAAAATTAAATTGCCCAAACAACATGTATTGCACCCCATGTATAACCAGCACCAAAAGCGGATAAAATTAGATTGTCACCCTTCTTCACTTTTCCATCACGAAAGTATTCAGTTAAACATAGGGGAATTGTTGCTGCCGTTGTATTACCATATTTATCAATATTAATCATAACCTTGTCTTTACTTAGGCCCATTCTTTGAGCAGTAGCGTCTATTATTCTTAAGTTTGCCTGATGAGGAACAAGATATGCAATATCTTCCGATTTTAAATTACTCTTTTCCATTAATTCTGCAGAAACATCTGCCATTCCTTTAACTGCAACTTTAAATACAGCTTTACCATCTTGATAAATATAATGCCATTTTTTATCAACAGTTTCATGCGAAGCAGGATTTAAACTTCCGCCACCTAACATATATAGTGCGTCTTTACCTGCACCATCAACCCTTAGAATACTGTTTTGCAAACCCAGAGTTTTATCTTCAGTTGGTTCTAATAAAACTGCTGCCCCAGCATCACCAAAAAGGATACAAATGTTTCTATCTGTATAATCGGTAATTGAACTCATTTTATCAGCTCCAATTACTAAAACTTTTTTGTATCTGCCAGATTCAACAAGCGTAGCGCCTGTTTGTAATGAAAATAGAAATCCCGAGCAGGCAGCGGATAAATCAAAACCCCATGCATTTTTTGCTCCAATTTTATTTTGCACTAAACAAGCCGTTGCCGGAAAAAACATATCAGGAGTAACTGTGGCTACAATAATAGCATCAATTTCTTCTGGATTTACATTATGTTTTTCAAACAAATCTAAAGCTGCACGAGCCGCTAAATCACTTGTAGCACCTTGCTCTAAAAATCTTCTTTCGCTAATTCCTGTTCTGGTTTTTATCCATTCATCATTTGTTTCTACAATGGACTCAAAATATTTATTATCCAAAATTTTATCAGGAGTATACATGCCAACTCCTGTTATCATTGCGTTATATCTTTTTTCTAACATTAATTATCTACTATTTTTTTTGTGAATATTGTTTGATAGAACTTTCTATCTTTTTAATTAAATCTTTATGGTACATCTCACGTGCTTTAAACACCATATTTTTAATTGCTTTCGGAGAACTTGAGCCGTGTCCTATAATACTAATTCCATTAACACCTAACAAAGGCACTCCGCCATGCTCCTGATAATCCAATGATTTTAAAGATTTTTTTAAAGTGCCTTTAGATATTCCAACTTTTAACTTGTCGAAAAAACTAGCTTCAGCCGTTTTAGTTAAAAGATGTTTAAGCAGTTTTGGTACAGATTCACCAAATTTCAAAATGATGTTACCAACAAATCCATCACAAACAACCACATCAACGTGTTTGGTCATTATATCTCTGCCTTCAACATTTCCAATAAAATTAAGCTTGGAATCCTTAAGCATTTTAAATGCATCATTAGAAACTTCATTTCCCTTGCCATCTTCCTCACCCATACTTAGTAAACCAACAGATGGATTTTTAACACCACCCATTTCTTTGGCATAGATTGTTCCCATAACTGCGTATTCAAATAGATGTGAAGGTTTTGCATCCTTACCAGCGCCAACATCATAAAGATAACAAACTCCGTAAACATTTGGCATTTCTGCACCGATTGTGGGACGACCAACACCTGAAATTCTGCCTATAATTAAAGTTGAAGCACTCATCATAGCACCTGTATTGCCTGCGCTTACAAAAGCATCGGCTTTACCTTCTTTAACTAACTGAGCACCTTTTACAATAGAAGAATTCGGTTTTGATTTTAAAGCAGAAGTAGGCGAATCACCCATTTCGATAACTTCATCAGCATGGATAATATATTTTTCATTAAAAGAAAGATTGTTGGATTTTATAACGGAAAGTATCTCTTCCTTTTTCCCTACAAGAAAAAGTTCAAAGTCATGTTTTTCATTATAAGCTTCTAAAGCTCCAACCACAGCATTTTGAGGGGCGTAATCGCCCCCCATTGCATCAACAATAATTCTGCATTTAGAATTTTTAGCTTCTGATTCAGCCATTAGATAAGTAAGCTATTAATATTTAGCTCTTGGGAATAAACACAGAGCGTTCATTGTAGTATCCGCAGGAAGGGCAGGCACGATGAGCAAGTTTCATTTCACCGCAATTACCACAAGTGCTTAATGAAGGTGCTACTGCTTTATAGTGAGTTCTGCGTTTATCTCTACGGCTCTTAGACATCTTACGTTTTGGATTTGGCATAATATCATTCCATTATATTTAATTGAGATTTAATTTATCTTTCAAATTCATAAGAGGTTTCCACCTCGGGTCAATTTCTTCTGCACTGCAAGCACATTTTTCTTTATTTAAATCTTTACCGCATTTGTAGCACAATCCTTTGCATTCATCTTTACAAAGTTTTTTCATTGGAACTGCGAGTAAAGCAAATTCACGAACATCAGAACTAATATCAATCTTATCTGCATCTCTGCTGAGATAACTTACATTAAGAGATTCTGTTTCTTCCGGAGCTTCATTCATTAAATAAATCATTTTATAATCACTCATTAAACTTGTTTTATATTCAGTTCCACATCGGTCACATTCATACTTCACTTTAAAATCTGACGTTACCGAAAGTATTAACTGATCATGCAGTTTATTAAGAATTAAAGAAGATTTATATTTACCATAAAAGGGTTTATCTAAATCCAATACATCAACTTTGTCTTCAAAAACAAAATTGTGTTCCCCTTCGCTTAAATTTGATATTTTTATAATCATCTTGCAAAATCACGCAAAAAACGAGGCTTAATATATAACTGAACCATTATATAATCAAACAATCCTCGCACCCAATATTCGACTTTTTGGAACAATTCAGCCATTTTCTTGGATTATCCAATATTTTTAGAACTAATTAGATCACTATTTTATTACAGTTTTATCAGTCGGGGTAACAATCAAAAGTAGTTACTAACCCATCAAACTATTTATACAGATCTAAGTTACACATTTGGACCAAAATAATTTTGGTTTTTTCACTTCTAAATCAATAATTTGAAGCAGATATTTAATAATAGTTATCATTGCCAAGAATTAAATGTTAATAATTCTTTCTGCTTTTGCCGCAATCGTTCCAATGTCAATTTACTTAGTTTTGATTTGGAAATTTGACCAATATGATAGAGAACCATTTAAACTAGTATTAATAAATTATCTATGGGGCGCGCTTGGCGCTATAGTTCTTGCTTTACTCGGCAGTTTATTTTTTACAACCATTGCTTCTATTTTTATAAAAGATAGTTTACAATTAAGCAGATTTGGTGCAATTGTAGTTGCACCTATTGTGGAAGAAATAACCAAAGGATTTTTTCTGCTGATAACAATTTCCAATAAGAAATTTGATAACATTACTGATGGAATAGTTTACGGTGGAGCAATCGGGCTTGGATTTGGGATGACCGAAAATTTTCTTTACTTCGTTTCCTATGGTGATTCAATAGCTAATTGGATAATGTTAGTTATAATCAGAAGCCTTTTCTCAGCCGTTATGCACTGTGTTTCAACAGCAACACTTGGCGCACTTCTTGGAATGGCAAAATTTAAATCATCTCCTAAAAAGATTTTTTATGCCTTTATTGGATTATTAATTGCGATGTTAATTCATTCTATTTGGAATTCCAGTTTGAGCTATGACAGAACAGCTCCAATTGGTTTTCTATTTATGATAGTTTCAATTATTATTTTTATATCAAGTTATATTATTTCGATTAAAGGAGAAAGAAAAATTATTTTTAATGAATTAAAAGAAGAATCTAAAAACGGAGTAATTCCGGAATCACATTTAATTATATTAAGCTCTCCACAGCGAGAACGAAAAGGCTGGTTAGATGAACGTACCAGAAAAACGTATATCAAAGCAGCAACAACACTCGCATTCAGAAAAGTTCAGTTGAAAAATTCTAATGGAGCAAGTAAAGCATATTATGAAATGGATGTGGATAATTATCGAGATTTTATCAAAAAATTATTACAGAATAATTAAGAATGAATTCTAAAGCTGTTTATATTCTCCCATTCTATTTTTCACACGCTAAAGAATCATCTAATAACTTAGATGTATTTAGTAAAGATGATATTTCATTTCTTTTCGAAACTTTATACTTGAATATTTTGGAGAATCTTATTGGTAAGCAAGCCAAAATAGATATTTATTGTATTTGGGATGAAAACAGAAAAGACAGTGTGCCGGATGAATTTAATAACAGTAATTATAATGTTGTATTTTCCGATGTTTCTAAAAAGAAACTAATTCTTGAAAGATTGTCATCTAAAGAATTTTTATCACATAAAAATAACCTCATTATTTTTTCCGATGCAATCGATATAAGGCCATCTGATTATGAACAATATTTCAATCTTCTTAATATTGAAGATGAATCACTTGTAATCGCAAAAAATAAAGAGAACAGTATTGCAGTTTTTGGGTTTAATAATTACTCGGAAGAAATTATTAATAATTTGATACTGAGTAATTTTAGCTATAATGATTTTTTAGGCCGGGTGAAATCGTGTGAGCACTTCATGCATATAGTAAATGATGTGTTGCTCGTTAGAAATTTATATAATTTCAAACAACTTTATCAGGAGTTATCACAAAAGAAAAGTATTGAGTATTGCTCACAACCAATGCACGAAAGATTCACTCATCTTTTCGTAGAATATAAGGATTTATTGAAATGAGTAAAGTTGGCATTTTTGGCGGAACATTTGATCCAATACACAATGGTCATTTAATAACCGCACAATCAGTAAAAGAAATCAGAAATCTTGAGAAGATAATTTTTATTCCCGCATATATTTCTCCGCATAAACAACATGCAAAAGCATCAAGTGCACAACATAGATTAAATATGCTTAAAATCGCTTTAGATGATATTCCATTTTTTCATTGTTCAGATTTTGAAATCAAACAACATACTATTTCTTACACAATTGATACACTTAGAGAATTCAAAAAAACATATGATGAAATTGAATTGATAATTGGATATGATAATATTTTTCAATTCCATACCTGGAAGGAACCAGATGAAATTTTAAAATTAGCCAACATTGTTGTTCTTAAAAGAAAATCCTCTCATCCGTTAGATTTTGTTGATAAGTATGTTGATGCAGCAACCTTTGTGCAAACCCGTGGTATTGAAATAAGTGCAACAGATATAAGAAATCGTGTACATGCTGATTTGCCAATTTATTACCTCGTTCCGGAAAAAGTTTTAGAATATATTAATAAAAACAAATTATATAAGGACAACTAATTGAAAATTCTAGTTACAGGCGGAGCCGGTTTTATAGCTTCGCAAATTGCGGATGCATTTATCGAAGAAGGACATCAAGTTGTAATACTAGATGATCTTTCAACTGGATATGAAAAAAACATTAACCCGAAAGCCCTGTTTGTTAAAGCCAATATTTGCGATAAAAACTTGGACAAACTATTTGAATCAGAAAAGTTTGATATTGTTAATCATCACGCTGCACAGATGGATGTTCGAAGATCAGTAAAAGATCCAGAGTTTGATGCAACCACAAATATTCTTGGTACAATTAATTTGTTACAAAATTGTGTTAAGTATAAAGTTAAGAAATTTATGTTCGCTTCAACCGGCGGTGCAGTTTATGGTGAGCAAGATTACTTCCCTGCTGATGAAAAACATAATCAGCAACCAAAATCACCATATGGCATTTCTAAACTTGCAGTGGAAAAATATTTATACTTCTACAACTCAGAACATAATTTGAATTACACAATTTTGCGATATGCAAATATTTATGGACCAAGACAAAATCCTTTTGGTGAAGCTGGAGTTGTTGCTATATTTTCTACAAAACTTCTTAAAGGTGAACAACCAGTTATAAATGGACATGGCAAACAGACTCGTGATTATGTTTTTGTTGGTGATGTGGTAAAAGCCAATTTACTTGGATTAAAAGATGAAGTATCAGACATTTATAATATTGGAACTGGAATTGAAACAGATGTAAATCAGCTTTTCCATTACATCAATGGTATTACTAAAGCTAACAAAGAAGAAAAACACGGCCCAACCGCTGCTGGAGAACAATTGCGTAGTGTAATTACATCGGACAAATTATTTAAAAAATTTAGCTGGCGTCCATCAACAAAATTGGAAGACGGTTTAAAAGCAACGGTCGATTACTTTAAGAATAATTTAGCTTGATATGATTGATAGTAATCTTATAGAAAACATCTATAAAGAAGATAGACGATCTATTGCTCGCGCAATTTCTATAGTTGAGACAAATAATTCTTTCACTTCAGAATATTTAAAAGAGATTCATAAAAAAGTTGGTAATGCTTATCGCATTGGAATTACTGGCCCACCCGGTGCTGGCAAAAGCACAATCACAAATCAATTAACAAAATTCTATAGAAAACAGAATAAAAAGGTTGGGATTATAGCAGTTGATCCAACTTCCCCTTTTACGGGTGGTGCTTTACTTGGTGATAGAGTTCGAATGACAGATATTGGAATGGATAGTGGAGTTTTCATTCGTAGTATGGCAACTCGTGGTAGTCTTGGCGGTTTATCCAAAAAAGCTATTGATGCAGCCGACGTTTTGGACGCCGCAGGATTTGATCTAATTATTTTTGAAACTGTCGGAGTTGGGCAATCAGAACTAGATATTGCACAGGCTGCTGATACAACGATTGTAGTTCTCGTTCCTGAAAGTGGAGATTCGGTTCAGGCGATGAAAGCCGGGTTAATGGAGATTGCTGATTTCTTTGTTCTGAATAAAAGCGATAGACCCGGTTCACAACAAGCTTATACAGCGCTTCAGACTATTTTAATGATAAAAGATCACGATGAAAATTCATGGCTGCCAAATATTATTAAGACTGTTGCTTCAGAAAATTCAGGAATAGATGATATTGCAGTTGAGATTGAGCGACACAAGACTTTTATGAGAGAAAAAAATATATTCCAATCAAAGAGAGATCATCAAGCTAAAGTTAGAATTAAAGAAATTGTTGAGCATAAATTAAAAGATGAATTGTGGAGTGAGACAGGCGAAAATTCTTTAATTTCATCATTGGAGAAAGTTGTACTTGGTAATTTTTCTCCTTATCTCATTGCAGAAGAAATAATTGATAATTTTAAAAATAGAATTTAACCTGGAGTTTTAATGGAACACAAACCATACTTAACAGAACTTACAGAAAACCAAATCATCATCCGAAATACAATAAAAGACTTTGCTGAAAAAAATATTCGTCCCGTTATTATGGAATACGATGAAGCCCAAAAATTTCCAATGGAAATAATGAAACAACTTGGCGATCTGGGATTTCTTGGCATTCTTGTTCCTGAAGAATTTGGTGGCGCGGGCTTAGGTTATGTTGAATATGCTTTGATCATTGAAGAACTTTCAAAGGTTGATCCATCAGTCGGACTTTCTGTTGCTGCTCATAATGGATTATGTACAAATCATATAAATCTTTTTGGTAACGATTCACAAAAGAAAAAGTATTTACTAGATCTTGCAAGTGGAAAGAAAATCGGCGCATGGGGATTAACAGAATCATTTTCGGGAAGTGATGCAGCCGGATTAAAAAGCACCGCCTCAAAGGATGGGGACTACTGGATTTTAAATGGCAGTAAACAATTTACAACACACGGTACAGTCGGCGAAACTTATGTTGTTATGGCAATCACCAATAAAGATGCTGGTAAAAAAGGGATTTCTGCGTTCATTCTTGAAAAAGGAATGGAAGGATTAATAATTGGTAAAAAAGAAAATAAACTTGGAATGCGTGCAAGCGACACAACACAATTAGCTTTTGAGAATTGTAAAGTGCCCGTTGATAATCTTTTGGGTGATGAAGGAATGGGATTTATTAATTCAATGAAAGTGTTGGAGGGCGGAAGAATTTCTATTGCTGCTTGCAGTATTGGATTAGCACAAGGCTGTTTGGATACTTCTTTAAAGTATTCTCAGGAACGCAAACAGTTTAACACACAGCTTTTTAATTTTCAAGCGATACAATTTAAGTTAGCAGAAATGGCAACAAACATAGAAGCAGCAAGAATGTTAACATACAAAGCAGCCTCGATGAAAGATGCAGGAATTCCTAATACAAAAGAGGCTGCAGAAGCAAAGCTTTTTGCAAGTGAAATCGCCGAGAAAGCTGCAAGTGAAGCAGTACAGATTTTTGGTGGATACGGCTTTATAAAAGAGTACCCCGTAGAAAAATTTTACAGAGATGTAAAACTTCTTACAATCGGAGAAGGTACATCCGAAATCCAAAGAATAGTTATTGCTAGAGATTTGTTGAAGGATTAATTTATGAAACAAATCGGTTCACAAATAATCGAGAATGAAACTTTTCTTAAAAGAGAAGATTATCAAAAAGAATTATTACGCAAGCTTGCTGGCGCTAAAGAAACAGTAAAAGAAGGCGGCGGAAAGAAAGCAATTGAAAAACATAAAGCTAAAGGAAAACTAACCGCACGTGAGAGAGTAAATCTACTAGTTGATGATCCTAAAAAGTTTTTTGAGTTAAGCACTTTTGCAGCTTTCGGAATGTATGAGGAATATGGCGGTGCGCCATCCGCCGGAACAATTTATGGAATTGGAAAAATTCATAATCGTAATTGTGTTATTGTTGCCAATGATGCAACTGTAAAAGCTGGAGCCTGGTTTCCTATCACTGCAAAAAAGAATTTGCGTGCACAAGAAATTGCAATGGAAAATCGTTTACCAATTATATATCTGGTTGATAGTGCCGGAGTTTTCCTTCCATTGCAAGAAGATATTTTTCCTGATAAAGAACATTTTGGAAGGATCTTTCGCAACAATGCTAAGATGTCTTCGATGGGAATTCCACAACTCGCAGCAATTATGGGTCCTTGTGTTGCAGGTGGAGCTTATCTTCCAATTATGAGTGATGAAGCTTTAATTGTTGAAGGAGAAGGTTCCGTATTTCTTGCAGGTTCACATCTTGTTCGGGCAGCAATTGGTGAAGTAATTGAAAATGAAAAACTTGGTGGCGCAAAAGTTCAATCAAATATTTCCGGTGTTACAGATTACATAATTAAAAACGATGAAGAATGTATCCAACAGATAAGAAGTCTAGTTGAAAAATTTGGAATTAATCAAACTGCAGGATTTGATAGAGCTGTAAGTACACTACCCAAATACCCAACAAAAGAGATTCTTGGAATCTTACCAGAAGATACATTAAAACCCTACGATACTTATGAATTGATTTCTCGTATGGTTGATAATTCTGAAATTGATGAATACAAAGCTGGATATGGTAAAACGATCATCACAGCTTACGCAAGAATTGATGGCTGGGCTGTTGGAATTGTGGCTAATCAAAGAAGTGTAGTTAAAACTGAAAAAGGTGAGATGCAAGTTGGCGGAGTTATCTATTCAGATTCTGCAGATAAAGCCACTAGATTTATTATGAATTGTAATCAAAAAAAAATTCCATTGCTCTTTTTGCAAGATGTAACAGGATTTATGGTTGGCAGTAAAGCTGAGCATGGCGGAATAATTAAAGACGGCGCAAAGATGGTAAATGCTGTTGCAAATTCTGTTGTGCCAAAAATTACAATCATAACAGGTAACAGTTTTGGTGCAGGCAACTATGCAATGTGCGGCAAGGCATACGATCCAAGATTTATTTTTGCTTATCCAAATGCCAAGATTTCTGTAATGGGTGGTAACCAAGCCAGCAGTGTTTTGTTGGATATCAAACTAAAACAAGAAGAGAAAAGCGGACACAAATTCAGTGATGAAGATAAAAAGAAATTACTTAATGACATTCTAAAATCTTATGATGAAAAAAGCACTCCACTTCACGCTGCCGCAAGATTATGGATTGATGAAATAATTAATCCATCACAATCACGTGAGTGGATCTCAATGTGTTTGGAGGTCGCAAATAATAATCCTGAGATACCAAAGTTTAATCCAGGTATAATTCAGACATAATATTTATGCACACTAAGTTGTGAAGTATTCTCTGTGTTTTTATCGAACTTAGTTTTACTCTAAAAATGAAACCCTTATTTATTCTTTACATATTTCTATTATTTCAGAATACTTTTCCTCAGCAAAGTGAATTATCCAAAACAGTAAATTATATTTCCAGTTATATCGCATCCGAACATTTTTTCAATCTTAGAAATGATATTGGAGATGTTTCGGCTACTGACTCAATTTTTATTCAAGCGACTAAGTTTACCAATGGAAATATTTCTGATGCATTGCTCGCATTAATGCTAGCAACAGTTCCCTATCGTGAAGTCCCTATTCAAATTCCATTACTTAATACTATCGTTAACTATCCATTAACTGCAGCCGATGAAACAACATTTCTTAAAAAAAATGATAACTTACCTCGATTTTTATTTCTGGATTCTCCACAAAATGATTATGGGGACAAGGATAAACTTGCACATTTTTTTGGAAGTGCTTTTCTATCATATGAATCACACATCTTTGACTTGGGAAAGCTAATTGGTTATTTTGTGGAAGCATTTGAAGAAAGTTTTAAAGTGCAATCAAGTGTGGATATACGCGATCTTGATGTAAACGATTATGGCAGATTATTTGGGAATTTACTTCAAGAAAACAACGATTTATTACCATCACAAATATTTTTAATACGTTCAATCAGATTTTTAAGAGTAACAATATGAAATCAGTTTTAGTTATTGATGATGAACTTCAAATTTGCGAAAGCATAAATATGATACTCGAATATGAGGGTTATGCTGTTGATTATACAACAAGTGCGAATGAAGGATTAGATAAATTTTCTGCTAAGGATTTTTCCGCTGTTCTTTTAGATATCCAAATGCCAGAGATGAATGGTTTTGAGGTTCTTAAAAAATTAAAAGCACAAAAACCAGCAGTATCAGTTATAATTATTTCTGCACACGGAAGTGTTGAAAATGCCATTAAAGCAACTCGACTTGGCGCATTCGATTTCCTTGAAAAACCAATTGATCGTGATAAACTTTTAATAAGTGTACGCAATGCAACTGAAACTGCATCACTAAAAGAAGAAAATGAAGTAATTAAAAAAGTTTGGATCGGTGATGGTGAAATTCTTGGAAAGAGTAAGGCGATTCAGAATATTTTACAAATGATTGATAAAGTTGCACCATTAGATACGCGTGTTTTGATAACCGGTGAAAATGGAACCGGAAAGGAATTAGTTGCTAGAGCTATCCATAGAAAAAGTGAGCGTAAAGATAAATCTTTTGTTGAAGTTAATTGTGCCGCAATTCCAAATGAATTAATCGAATCAGAATTATTTGGACACGAAAAAGGCTCATTTACTGGTGCAGTTCAACAGCGGATAGGTAGATTTGAGCTTGCAAATAAAGGGACATTGTTTTTGGATGAAGTTGGTGATATGTCACATCAAGCTCAGGCAAAAGTTTTAAGAGCTATCGAGGATGGGAAAATTGAACGAGTTGGAGGCGGAAAAAAGATTGATGTTGATGTGCGATTGATAGCAGCCACAAATAAAAATCTTAAAGAAGAAATTGAAAAAGGAAATTTCAGAGAAGATCTTCTGCATAGACTAAATGTAATCCCAATTGTTGTTCCACCACTTCGTGAAAGATCTGAAGATATTCCTATTCTTGTTGATCGTTTTACAAATGATATTTCATTGAAGCATAAGAAACCTGTTACAAAGTTTTCCGATGATGCGATTCGAGTTTTACAAAATCAATCCTGGACTGGAAATGTGCGGGAGCTAAGAAATATTGTTGAGCGTATTATTATCATCGTCGATAAAAAAGAGATTACTGCAAAAGATATAGAATTTATGTTTTCAGGAAATCAGCAATCTGTAGATGAACTTGTTGATACTAGTAATTCATTTCAGGAATTTAAGGAAAAAGCAGAACGTGTTTTTATTCTTAAGCAACTTCGTGCAAATGATTGGAATATCAGTAAAACATCTGAAATACTTGAGATTCAACGTAGTCATCTTTATAACAAAATGAAAAAATATGGAATTGAAAAGGAGGAATAATGCCAACTATTTTTTCTAAAATAATTAATAAAGAAATTCCAGCAAACATTGTTTTTGAATCTGATTCGGTTCTTGCTTTCAAAGATATCAATCCTCAGGCACCTGTTCACATTTTAATTATTCCAAAAATTGAAATACCCAAAGTAACCGATATTAACGGAAATGAGCATTCACAACTTCTTGGTGAGATGATTGATGCAGCAAATAAAATCGCTAAAGATTTAGGCATTGCTGAAGATGGTTTTAGATTAGTTTTTAATTGTGGTGAAAACGGCGGACAGGAAGTTTACCATTTACATCTCCACTTACTTGGCGGTAGAAAGATGAATTGGCCTCCGGGATGATTTAGTAAACTTAAACTTGAAAATAATTTTCCATCCCTTTTAATCTTTTATCTTCACTAGTATTTCCAAACATCAAAGATTCATATCCAAATTTATCACGAATTCTTGTTACTGCTCTTAACATTTTTTTTCTTTTAATTTTATAATCTTCAAACAGATATTCTTGTTCATTTAACGGAGAAAAATTTGTAATCCCAATTCCGATTAATCTTACCCCGACTCTTCTAGTCCTGGCTTTCTTCATCAAGTCCCATGCTGATTCAAAAATAACTTTATCGTCATCACTAGGCTTTATTGTTTTAGCACGAGTTAATGTTTGAAAATCTGTATAACGAAGTTTTATATCTACTGTTGAAGCTTCCCAGCCTTTTTTCCTTAATGATTGAGCAACTTTTCCCGTTAGGTAAAACAAAGTGTTTTTAAGTTCTTCTTCATTTGTAACATCATTCCCAAAAGTTGTTTCGCGAGAAATACTTTTTCTTGTTCGCTGTATTGTTAAATATTCTGTTCCTTCACCATGAGCTTTTCGCCAGAGATCAATTCCGTATTTACCAAATGCAGTTCCAAAATAATCTGATGAAAGTGTAGTGATATCACCGATTCTATAAATTCCTCGGGCATTTAAACTTTGTTTCATAACCTTTCCAACACCGGGAATTGTTTCAACTGGCATTGGAGAAAGAAATTCTTTTTCCATTCCCGGAATAATGTAGGTAATTCCCTTTGGCTTCATACAATCAGATCCGATTTTTGCAACGGTTTTATTACTCCCGACTCCGATGGAAATTGGTAAACCAATTTTATCCCATATTTCTTTTTGCAGTCTAGTAGCAAATCCAAACATTGAACCGTACATTTTTTGTGTGCCTGTCATATCAAGATAAAATTCATCAATAGAAGCTTGTTCAATTTGAGGTGCATATTGTTCTAAAACATTTTTTACAGTTTTAGAAAATCTTGTGTATTCATCGCCATGTCCGTGTAAATAAATTCCTTGCGGGCAAAGCTTGTAAGCAGTTCTGATTGGCATCGCTGAATGTAAACCAAAAGCACGCGCTTCATATGAACATGCAGATACAACTCCCCTTCCGTACTTCGGATCACCGCCAACAATTACTGGTTTGCCATTAAGTTTTGGATCGAGAATTCTCTCTACTGAAACGAAAAATGCATCAAGATCTAAATGAAATATTGTACGCATAAATAAATCAAAAGTAAAAAAAAATCATTATTCAAAATTCTTAGTTAATCATAATTTTTTCCAACCTTGGATAAGCTTTTAGAATATGTGACGGCATTCCAACTTTAGTTTTCTCCTCAAGCAAGTGTATCAGCTCAAAAGCATTTGCAACCGCATCTCCCTGCGGATGATTATTCATTATAACATTTACTTCTTTAACTTTTTGTTGTATTGATTTAATTTTTTGCTCAATCTCAACTAACTCACCTGGTGAATAAAGATAACTGTAACGTGAACTTTGTTCTTCATAAGTCTGAGGTTTTCCAAAGTTGGATAATGATTTTTTCCAGGCTTCCGTATTTCTTCCGTGAAACCGAATATAGGCTTTATCATTTGTAATAATTGGTTCAAACTCAATTGCCTGCCCAATTTGTGGTTGGTCAATTGTACAAAAGGTTAAATCATTTTCCTTAAAGAATTCTAATGCACGATTATTATTCCAGCTTGAATGTCGAACTTCCACAAAGCAATCTATATCAGAAAAAATATCTCTAAGTTTTTGAACATGCTGAACAGAATTTCCATCAAATGAATATGAGTATGGGAATTGGATTAATAATCCGCCAAGTCTTTCTGATCTTCTTAATTGCTCAAGATTATAACGAACAGCTTTTATGTTTTGCTCATCAAATTTTCTTTTATGTGTAAAATCCTGGTGAAGTTTTATATGAAAGATAAAATCCTTTGAGCCTTCAACCTTTTTTATCCAGCTATCAACAACTTTTGGACTGATATAAGTATAGTAAGTTGAATTTACTTCAACACAATTAAAGTAATGCGAATAAAACTGCAGCCAGTCAAATCCACCAGACTGATTTTTAGGATAGAAATTTGGCACCCAATCTTTATAAGACCAGCCTGCTGTACCGATGTTAAATTTAATCGAACTCATTTTTTTATCTTCAGTTAATATTTAATTGGACTCCAACAGAAGCACTGAATGAACGAGTTAATCCATCCACATTTACTTCTCGTTTAATAAATGGGATAGCAAAATCAGCAAACAAAGAATAATTGTTATCTATCTGATACTGAATTACTGTAAGTAAATTAAGTTGGGCTTGATCGCTGTTTTCAACATCAATATAAGTTTCCGTTGGGGCCATAGAAGCTGAGTTTACAACATTTGATTCGCTTAATCTTTTTATAAATAGTATTTGCGGTTTAATTGTAAATTGATCTAGTAGAAAATTATATGAAGCTCTCAATAGTATATCATCACCGCGTTCTAATTTTATAACATTATTATTTCTGCCACCAGCTAATTGATAACCAACTCCAAAGCCAATGTTTTTGTAATTATAATTTATCGTAAATAGAATATCGTTTGATCCCAATCCCGATTGATAGGCCATCGGTAAGTTATCAGCATTATCTTCACCTATAGCAAACTTTGCTCCGATTGAGGCATCAAGAGATGAATTATTTTGTGATATAAAATTTTGTGTTACACTAATTAATAGATCACCAATTCCATTTACATCACCCAATGGACCAGATTGAATGTTATATGGAATAGATATTTGTAATGATGTTTTTTCAAAAATATTATAATTCGCTCCAATCAGAAATGAATGATACTTCACATCATCTTCCTTGCCGCTTGAACCAAACTTGTATCCCAAATTAATATCAAGAATATTATCATTGTTATCACTCATTGTATGCCCCACTGAACAGACACCAGCGTCTGAACATTGTGGAATTAGGTGAAACAAATTTCCAGATAAAACTAATAATAACATTAAACTGAGAATTGCATTTTTCATTTTAAACCTTTGATTTAATATTTCTAATATCAGATATATTCAATATGACGAACATTCAAGATTTAAATCATTATCCAGCCCGCTTTTCCATACTACGATAGATACCAACCACAATCCCAACTATCTTAAACGATGGATATTTTTTATCAATTACTATTGTTTTGTACTCGGGATTTTCTGAAGCTAATTCAATTTCACTACGCTTTTTATAAAATCGTTTTACAACGGCTGCATCATTAAGTATAGCAACAACAATTTGTCCATTCTTTGGTTCAAGATTTGGGTTTACGATTACAATATCTCCGCTAAAAATGTAGGCATCTTTTAAACTATCACCTTTTACACGAAGCAGAAATGAATCTTGTGGCATTTTTGCTATTGTAGGAAGTTTGACTGTATCAATTGCATCAGGATAAATAGTTAATGGATTACCTGCTGCAACTTCTCCCAGTATTGGTCGAGGTACAAAATATTTATCTTCTAATGTAAGTTCTATTCCACGGGAAAGTTTAGGACTTTTTCTGATATACCCTTTTTTTTCAATTGCTTGAAAATGCTGTTGAACAGTCGCACGATTTTTATATCCAAAATGCTTTGCTACATCGGCAAGTGTTGGTGGAATTCCCTTCCCTTTTATTTGATCAATAAGAAAGTCTAAAATATCCTTTTGGATTGCTGTTAGCTCTTTTTGCATTAATATACCTATAAAAAATAATTGCCATACATTTGTATGTTAATTTAATTCGGGAAAGGGAAAATGTCAAGAGAGAAATAAAAAATCCCCTTAATTCTTAGAATTAAGGGGATTAATCATAAATGGAAGAATAATTTAATACTTTGATAAAAATATCTTTTCTAAAGATTCCATCATTTTTTCTTTAAAGATTGGTTTTGAAATAAAATCATCAAATCCGGCAGCAATAAACTTTTCCTTATCACCTGGTAGAACGTAAGCTGTTACTGCAATAATTGGAATTGAACTAAATGCAGGCATAGTTTTAATGATTTTTAAAGCATCTAGACCGTTATACTCGCCCTGTAAATTTATGTCCATCACAATAAAATCAAACTGATGGTTTAGTAAAAGAAGTTGAGCTTCTTCAAAACTGACCGCAAACTTAACATCATTAAGTCCTTTCATCTGGACTTTAAAAAGTATCTGTGAATCGACCTGGTCCTCTATATAAAGACAGTTAAGTTTTGTTAAATCAAGTGATTGAGATGGTTTAACATCTTGAACATCATCAGATTCAGAAGCTAATTCATCTTTTATAGCTTCCGAAAGGTTTCCATGTACATCAGTTTCATTAGAATCATAATCAATATTGCTATGCTCTTCAGTTTTTTTCTGGTTCAACATTTCATAGGTTTGTATTTCTTGCTGAATTGAATCATCTTGAATGTTCTTTTGGTCAGTAAGTTTTGAGAGTAATTCTTGCGCTACTGGTGGAACGGCTTTAAATACATCGGCTGACTCATCGATTTTAGATTCAAGAGAAACATCATTTATAGTATCTATGTCATTGTTCGGTAATATTATTTTTTCAGAATATTCAGGAAACTCCTCTTTATCTGATTCAGGAATATCAAATTCACGGGCTCTCAAATTATCAGATAACTGAAGTAAAGAAATTGTCTCTTGTACTGATTCAAATCTTTGTGTTTCTGAACCGGCCGTGAAAGTAATTGGAAAAATAAACCCTGTTTCATTTCGAACTGTAGCCGAAGAGGATTTATAAAACTTTCCATCTAAATAGTGCATAAGAATTCTTGCTAAATATGTTGTTAACTTAGGCAAACCAAAATCCTTTGGATCTTTATCGTTAGCAAAAATTTGCTCCAGAACATTTGCAACATATTCTGAAGGATTGCCATACTGATCGCTGATACCAATAAGAAAGGAATCAGCATCAACCGGAAAAGCAGAGAAATAAACTTTTTTATCCTTGCTTAATCTTGAAACAACTTTGATTAAGGACAGAATAAAGTTTTCAAATTTTTGTTTATCAGATTTAAACTTTAAGGATGAAGATATTTTGCCGTACGAAAATTGAATATCATTAATCCCCGTTATGTCTTTTATGTTGTCATCCAATTTTTCGATAACATCGGTTATAGTAATATCTTCAACCTTTAATGGGGATTTATTTTGCATTATATCTGAATACTCAACAACAGCATTCATAGTATCCATCATCTTAATGCGGTTCTGATTAATTATTTCAGAGGCTTCTAATTGTTCTTCAGTCGGATTTTCGGTGCTGCTTATCAACTCCTGAGAAAAACCAATAATCACATTAATTGGAGTTAAAATCTCATGAAACATTCCGGAAAGAAAATTTGAATCGGGAATAATAGTTTTATGTTGAGTAACGCTTGGTTTTTCAATAATAACTTCTTTTACAACCTCTTTAATAACTTCTTTAACTATTTCTTTTGGTTCTTCTGAACTTAATTTTACTGATAATGGTTTTACTATAACTGTGAAGGAATCTATTTCGCCATCAAAATCAAGAATTGGAGAAGCAGAAATTTCTGCATCAAAATGATTACCAAGTGAATCCTTAAATTTTGATTCTAAAACTACTGGGTCTTTAAGATGAGATTGAAAGATGGTAGTATTAACAATTCCTCGATCATCATCAGCAACAAGACTTGCAAAGGACGATTGAAGTATTTCCTCATTTGAATAACCAAGACTCTTTGTTACATTTTGATTAATATATGTTATAAATCCGGAGGAGTCGGTACTAAAGATCATCAAATCAGATTCATTAAAAATAATCTTAAGCATCTGATGTTGTTTTTCTTTTTCAATACTGTCCGAGATATCTTTTACTATATTGAAATGTGCTTCCTTATCGTTAAACTTAAATGAAGTTTTACTTATCTCAACAAGAACATTTGAACCGTCTTTTCTTCTGTGTCTGAATGGTTTACTGAATCTTGCTTCCGACGCTTCGTCTCCAAAGGAATCTAATAAGGTCTGAATATCTTCAGGTGCATAAAGATCTGTAAGATCCATTTGAAGGAATTCTTCACGGCTGTAACCGTATAGCTTAATAGCTGCATTGTTTACTTCAAGAAATTTTAAATTTTCTTTATCATAAACAAATATTGGCTCCGGATTTCTTTGAATTAAAATATCGAACATTGTTCCTCTATGCATTAAAATATTTTGGAGTTCGTTTTCAGAATTTTTAATTTCATTCTGTGCTTCAATCGTTATAAAAACGTTTGATTTATTTTTTCCTAAATTTAATATTTTTACAAGTAACAATTGAAAATTAACTTGTAAAGAATCAACCGAATTTTGATTTTTTGTTATTTGAACAAATTCTTCTGTTTTATCACTCTTAACAAATGAATTGATTTGATTAACAATACTTAGTGGAAATATTTCATCAATTATCTTATCAGTTATCTCTTTCGTCTTAAAATTAAAGAATTCATTAAATTTTTCATTTATTCCCTTTACAACTCCATCAGAAGTTATGTATGCTGAAGGCCTGGGAAAACTATTTACCAAAGCACTAAAGAATTCTTCTTCTCCCCAAAAGTTACAATAATCATACATATTATCAACAATTAGACCAACCATTACAATTATTTTATTAAAATTGTCTACAAGTGGTATCTGAATAATGCTCTGGATTACTTCAAAATTTTTAACTTTTTTGCTAAATCCTTCTAAAATTATTTGCTGCGTATTAAGTATAACATACTGATCCAGCATTTTATAAATTGCTTTTTGATGAGGCGGTAAAAATGTCTCATGTTTTTTGCCGGCTGCAAAAGAAGTTTCAATTCCTAAAATACTTGCATATGAATTATTAACCGCAATTAGTTTACTCTCAATATCTTTAATCCAGATAGGATGGTCGTAATGATCAATTAAATTTTGAACTCTTTTAAAGGATATAATTGTAAAAGGTGCCAACTTTTGTAATTCGGATATGAGTGCCTTTCCAGGATTGTCTTTATCAGATAAGAAATTTTTGACTGAACTAATTTTTATTTTACTTAAAAGATGATCTGAATTAATATTCTCTGTACTTCTAAATACCAAAATCACATTTACATTTTCATCTGCTTGGATAGGTTCTACAGCTAAATCGAATACTACACCATCTCCTGATTTTAAATTAATTAATGTGTTTTTAAAAATATTTTTTTGGAAAGCATTCAAAACAGGCCCGATAAAATCACTTATTTCCTGAACAGTTTGTTTTTCAAAAACCTGATCTAAAGAAATATGGTAATCATCAATAGTAAATAACGCGGAAGCTTTTTGATTTGTAAAAATAATTTCAAAAGATTCATCTAAAATTATAAGTGGATCACCATGATAATCGGCATTTCTACCTAGAATATCGAGCCACTCTTTATTTTTTATTTCCACCTTTTGAAAACCACTTCGTTAAAATGTTGAAATTGTAACTTCATTGGAATATTCTGAATATCGATTTAAATCATATCCTCTGATTCTATATGTGTAAACATTATTAGTTTCAACATTAAAATCCAGATAAAGATTTACATCTGCATCAATTCTTCGCAAGAGAGTGTAAGAACTTAAATCGGTTTTTCTTTCTATGTCAAAATACAAAATATTATTGTCCGAACTATTCCAATTTAATTGAATAACTCTAACAGAACTATTGTATATTGCTGTAAGATTTGTTGGAGGAAGCAAAATTCCTGAAGTGATTTTAATACTTACAGTATTACTCATTGCCGAGTCTTCATTACTGTATGCTACAACTCTGTATTGATAAGTTGAACCTCTAATTAGGCCGTTTCCGGAATCTTTAAATGTTGTAGTATTTTTTGTCAACGCAGCAATACGATTAAAAAATCCATCTGATGAGCTTCTTTGAACAGCAAAATAATTTTCATTATCACTATTATCTTTCCAATTCAAAAGGACATTTGATATTCCCGAAACATTTGCTGAAAGATTAGTTGGAGGTAAAATATTCCCTGATGAAATTATTCCGGCAGTATTTATTTCACCGCTAAATTCTGAAAACCCTGAAATCTTAAATCCACGTACTTTATAAAAATAAATATTAGTCGTATCAAGGTTATTGTCATTAGTATTATTGGATTTTCCAGTAAGTTCTTGATGTAAAAAATACTCTCCATCAAGATTTACCTTTCGCCAAAGCTCATATTTTTCAACATAACGTGAAGTATCTTTCCAACTAATATTAACTGATCCATCATTGAATTTTAGTAAAGCTAGGTTATATGGCTTGAATGGGATTCTATTATCATTCGTTACCAGCAATTCTGTTACAGTATTACTTTTTTGCGATGTACCATCTGTATCATAATAAATCAAATACAAATTCATCTTTTGACCGATTAAAGTAGAATCAAGTTGGAAATTTATCGGCGGCGCAGTACCGTTACTATTGGGCGGGATATTTTTGACAAATGTACTATTAACATATAATTCAAGAAATTTTATAGAGTAGGGTTGTGTAATGGAATAAACAATTTCATTATTACCTTCCATCAAAGTTCCATCAGAAGATGGTGATATGATTTGAATTTTCAAATTTGATGGGATTGAATTCTGATTTGGATCAGAACTAAGATCTGCACAAGACTGTGAAATAATTACTAAGATTACTATTAAAATCGAAAAGGTAATGTCTTTTTTTAAAAACCATTTTTTCATTTTTTATCTAATCCTAATTACAAATAATCTATCTATTCAAGCGTGAAGTTAAACTTAATTTTATTCAAAGAATTCGGAAGAATTTTATCTAATTTGATTCTAATTCCGCCAGCAGTATCATCAAAATAATATTCTAATAACGATTTATTAAGTGATATAGTTAAAGTTTTTCTGTCAATATCCTGAGCAAAGTTTAGAAAAACATTTAGATCACTAACCAATAAAGGATTTTTATTATTTAACCATATTTCAATTTCATTATCTGATATATTTTTAATCTCACAAGTTATTCTCTCTCTAACACTCCACCATCTATTTATCGTTGGTAGTGTAGTAAAATTAAATTTGAGTGATCTGATTTTATTAATCTTTTCCAGTAATTCATCTTCAGGATTAACTTCGCAATTAATTTTAGGATTGTAATTCAAAAAATTAATTACATTTATAGAAAATGGAAGTTCGTTAGACTTTACGAATGGAATTAATAACAAATCTTTATTATAATATTTGGGGAGTCCAGGAGCTTGTTCAGTATAAAGTATTTCAGTTATTCCGGCAGCGCTTATTAGACCTAAATCTATGTTTTCTAAAGCTTGTTCTTTGACAAGAAGTGTAGATAGTTCAACTCCATAGTCTCGATTAAAGTTTTCTATTAATTCAATTACGTTGTTAGAAGTATAATGATCAATTCCTGATAAATCAAAAATGATTTCATCAAACGCGAATTTGGTTAAAATCTCTTTTGAAACTTCCAGATCAGAATTTACAATAAGATTAGGTCTGATCTCATTATTCTGCAAAACATCAATCAGTTCAGATTCAAGAGCATTATTGTATTGAAGCGAAACTATTACTGGAGAAGATATACTATCATAAAATACATCAATATAAATATCCGGATCTTTATCCATCCAACTTATAGTATTCAAAACGAGTTTTTTAAATGCAGCTAAATCTTCTTTGCCTCCAATAACATCATTTAAATCAAATCCTGTAAACAGGAATTTTCCCTTTCCATTAGATCCATAAACAATTGAAGAATTTGAGGAATCATAACTACTTTTATCAAAATAAAATCCGGCTGAGGCTACTTTGTTTTCGATCAAATCACAAATTAATCCCTGGTTCTTATTTGAAATCTGCAGAATCAATTCATCATCAATATTAAAATGATTCAAATGATTTGGTAAGAGAGAATGGAAATAGCTTATATTTTCTGATGATACAGTTTCAATATTCTTTAATCCCAAAAGTGTTTTGAGATTCTGGTATTCTATTATACTGCTTTCTTGAAACATTAATTTTGATCCAGAGCTGATAATAGAATTTCCACTCACTAAGAATTTTTGTAGAACTTCCATCTGAACAAATGAGATGAAGTTTATAGAAGGTAAAATCAATATATCATACTCTTCATCAATACCGGATTCAAGATCATGATCATAAATAACTGAGTAAGGGATTTGTTCTTGCATTAGAAACAATTCCCATGAAGTTATCACCTCCATAACTTTATTGGAGTTAGCATCGATATTATTTTCGGTTAATTCCGAATATAGAATTGCGATTCTTGGCTGAGCATAGATCAGACCCTGAGAAATTAAAACTCCGAATAGAATGATTAGAATTGAAAATATTTTAAAATGATGATACAATTTTACTTTATTAGTTTTATAGTTAGAAGTTTACCTGATCGTAATCGATATAATATTGCCTGGATTCACCCGGTTTCAAATCATCTATATACAAATAAACCATTTGCGAGCCTGCTGTATGTTTTACACTTGCAGTTTTAGTTCCAATAATTTCTGAACCAATTGTGATGTTTTGTGCATAATCATTTAGATCAAGATCAATAACTAAATTATTAATAGACTCGATTCCAGGATTTGAAACTTTTAATGCAACACGAGTTTTGCCTCTTCGATCAGCTTTGATTTCAATATAATCTCTTTTTTCATACCACTTTTGAATTTCGGTTGCAGTTGCAATCCAGAATTTTTTCTTTTTTAAATCTTTAAGCACATCTCTTAATACATTTGCGTAATCACTTCTGCATTGATACTCTGTGTGAAGTTTTAAAATATACATACCACCTTCAAAAAGAACACGATCTAAATCTTCCTGATAAGTGTAGAACTGAAATTCAGGTAATGTCAATCCAAAATCTCTAATAATTTCATAATCATCACGAGCTGTCTTTGTCATCGTAACAATTCGCTTATCTCCGCGAATTATCGTTTTAGGGACAGAACGATCTGTGAGTGAATCAGTAAGTACATATTTATAGTTGGAATTAATAACTGCATTTAAAGTATTCTGATCAAACAAACCATAATAAGGTAAAAAGCCTGAAACACTGCTTGATGAAATTTTTTCAAGTTTTTCTTTTGCAGAATTTAGCTTTTGTAGTTGTTCTGCATACGAATTTAGTTTATTAAACTTATCATTGATTGAGGTCAAATAACCAATATCAACTAAGGCAGCTATTTCTCCATAAGATGAAATTTTTCTAATCAGCTCTTTATTATTCTCCGCGATTGTCGGATCAACAAAAAAAGTTGCAGAAATTCCTTCGTTTTTCATAATCGGTAAAATATTATTGATGTTATTGACATCATTTGTGAGCACCGGAGCCACAATAGCTGCAGCTTCATATCCTGTTGGCCAATCTCGTACATATGCAATAGGAAAATACATAAGCCATTTTATGGAGTTATTAAAAAGCCTTTCAAAATAAATGTAATCTTCCTGCACACCGATTATGGAATTCAATTCAAATCCCATCCACATAAATCTACCTTTACCAAAATTTCCATAAGCAATTCCAGCAGATTTTTTAATTTCTTCACGAACCAATCCGTCATCCATTCGGTAATTGTACCAGAAGCTAACTTGAGTTGTTCTTGGATCAAGTACTTCAACCGCCATTGGTCTATCCCATGTAGCTATCTTCAAAGGAAATCCGGTTGGAATATTTGCAGTAATCGGCAAACTACCGCAGATAGTATGAATTTTTGAAAACTCATCAGGTTTTAATTCGTGAGAGAATTGCACACCAAAAACCTGGTTAATAAATTCCCATCCACGCCATTTGCCATCGTTAGAATATGAACCGATTCCACCTGTAGCAAAAACACTTCCACCATTCTCCAGATATTTTTTTAATTGCAAGGCTTCTTTTTCACTTAAAGATTTTGTACCTGGTAATACAATCAACTTGTATTTTTTATAATCACCATTTTCAATTTTTTGATCTGAGATTATTTCATACTTAAGATTTAGATTATCAAGAAATTTTTTCCAGGTGGAAATATTATCATTCAACCAGGTGCTTCCAACGGGTAAAGTATTTTCAGTGTACTTGGAATAAAGAATTGCAACTTCTGGCTCTTTACCGAATAAAAAGTCTTCAATAATATTAGAATTGGGAAGAATTTCTGAAGTGTCAAATCGGCCATAGATGCCGCGAAGGATAAAATAATAAATAAGAATCGCTGAAATGATTATTACGATGCCTGAAAAAAAGAAAAAAAATTGATTTATCCTTATACCAAATAATTTCTTTACCGCCACTTCACTTCCCCTGAATTTCTATCTTCCTGAGTAGGTATATACCCATCAGAAGTGTATTTCAGGAATTTATTTTCATCACTAAATCGTTCTTGCGGTCTTACACGAACCTTTTGCTTTTCTACTTTTTCTTCATCGACTTTATATCCGCGCGGTTCAGGTGTATATTTTGATTGTGATGGTTGGCGCTGCTTAGTGTATTCCTCTCTAGTAATTCCCGGCTCAACAGTTTTTATCTGTCCCCGTTCTTCCAAAGTTGAATCTTTTGTATAAATTGCTTCAGATGGAACTACTAGTTCACCTTGCACAGATGCAGGTTTGGTTTGATATGCATATTGTGATTTTCCTTCACGAACCTTGTAAAGGATATACGCCCCGATTGCCAATATGAACGTGCATATTGTTGCGACAAGAATAATAGTAGATAGTATCGGGATAAGTTCCATTTAATTTCCTAATTAGTATTAACAGCAATATTATCTGATCTTGTTGAACTAATTCGATCCAATTTTCCCCAAGTCATTCTGATTCCAAGAAACTCTTCAATAGTCGACATGGTTTTACAAATATCAATAATCAAAATAAAAAACATTCTGTAAATGATTGCATACCATATCAATCTAAATTCTTCTTTTTCGACCGCAACACAATAAAGTGCTGTGACAAGATCCAATATTGCTAAACCCGCCCACCAAAAGAATATTAAATGTGAAAATCCAAAAAATAAAGCTGCAAAAATAAAAAATGCATTGGCTGCAATATTCATCGTTGGCCAAATTAGGGCTTCATAAGACATCATCCACAAAATAAATGTTTGTCCAAAATTTACTGTAGGATTCAACATTCTTTTTTTATGCTTTCTGATCGATTGAAGTATTCCTCTAGTCCATCTGTATCTCTGTTTAAGAAGCTGCTGCAATGTTACGGGAGCTTCTGTATAAGAAATCGATTTGGGTTCATAATAAATTTTCCAACCATTTGCTAAAACTTTTAAGGTTAAATCAGCATCTTCTGCATAAGTATCACTTGAGTAATATCCAGCTTGTTCAATTGCTTTTCTTCTAAAAATACCTATTGGTCCTGGAATAATATTTACAAGTTTAAAATAGCTCTGAGCACTGCGAGCCATATTTAATCCTTCAATATATTCAAGAGCTTGAAGATCTGTAAAAAACCTTTTTCTGTTTAGAACTTTTACATTACCTGCAACGGCACCAATTTTAGGATTTTTAAAATGTCTAACTGCAACTCTGACTGATTCAGGTGAAAGCTGAGAGTCTCCGTCCATACAAAGAACAAAATCAGACTTAGAATAATAAATACCAGAATTTAAAGCTCGTGCTTTTCCCAAATTTGGCTGATTTATTAATGATATTTTTACCTTACCATATAACCCATCCTGGAATCCAACCATAGATTCAGCTACTTGTTTAGTATCGTCGGTTGAACCATCATTTACAACAATAATTTCATAATTCTGGTAATCAAGCTTAAGCAAAGACAAAATTGATTTTCTAATAATTTTACCTTCGTTAAAGACCGGAACTATAATAGATATAAAAGGAGAATACCCATTAGTTTCTGAGAAAGTGTATTCATTTAAATATAAATATGCTGCAACCAAAATGGCGAAGTATCTTACAAGAAGGATGAAAAGAAAAATAACAAGAGCTATAATTGTCGAATACTCAAATAGTGAACTGTACGACAAAATTGTGTAAGGTAAAGTATAGACTATAACTAAAATCAGTAATAGTGAAATTATACCACTTACGAGTATCCTTCGTAAATATTTTTGCTCTAGATTTTCTCCTTTTTTTTCATCTTCCCGGCTTGAAATAGTAATAATAACACGATCGACAAGCTGATTTATTTTCATTTATCCGGATAATGGTTTGCCCTAATTTTTCAATAATAATGCCATTAGAAGGATTTTAATTAACATTTTTTTTACTCATAAATCCCCTTTATGCAATACCAATATTGGACTTTAATTTAATCTGTATCATAATCAAACAAGCGAGAATGTTTAGATTTGGCTAAAAAATTGGTAAGTAAACGTTTACAATCCCCAGATCAAACTAGCTTGTATAGAAGTTGAACGATAACCAGTGTTTGATCTAAAAGAACTTCCCGTCGTGAATCGTGTTTGCAAAAGCAGATTTTCAATAATTTCATAGTCTATTGAAGCGTAAAACTCGGAAAGTATAAAATCATTTTGTGGTATCAAACCAATTTTACCACCAATGTTAAAATTAAAAGTATCATCATAGTAAAGATTCCAATTAGCCCAGATGGAGTGTGATTCAAAATTCTTTGGACTCCAATACAGCTGCGTTTCATCTTTTAATGAATAGAAATAATACTCATAACCAGCAGTAAGATCAGATTCAAAAACCTTTCCTAGTCTTGCAACAAATAAGTTACCGGAGTTATTATCAGAAACATCTAAATATCCATATTTTCCTGAAACAACCAAATTATTTTTAAACTTGTATTCACCATTTAACCCAAAATGAAAAGCATTCAATCTTGTGTTAACTAAGAATGGAGAGTAAAGTATAAATGCAGCATCAGAATAATTTAAGAAAGCTGTAACACTAAAAATACTTTTTTTCTGTGTAGTTAGTGATAACTCAATAATATTTTCTTTTTGGTCGTTCACAAAATATGTTTGTCCAAAACTTCCAGATCCTGAAAATGTTTCATTAAATTTTACATACGCTGACCCTTTAATTTGATTAAACCTTAATTCATTATCAGCCGAGGAAAGTTTACCACGTGAACCAGAAAGACCAAGAGCTAGAAAGTCTGTTGCACCTAAGTCAAATCCAACCCCAAAGTTTGAATAGCTAAAATCAGTGTTATCAGTGAAATAAGATGCTCTGGGGATCAATTGTATATAAGTTGGAAACTTATCAAAAGAAAATTTATCGCTTCCACCAATCCAGCCTAACCGTGTTTTAAGTATATGGGAATTAGGAGATTTAAGGAAAAGATTCTTATAAGTGATTTTTGCATTTTGAACTTGACCATTTTGCAGGTAGGCGTCTCCGAGGAGTAATTCAGTCTCAATATCGTTTGGATTTTTTTGATTTAGTCTTCTAAATTCCTTTAAAGCTAAAGACGAGTCACTATTCCATAAATAAACCTTTGCTCTTTGTTTTTCTATCTCATAATCGTCAGTTGACTTTAATAAATCATCATAGATTTTTATCGATTTATCCAAATTAGAATTTGCAATATGAACATTTGCCAGCTCAAGTTTAACTGCATTGTTATCCGGATTGTTAATTAGATACTGATTGAATGATTTTATAGCAGAATTATATTCTTTTCTGTATGAAAATAATCTTGCATCTTCTAAAATTTTATTGGATGTATCTAATTCATTTTGATCTTTTGCATTCTCAAAAGTCCTTTGCAGTAAAATAAATTTCTGAGAAGAACTATCAACAATTGAAATTTCATTCATTAATTCTTCTGCATCAGAGATACTATTATTTCTTATATAAAGATTTGCCAATCCAAACATAGCCTCTGTGTTTTTAGAATCGATAGCCAATACTTTTTGAAAAAGTGATTGGCTATAAACTAAATCTCTATCTAACCAATAATTTATTTGAGCAGCTAATAATAAATAATCCTTATTATTCGGTGCTGACTTTAGAAGTTCGCTAGCATTATCGGAGGCTTCACAAAGATTATTTTGCCACATTAAAATCTGAGCTAATTTATAACGTACTTCTTGATCATTTGGGTCTTTTGATAAGTAACTGTTGTAAAGATTTACAGCTATACTGTAATCATTATTGTAAGAATAATATTTAGCTAACTCTAATAATGCATCTTTATTAAATGGTTCTTTATTTAATCGCTCTTCATAAAATCTAATGCGATCTGCATAGTAGGATTTTCTTAAAGTAATTGCCTTAAACCATAAATCTTTAAATCTATCCTGGTCAGAAAATTTAGGAGATAAAATCTGCAGTTGTTCATAAGCTTCTTCATATCGATTTACAGTGATTAATTCCTCAATCAATTTAAATCTACTATCATCATCAGCCTTATTTTTTTTTAGAACAAGATATAATCTATCAATTTCATATTGCTTGGCGGCTGGTTGCATTCCATAATTAAATTTAGACGTTGTATCGTTAATCGAATAAATGTAACCTTTACCTTTTGCCAGATCCAATCCATCCATTGCCTCTTTAAAGTAGGGTCGTATTTCTAGAGATTTAGTGAATGCATCAACGGCAATTTTATTTTTACCAAGCCATAGCGTAAAATAACCATATCTGGACAACAATCTGTGATCGTCCGGAAATCGCTCAGTATAGTTCTTAAGAATCGGTTCACCTTTAGAAATATGATTATTCTTAGCTAATATTTCTGAGTATCTGATGATCTCATCAGGAGAGGCTTTTTCTTTTTCAAGATAGATATCATACCATATTTCAGCTTCATTCCAGTTTCCTAAATTCTTATAGCACTTTCCTATTTCAAGATAATTTTTTGCAATAATAGGATTGATTGCAATTTCTCTCTTGTGTCCTTCAATTTTATTGTAAAGGATTTTATACCAATCAGAGGTTGCTCTATTTAAATTTGATGAAATTTCATCATCTTCTGGTTTTATTTTTTTTGCTGTGCGAAAATCATAAACAGCATACTCATAATTACCTCTTTTTTCATAACAGATGCCGCGTAAATTAAATCCATCCGCCGAATTTGGATTTGCAGATACATATTTATTTAAAATGTCAATTGCCTCACCGTAACGTCCAGAACTAATTAGTTGTATAGCTTCTGTTTTAAAATTTGAAGAATAATTATTTTGAGGTAATATAGATATGCTAAAAAAAGTAAGATTCAGAATGAGCAATTGATAGAAAAATAATTTCATCTTCTATAGTCAATTCTATCTCTGATTTAATTGGGTTTTGACAGTTTTGTTATCAAATTCTCTAAAGACATCTTCAGCACTGTTCATCGAGTCATTTACTTTTAACATTAAATAAGCCACATTAGTAGATCCACTACCATTTAAAGTCTGATGAACTTTTGAAATGAAATCATCAATCAATTTATCATCAGATTTTGTGATAAGAATATAAATTTTATCATCAATTGTACATATCTTATCTTTTTTATGTGCTGCTACTTTAACAGAATAACTTAATTGATCGAATGAAATTCTAGATTGTGACTGACTTGCTGGATTAATTCTAATCGATAAAATTGTGAACATTTGGCCGGTCGTTTTATACAGTGCAATTTGATTATTAACAATCAATTTAAAATCATTTATACTGTAAATATTAGGTACTAAATATTCAGGAGTATTTAAAGCATTTGTCTTATTTGGAATCAGCTCAGTTATTTCGGGCAATATGTTTTCTTTAGTTAAGCGTTTTGTGATTTTAAAATCAGTTGTTATACCTTTATAAGGTTCTATGAAATAGTTTGCTTTGAATTTCCCTTCTGTATGCCCAATATTTGGAGTAATATCGATAATGCCTGGTTGCTGCTCTGCACTGTCTTCGGCTTTATGAAGTTGAATAATTCCAGTTGCGAAAGAATTTAAAACATTAAATATCATTTTTGAAGATTGTGCTGCAGGCTCTCTTAAAATCAATAAACTAGTTATCCCTAAATCTTCAATTGATTCAATCATCGAACCAAATGCATCTCTAAGGCTGTTTAGATTTTCATACTCAACATAAGGGGTCAATTCATCAAAAATAATTCGAGTAGGATGATACTGATTAATAACAGAAATAATATCGCTGAGATAATCACTTAAAAATTCATCTCTACTTTTAAATTCTGTAGTTTCAGTCGGTTGAGCAACACGCACAACTATAATTGTATTCTGATTAATATAGTTTTCAAGATCAATATCAATGGAAGCGGCATGAATCATCAAATCTTTAGGGCGAGAGTTTGTGAAATACAGGCAAACTTCTTTGTTTTTTGCAGCTTCTACCGCATATTGAAGACTTAAAAGAGTTTTGCCAGACTTTTTTTCACCAACTAATAAATATGTCCCGCCGTGATAAAATCCTCCCCAGGCGCTATCAACGATTGGAATACCGGAATGGAATAATTGCACGCTTTTTTTCATAGTTTAATTTTTTAACAATTTTACCAATAATTATACCGTTAGTATTGTTCGTTTATATTAAAAAAATGAATAAAAGCGATATTTTTTTGGACTAAACAGAGACAAAAAAAGTGAGTTGTATTATTATGCAACAAGCTAAATTTTTGACATTTTCAAAGGTTTTTAGAATAAATTATTTTTAAAGTACGATCTAATTACTAAAACAACCAAATACAAAAAGTGCAGTCGCATTTCCAACTATTGTTGGTTCGTTGGTTATATAATCCATTCTATCATCAAAATATTTAACTTCATCTGAATTGAATTCATTATGACTCAGATTCATTCTTTGAATTTTAAATTCTTTCAAAAGATTGGCTGGAGCGGGTCCTGCAGTTAATGCACCAGGTAGATACCCATTATTAAAAAATGCAACTTGCGAGTGTAGATTTTTAGAAAAGTCTGAACCAATATTATAAATAAAACAAATTCCCCAAGGGTTTCTACCTAAGATATAATCTATCTGAAAAATATTTAGTGAATCGAATTCTTTTGAACCTGTTAATTTCTTATAAAGAATTGTTTGCAGACTGACACCGAGAAAAGTGTTTGTTGTGCCCCAGGAATATTCTAGTCCCTCTCGCAGAAAAGATTCAGAACTTTTATTTTTTGAATGCTTAAGATTTAGATAAATATATTTTACAAAATCTTTATTATGCTGAGCAATTTTATAATGAGCTAAAGAGTTTATATCACCAACACTCCACCAATAATCCGAATCAGCATTCTTCCCATACACAAATGCATCTTTAAGATATTTTTCAGACTTAGTGCTATTATAAAGTTCGATTGATGCTAATGCTAATTTACCATTAAAATTTTTATCTGGATAATGATACGAAAATGTAGCATCGATATCTTGAATGCTATTTCTTAAAGCATAAAATTTTTCAGCTGTTTTTAGACAGTTTGAAGCAAACTCGTTATCATAGGATTTCTCGTTCCAAATTCTGAATGCCAAGGCTAAAGCAGCACTGTAAATCCCGATTGTATTTTTTCCAAGACTAACAAAAGCAGGACGATCAAATTGCAAACTATCATTTTCGGGTAATCGCCATCCAATGTTATGATCAGATTCATTCTGTACTTGTGAAACTAAAGTTTTATTATCAACATTACATCTCAATAGCCAATCAAGACCAACTTTTGCCTCTTCTAAAATATCTGGAACATCATTTTTATCTAAATCATATCCGAATTTTTTCGAGTCAAATTCATAGCTAAATAGAAGAAGATAAGTGGTGTAAGCAGTAGTTTTCAAAAACTTTACATAATCACCAGCATCGTGCCAACCGCCAGTTAAATCACGAGCAGTAGAATCATAATACCCTATAATTTTAGTTGCATCCGAAAGATGACAAGGTTGATGTAATATTGAATTTGTTGGTCCACAACGCTGTGTTTTGAAGAAAAGGCTAAGTGAATCTCTTACATGGTTAAAGATTGAATTACCAATCTGGAAAGGATATGATTCAGTATCTGATAATTTTATTCTGTACTTTCCAATGGAACTAAGACTTGAAAAATCAATTTCATAACAAAAATTAAAATTTCCATAAACTGATGGTGAATCTTTAACACTTCCTTCGAATTTAATTTTATTCGAATTATTTTCTAGAATATAGAAAGGCTTGCTTTGTAAATTAGTTTTTGAAAGTATAACTGCAGTTTTTAATTCTTCAGGTAAGAAACCAACTTGATTTGTTCTAATATAAATAGCATCAGAGCTGGAAGTATGGCAATTAACAAAAATAATTTGCGAAACAAATAAAAAAACAGAAAAGAATAATTTCACTAAACCATTTTTAATAATTGTATTCTCCTTTTAATTGCCATACTTAAAAAACATTAAGCTTTTTGTTCTTCTTTACTTATATAATGTGTTCTGAAAATATAATCCCAAATTGGTGAGCTAACACCGTAACCTTTATCTGGATCCTGGTAATGATGTTTGATATGATGATTCTTAATTGCTAGCCAAAATTTGCTATGCATATTAAAATGATGGACAGCATAATGTGTTATATCATAAAATAGATAACCTGTTAAAAATCCTGCAAAGAAAGGCAGTACAAAAATATTGCCTAACAAAAAACTAAATAAAAAATAAAATAATGTTGCTAGTGGAATGCTTACGGATGGCGGCATTACCAATCGTCTGGAATCACTTGGATAATCATGATGCACGCCGTGGAATATAAAATGTATCCTTGCACCTAATTCACTCTTTAATTCCCAGTGAAAAACAAACCTATGTAATAAATATTCGGTAATTGTCCAGATGAACAATCCAAATACTACTAGCCCTATAATTGATAATACACCAATTTTAAAATCAAAAACTGATAAGTATAACATATAAAGTATAACCGGAACAAAAATTATTAATGGAACTGAAGGATGAACTCTTGATAGTGATTCCATAAAATCACTTTTAAACATTCTTACAGTTTCATCTTTATTTGAAACAAACTTTTTTGCCATTGCTAATCCTGTTTAATTATTACATTTAAATTTACGAATTACTAACTAAAGATTAAAAATTGATTTGGCTAATTTTTATTTTATTATTTAAAAATTGAGATAGGACATTTTTTTATCATGTCAATTATATTTGATATTAAGTATTAAAGTTTTCATATTCACAAGTGATTTTCCAAAATTCCTTAACTTCTAGGAGGTTTAATGGCTCTAAACGGCGAACGTGAACAATGGGGAACAAAAATAGGTTTGATATTAGCCGTAGCCGGTAATGCTGTAGGTTTAGGAAACTTTCTCAGATTTCCAGTTCAAGCAGCTCAAAATGGTGGTGGAGCTTTTATGATTCCATATTTTATTTTCTTCCTATTACTTGGTATTCCATTAATGTGGATTGAATGGGGCATTGGACGGCACGGAGGTAAATTTAGACATGGAAGTGCTCCAGGCATGTTCGATGTTATTTGGAAAAATAGACTCGCAAAATATTTTGGATCCGTCGGATTATTTATATCTATTACAATTCTAATTTACTATACGTATATAGAATCCTGGACACTTGGTTTCAGTCTTTTTTCAATTTTAGGTTTATATTCTAATGAAACCAGAGAAACTATGACTGGTTTTCTATCAAGTTATCAGGGAGTTACAACATCACAGACATTTAGTTCAATTTGGCCAGCATATGGATTAATGCTAGTTACTTTTGCTTTAAACTTTACAGTTTTATATAAAGGCATATCTAAAGGAATCGAAAAACTAGCTAAGATAGCCATGCCATTGTTATTTCTTTTTGCTATCATTCTTGCAATTAGAATTTTTACTCTTGGCACACCGGATCCTGCATTTCCCGAAAATTCTGTTATAAATGGGTTTGCATTTATTTGGAATCCTGATTTTTCTGCTCTCGGTAATCCGAACATTTGGCTTGCGGCCGCAGGACAAATATTTTTTACTCTTTCTGTCGGAATGGGAACAATTCACGCTTATGCTAGTTATTTAAAACCAAAAGATGATATAGTGCTTTCCGGACTTGCTACAGCTTCAACAAATGAATTTGCAGAAGTAGTACTTGGAGCCTCAATAGCAATTCCTGTTGCAGTTGCATTTTTTGGTTTAGATGTTACAAAGGAAATTGCTGCAGGCGGATCATTCAATCTTGGTTTTGTTTCTATGCCAATTATTTTTGGAAGTTCTCATTTCCCATTAGGAGAATTATTTGGATTTATGTGGTTCCTATTACTTTTCTTTGCCGGAATAACATCTTCAGTTGCAATGGGACAACCCGTTGTTGCTTTCTTAGAAGATGAATTCGGAATGGATAGAAAAAAAGCTGTTACAATGCTAGCAATAGCTGTTCTTGTTGCAGTTCAATTTGTTATATTCTTTTTAAAGTATGGATTTTTAGATGAAATGGATTATTGGGCAGGAACCTTTGGTCTTGTTGTTTTTGCATTGATTGAAACGATTTTGTTTATGTGGGTTTTTGGTGCTGACAAAGCATGGAAAGAAATGAATGACGGAGGAGATATTCAAATCCCGATGTTCTTTTATTATGTGATGAAATATGTCACTCCAGTTATACTTATGATTTTGATGATCTGGTGGTTTGTTCAAAGTGCGGTACCAACATTACTTTTAGAAAATGCACCTCCGGAAAATGTTCCTTACATTTGGGGAGCGAGATTATTAATGATTTCAATCGCTGTAATACTAATGCTGCTAGTAAAAAAAGCTTGGGAAAATAATTATAATGAGGTTAAATAATGGGAATTACTACAAGCGGAATAATATTTCTTGTTTTGGCCTGGGGAATAATAATAGGTTTAACAGTATTTTCATTTTATAAAGTTTTTAAAGGTAAGAAAAAGAATTAATAAAAAAAACCCGAGTCGGATAGCTCGGGTTTTAATTGATTTGCTTTAACAACTATTCTTCATCATATTCATCAGATTTTTCATTCTCAGCCTGTAACCTATGCGCAAGATTTGATTCTGATGATGCGATTGCAAATTTACCTTCTTTAATAAATTGATATAATAAATCATTTTTAATAAGGTAACCAAATGTTGCCTGAAACTTTTCAATAGACATTCCAGCAGTAGCAGCAAGTTTTGCAAGTTCATGGGGATCATCAAAATCAGCTTGATTAAGCCTTAACATATATCTTCGTGCTATGTAAAAGCTTTCTGATGCAGGATCAACCATTCTTACTTTTGTCTTTAATGTTTTAGGATCTATAATATCTTTAAAGTACATTGGAACAAAATTTCCATTTTGAATAGAAACCATAGCTCCGCTTCCACCATCAAGGATAAACTGTGCGGCAGAAAATCCTAAATCTCTTGTATATTCCATATCAAATGGAATTGGATCAGCGCAGCGTAATTCATATCCAATATTTTTAGCAACTACGGTAGCTTTTAATCCAAACTCCTTTAGTCTTTCTTGTACTTTAGATTTTAGTATTTCACCAAAATTTATTTCTGCTATTCTAATGTTATCGTGCGCGTCTCTCTCAACTTCTACCAAAGATTCAAGATCAGCAGGATCTAAATGTTCTACTAACCCTTCAGCAATTATTGCAACACCATCCGGTTTACCATAACTTAATCTTTTAATAATAGCACCAACAAGAATATCAACAATATGTCCAAATTTAATTTGTTTATATGCAAACTCTTCAGGTATAAGTGTAAGTGTTGCACCCGTTGCTTTACCAATACC
>OEIV010000122.1_pt1 | contig 49175 bp, 41 predicted proteins | sample 1539231 | NCBI WGS metagenome assembly OEIV01 (sample SAMN03794762, study PRJEB22550) | activated sludge metagenome | feature: wastewater treatment plant; material: activated sludge; isolation source: Wastewater treatment plant of a petroleum refinery complex | place: Argentina: Buenos Aires ...
GCCGACGCCGGTGATGATCTGGTTGCAGGCCTTGGCCACCTGGCCGGCGCCGATGGCGCCGATCAGGTTCACCGACTTGCCCATGGCATCGAGCAGCGGCTTGACGCGGGCGAACATCTCCGGCTGGCCGCCGACCATGATGGTGAGCGCGGCGTTGATGGCGCCGCTCTCGCCGCCCGATACCGGCGCGTCCAGGAACTCGATGCCCCGTTCGGCCAGCGCCGCGCCGATTGCGCGCGCCGCGTTGGGATTGATGGTGCTCATGTCCACCACGATCAATCCCGGCCGACCGCCGCCGGCGATGCCGTCGTCGCCGAGCGTCACCTCGCGTACGTCCGGGGCGTCGGCCACCATCGTGAACACGACATCGGCGTGGCGGGCCACGGCGGCCGCCGAGATGTGCGCGCGGGCATCGGTGGCCTTGAACGGTTCGAGCGACGCCGGCCGCCGCGCCCACAGATGCAGCGTGTGGCCGGCCTTGGCCAGGTGCAGCGCCATGGGCCGGCCCATCAGGCCGAGTCCGATAAAGCCGATATTCATGCGGGTCATCCTCCTGACAAGAAGTATCGCGCAGATCGGCCATCCGTCAAGGGCGCGTCGGCTTGACCTTGGCATGCCAATGGGTACACTTGCAAACTTTCCCGGAAACCCATTCGATGAATCCCCTCCTGTTGCTGATTTCCCTCCTGTTCGTCGCCGGCTGCGGCCGGGAGGCGCCCGCCACCGCGCCCGTCGCCGACGGGCCGAGGACGGTGCGGATCATGAAAGTCAGCCATGGCGACACGCCGGCCGGCGCACGCTACAGCGGCGAAGTGCGCGCGCGCCACGAGTCGACGCTGGGTTTTCGCGTCGGCGGCAAGTTGATCGAGCGGCTGGTCGATGTCGGCGCCCGCGTCCGCGCCGGCCAGCCGTTGGCGCGGCTCGATCCAGCCGATGCGCGTCTGGCCGCCAGCCAGGCCGAGGCGAATGCCGAACTGGCCGAGGCGGAACTGCGGCGCGCCCGCGACCTGCAAGCGAAATCCTTCGTCAGCCAGGCGGCGCTCGATGCCAGGATCACGGCGGCCAAGGCGGCGCGAGCGCAGGCGCAACTGGCGGCCAATCAGGCCACCTACACCACGCTGTATGCGGACAAGGCGGGCGTCGTCGCCGCCGTGCTGGCCGAGTCCGGCCAGGTCGTGAGCGCCGGCCAGGCCGTGTTGCGCGTCGCCCGCGACGGCGAGCGCGAGGTGGCGATCGCCCTGCCGGAAGGCGCGCTCGCCAGCGTGCGTCCGGGCAGCGCCGCCACCGTCGGTCTCTGGGCCGACGGCAAGACCTATGCCGGGCGGGTGCGCGAGATCGCGCCGGTGGCCGACACGGCGACCCGCACCTTCATCGCCCGCGTCAGCCTGTTCGGCGCCGAGGCGGCGCTGCCGCTCGGCCTGACCGCGAGCGTCAGCTTCGCGGCGGCCCATCCGGACAGGATGGTCGTGCCGCTGGCGGCCTTGTTCCAGCGCGGTGACCGGCCGGCGGTGTGGGTGCTCGGCGAAGGGGATGCCGTGACGCTGCGCGAAGTCCGGGTCGAGCGCTATGCCGACGACGGCGCGGTGCTCGGCGGCGGCCTGAAGGAGGGCGAGCGCATCGTCGCCGCCGGCGCCTTCAAACTGATCGAGGGCGAGAAGGTTCGCGCCATCGGGCAATGAGCCGCATCAACCTTTCGGGCTGGGCGCTCGAGCACCCTTCGATGATTCTTTACCTGATCATCGTGCTGATGGTCGCCGGTGCGCTGTCGTTCCTCAAGCTCGGGCGCGCCGAGGATCCCGACTTCACGTTCAAGGTCATGGTGGTGCGAACGCACTGGCCGGGCGCCACGGCCCGCGAAGTGGAAACGGAGCTGACCGAGCGCATCGAAAAGAAACTTCAGGAAACGCCCTACCTCGACGTGGTGTACTCCTCCTCGCGCGCCGGCGAGTCGCTGGTGTTCATCCAGCTCAAGGACTACACGCCCAAGTCCGATGTGCCGGAATCCTGGCGCCAGGTACGCAAGAAGCTCGACGACATCAAGTCGCAACTGCCGGCGGGCGTGCTCGGTCCCTATCCGAACGACGAATATGGCGACGTCTACATGAACATCTTCGCCTTGACCAGCGAGGACGGCGCCGGCCACGATCTCGCCGCCCTGCGGCGCGAGGCGGACCGGATGGCGCGGGCGTTGCGCATGCAGGCCGACGTCAAGAAAGTCGATTTGCTGGGTGTCCAGGACGAGAAGATCTACATCGATGTCGCGCCGGCGCGCCTGGCGGTGCTCGGCATCACGCCGGCGCAGGTCGCCGAGGCCCTGGCCCGGCAGAACGCCGTGACGCCGGCCGGTTTCGTCGAAACGCCGACCGATCGTCTGCGGCTGCGGGTCAGCGGCGCGTTCGACTCGGTGGCGCGCGTTCGCGATGCCGATCTGGCGGTCGGCGGTCGCCATTTCCGCGTCGCCGACATCGCCGAGGTCAGGCGCGGCCTGGCCGAACCGCCCAATCCGCGCATGCGCTTCAGCGGCCGCGACGCCATCGGCATCGGCGTGGTGATGGTTCGTGGCGGCGACGGCATCCAGCTCGGCCGCAACCTGAAGGCGGAAGTCGACCGGCTGGCTGCGCATCTGCCGGTGGGCATGGCGGTGGCGACGGTGGCCGATCAGCCGGAGATCATCCGCGGCTCGCTCGACCTGTTCCTGCGCAGCCTGGCCGAGGCGCTGGTCATCGTGCTGGCGGTGAGCTTCGTGACGCTGGGCCTGCGCACCGGCATGGTGGTGGCATTGTCGATTCCGCTGGTGCTGGCCATGACCTTCCTGCTGATGAAGCTGCTGGGCATCGACCTGCACCGGATTTCGCTGGGCGCGCTGATCGTTGCGCTGGGCCTGCTGGTCGACGATGCCATCATCGCCGCCGAGATGATGGTGGTGAAGGTCGAGCAGGGCTTCGACAAGTTCAAGGCGGCCACCTTCGCCTACACCTCGACGGCCTTTCCCATGCTCACCGGCACGCTGATCACCGTCGCCGGTTTCACGCCGGTCGGCTTCGCGCGCTCCGGCGCCGGTGAGTATGCCGGCGCGATCTTTTCGGTGACCACCATCGCCCTGCTGACGTCGTGGGTCGTGGCGGTGGTGTTCACACCCTACCTGGGCTTCAAGCTGCTCGATGTCGAGAAGCTGCGCAAGTACGGCGAGGCGCATCACGGCGATATCTACGACACGCCGTTCTATCGCCGCTTTCGCGCGTTGCTGGTGTGGTGTCTGCGGCATCGCTGGACCACCATCCTCGTCACCGTGGCGATGTTCGCGCTGAGCGTCGTCGCCTTCAACACCGTGGTGCAGAAGCAGTTCTTTCCGACCTCGATCCGGCCCGAACTGCTGATCGATCTCTGGCTGCCGCAGGGCTCGTCGCTGAAGGCGACCGAGCGCGAAGTCCGCCGGGTCGAGGCCATGCTCGCGACCGAACCGTTCAAGAACGGCATCACCGGCTTCACCGCCTACACCGGCAACGGTGCGCCGCGTTTCTACCTGTCGCTCAACCAGCAGCTGTTCAACGACAACTTCGGCCAGCTGGTGCTGATGACGCGCACGCTCGAGGACCGCGAGTCGCTGCGCAGCCGCCTGATCGAGACGTTCGAGGCGGGCGACGGCTCCTGGAGTCACTTGCGCACGCGCGTCTACCGCCTGGAGAACGGCCCGCCGGTGGGTTATCCGGTGGTGTTCCGAGTCCTCGGCGAGGATCTGGTCGTGCTCCGGCGGGTGGCCGGCGAGGTCGCCGACGTGATGCGCGCCAATGCCAACGTGCGCGATGTTCATCTGGACTGGAACGAGAAGGCCAGGAGCATCCGGGTCGAAGTCGACCAGGACCGCGCCCGGCAGCTGGGCGTGAGCAGCCAGGACATCGCCCAGGTGCTGCAGGCGCACGAACTAGGCGCCACCTTGACGCAATACCGCGAAGGCGACCAGCTGATCGACATCGTCTGGCGGGGCGGTGGCGAGCGCGGCAGTCTCGACCGGCTGCTCGACCTGCCGGTGCCCGCCAACATCGCCGCCGGCGGCAAATGGGTGCCGTTGGCGCAAGTGGCCCGCCTGGTGCCGACCCTCGAGGAGGGGGTCATCTGGCGCCGCAACCGCTTGCCCTCGATCCAGATTCGCGCCGATCTCGCCAACAATCGGATTACCGGCCCGACCGCCACCGAGCAGATCGATCCGCAGCTCGACGCCGTCAGGAAGCGCCTGCCGCCCGGCTATCGCGTCGAAATCGGCGGCGCCATCGAGGAAACCGCCAAGAACGAGGCGGCGCTGAAGGCGGTCATGCCCTTCATGGCCGTCGCCGTGCTGACGCTGCTGATGATGCAGTTGCAAAGCCTGCGCCGCGCCACCGTTGCCTTGTTGGCGGCGCCGCTCGGGTTGATCGGCGTGGCGCTGGCGCTGATCCTGTTCGACCAGCCGTTCGGGTTCGTCGCCAATCTGGGCGTGATCGCCCTGATGGGCATGATCCTGCGCAATTCGGTGATCCTGCTCGATCAGATCGAACAGGACGAGAAAGCGGGCAAGCCGCCGTGGGACGCGATCGTCGGTTCGGCCGTGCGGCGCTTCCGGCCGATCATGCTGACGGCGGCGGCGGCCATGCTGGCGATGATCCCGCTCAGCCGCCAGGTGTTCTGGGGGCCGATGGCGGTCGCCATCATGGGTGGGTTGATCGTCGCGACCGTGCTGACGCTGCTGTTCCTGCCGGCGCTTTACGCCGCGTGGTACAGGATCAAGGAGCCGGCGGCGTAGAATCGGCAACCGCCATCATGACTGTATATAAGTGTGTGCTAATCTATTGGGGCCATGCAACAACTCAGCGCCAAGCAACTCAAGGAATGGCTCGATGACCCGGCGCGCGACAGGCCGCTGTTGCTGGATGTCCGCGAGCCGTGGGAGCTCGACATCTGCCGCATCGCCGGTGTCCGGCCGATGCCGATGCGCATCATTCCGGCGCGTTACGGCGAATTGAAGCCGGAAGCCGAAACCGTGGTCATCTGCCACCATGGCGCGCGCAGCCATCAGGTCTGCATGTTTCTGGAACATCAGGGCTTCAGTAAGCTCTTCAACTTGTATGGGGGCATGGCCGCCTGGTCGCGCGACGTCGATCCGGCCACGCCCACCTATTGAATTCTCTTGGAGCAGGCGATGAAGAACACCTCGTTTTGGCCGCTGCCGCTGGTTCTGCTGGCGGCGACGGCGTTTCCGGCCGGCGCGGCGGACCTGATGTCGGTCTATCGGGACGCCGTGGTCCATGATGCCCAGTTCGCCTCGGCGCGCGCGGCGCTTGAGGCGGGTCGAGAGAAGCTGCCGCAGGGGCGGGCGGGCCTGATGCCGGTCATCGGCCTGGGTGGAAATACCACGTTCAACGATACCGAAGTCAAGACTCGCGCCCATCCGTCGGTCGAGCGCGACGCCCGCTACAACAGCAACGGCTGGACGGCCACCCTGACGCAGCCCGTGTTCCGCTGGCAGAACTGGGTCGGCTACAAGCAGGGCGAACTTTCCGTCGCCGTGGCCGAGGCGCAATTCGCCGCGGCGAGGCAGGATTTGATGGTGCGGGTGGCGCAGGCCTATTTCGACGTTCTGCTCGCCCAGGAAACCGTCGCCACCGTGGCGGCGCAAAAGACCGCCGTCGCCGAGCAGCTCGAATCGGCCAAGCGCAACTTCGAGGTCGGCACCGCCACCATCACGGATACCCATGAGGCCCAGGCAAAGTACGATCTGGTCATCGCCACCGAACTCGCCGCGCAGAACGACCTTACCGTCAAGCGCGAGACCCTGCGCGTGCTGGTGGGCAAGGAGCAGGATGCGCTCAAGCGCCTGCGCCCCGGCGTCGAGATCAGTCGCCCCCAGCCGGACGATGTCGGCCAATGGGCCACGACGGCGGAAGCAGGCAGTCTGGCGGTGGCTCAGGCGCAAGGCGCGCTCGATATTGCCCGCGAGGAGATCGGCCGGCAGCGCGGCGGCCATTATCCGACGCTCGATCTGGTCGCCAGCCATGGTCGAAGCGGCACCGGTTTCAGTTCCACCACCGCGTCGGGCAGCGACAGCAAGGCCACGACCATCGGCCTGCAACTGAGCGTGCCGATCTACGCCGGGGGCGGCGTCAGCTCGCGCGAACGCGAGGCCGTGGCGCTGCGCGACAAGGCCGCCGCCGACCTCGACAACGCCCGCCGGCAGGCGGCGCTGAGCGCGCGCCAGGCGTACCTCGGCGTCACCTCCGGGCTGTCGCAGGTGCGCGCCTACGAGGCGGCGGTGGCGTCGTCGCAGTCGGCCCTGGATTCCAACAAGCTGGGCTATGAAGTCGGCGTGCGCATCAACATCGACGTGCTCAACGCTCAGAGCCAGCTCTACGACACGCGCCAGAAACTGGTGAAGGCCAGGCTGGACACGCTGATCGCGCAGCTCAGGCTCAAGTCGGCGGCCGGCAACCTCGCCGAGGATGACCTGGCCGCGATCAACGTCCTGCTGGAATAAACCGCTCGATCAGCGCCAGCGTCCGCGCCGTGGCGCCGCGATCGCGTTCGGCGAAGGCGCGGCCAGAGTCAGCCATGGCGGCACGCCGCGCTGGATCGGCCAGCAGCGCCTGTGCCTGGGCCACCAGTGCCGTTGCAACTGGCTCGTCCGACACCTGGATCGCCGCCCCTGCCGCCAAGGCTTCCCGCGCCGCTTCGGCGAAATTGAAGGTGGAAGGTCCGATCAGCACCGGCGTGCCGACGGCGCAGGGTTCGATCAGGTTCTGGCAGCCGTGGTCGAGCAGGCTGCCACCGACGAAGGCGACATCGGCGGCGGCGTAGTAAGCGAACATCTCGCCCATGCTTTCGCCAAGCCAGACGCGGGTTGTGGCGGCCACCGGCGCCTGGTCGGAGCGCCGCTGCATGGCGAGGCCTCGCGCGGCGACAAGGGTGGCGACTTCCTCAAACCGCTGCGGATGGCGCGGCACGATGACCAGCAGCGCGCGCTGCTCCCGCGGCCAGGCATCGAGGATCAGGGCTTCCTCGCCCTCGCGGGTGCTGGCGCACAGGAACACCGGCCGATCACCGATGCGCCGGCGGAATTCGTCGCCCAGCGCCAGTTGCGCCGCCGGCGGTTCGATGTCGAACTTGAGGTTGCCCAGCACCGATACTTCCGGCGCGCCCAATGCGCGCAGCCGCCCGGCGTCGTCTGCCGCCTGCGCCGCGACGGCGGCGAGACCGCTCAAGGTCTGCCGCGCCAGGGTCGCGACGTGCGCGTAGCGCCGCGCCGAGCGCTCGGAAAGGCGGGCATTGACCAGCAGCAGCGGCAGCACGCGCCGCCGGCAGGCAGCCACCAGGTTGGGCCAGAGTTCCGTTTCCATGACGAGGCCCAGCTTCGGCCGGAAGCGGTCGAGGAAGGCCGCCACCGCCCACGGGGTGTCGTAAGGCAGATAGACGCGCAGCACGCTGTCGCCAAACAGTGCCTTGGCGGTTTGGCGGCCGGTCGGCGTCATGTGGCTCATGACGATCTGGCAGCCAGGGTGGCGCTGCCGCAACGCTTGGACCAGCGGCTGCGCGGCGCGTGTTTCGCCGACGGAAACGGCATGGATCCAGATCACGTCGCCGGCGGTGCGTTTGCCATAGAAGCCCAGACGTTCGCGCCAGTGCCGCAGGTATTGAGGCTGCCGGCGCGCGCGCCAGAGCAGGTGCATGAATGCCCAGGGCAGCAGCGCGACGACGGCGAGCGTGTACAGGATGCGCGCCATCAGCCGAGCAGTCGCAGGGCCTGGCCGACGACCCCGGCAGCGGGGGGTGGTGGACCACGACCGCCGAGGTTTACGCAGTCGGCGCCCGCCAGCACGCCGGTCAGCCTGGGGTCGGAGGCGCAGTAGAGGGCGATGGTCGGTCGCTGCAACGCCGCGGCGAGGTGCACCAGGCCGGTGTCCACGCCGACCACCAGCGCGGCGCCGGCCAGCAGCCGCGATAGTTCGGCAAGATCCATCGCCGGCGCCGCCACGGCGCGGCCGAGCGCGTCGGCCAGCCGCGCCGCCCGCGTCCGCTCGGCGGGGCTGCCGCCGGGCAGGACGCATTTCAGGCCGGTGGCGATCAGGGCGGTGCCCAGCGCCGCCCAGTCGGCTTCGGGCCACTCCTTGTCGCTGCGGCTGGTGGCCGTGAGCAGGACGGTGTAGGCTCCGCCGGGCAGCCAGGGCGAGGCCAGCGGCGGTGCGGCGATGCCGTAATCGAGCGGTAGGTCGTCGAGCGAATAGTCGAGCGCCATCGCCGCGAGCAGCCGATTGCGGGTCACGGCATGCAGATGTCGTTCGACACTGAACCGGCTCCGGTACAGCCGCGCCGCCAGCGGTTCGCGCGCGGAGTCGGCGGCGTGCCCGCATGTGCGGCCGTTTGCCCAGCGAGCGAGCAGGGCGCTCTTCATCAGCCCTTGGGTATCGATGACGAAGTCGTGAAAGTCAGCCGTGGCGGCACGCCGATAGGCGCCGATTTCGCGCCAGGTCGCCGGTGACAGGGAAGACTTCCGCCAGCGCCGCACGGCCACGGGGATCACGTTGGCAACGGCCGGATGCAGGCGCGGAATCTCGGCGAAGCTTTCTTCGACCACCCAGTCGATCGTCGCATCCGGAAGCTTCCGGCGAATATCGCTGGCGACCGGCAGATTGTGCACGACGTCGCCGAGCGAGGAGGTTTTCACGAGCAGGACGCGCATGGCCGGCGGATTATAAGCGGCAGCCATCCGCCGGCCTGTATACTTCCAAGCTTTGATCGGAATCGCATCCGTGGCACTCACCATACTCGGATTGTCCGGCGCGGTCTCGCACGATCCGTCCGCCGCCCTCTACGTCGATGGCAGGCTGGTCGCGGCCGCCGAGGAAGAGCGCTTCATCCGCGACAAGCACGCCAAGGGCCGCATGCCTCGCGAAGCGGCGAAGTTCTGTCTGGGCTTCGCCGGCATCAAACCCGCCGATATCGATGTCGTCGCGATTCCCTTCGCGCCGATCAGCATTTTCGGTCCGGCGCGCTGGCACTATGCCAGGCGCTACTGGTACGCCCCCGATCGCGGCATCGATGCCATTGTCAACGGCAACCGTCGCTACCGCCGCTATCGCGGTCGCATCGAGGCCTGCCTGCGCGAACTCGGCTTCGACCTCGCCCGCACGGAAGTCGTGCCGGTCGAACACCATCTGGCACACGCCTCCAGCGCCTACCACTGTTCCGGCTTCCAGGAGAAGACGGCGATCCTCGGCATCGACGGCAAGGGCGAGTACGCCACCACTTTCTTTGGCGTCGGCGAAAACGGCAAGATCACCAAGATCAAGGAATTCTACGATCCCGATTCGCTCGGCGGCCTCTACGGCGCCATCACCGAATACCTTGGCTTCGAGATGCTCGACGGCGAATACAAGGTCATGGGCATGGCGCCTTACGGCGATCCAACGCGTTACGACTTCTCGCGGCTGGCGAAATTCGAGAACGGCGAACTGGTAGTCAATACCGACTACGCCAACGTGATCGGCTTGCGCCGCTTCAAGGAAAAGGGCAAGGGCTACTACTTCTCGCCGAAGCTGATCGAATGGCTGGGGCCAAAACGCGAGGGCGACATCGCCGACGACCCGTACATCCACTACGCGGCGAGCATGCAGAAGCTATTCGAGGACCTGTCGCTGCGGATGATGGACCATTACCTCGGCGACATTCTGCGCGAAACCGGCAGGCTCGTCTTCGCCGGCGGCGGTGCGCTCAACGTCAAGCTGAACCAGAGGATCATCGCCCGGCCCGAGGTACACGAGCTCTTCGTCCAGCCGGCCTCGGGCGATGCCGGCACCGCCATTGGCGCGGCCTCGTATGTCTCGGTGCAGCGCGGCGTGCCGGTCGAGAAGATGGAGCACGTCTACCTTGGCCCGCGCTACGGCAACGAGCAGGTGATCGCCGCCTGCGCGCAGCACGCTGAAAAGCCGCAATGGCAGGTGATCGAGAATGGCGACGTGGAGGTGCCGAGCCGGATCGCCAGAATCCTCGCCGACGGCAACCCGGTCGCCTGGTTCCAGGGACGCATGGAATTCGGTCCCCGTGCGCTCGGTGGCCGCTCGATTCTCGGCTGCCCGAGCGTGAAAGGCGTTGCCGATCGTATCAACGCACAGATCAAGTTCCGCGAGCGCTGGCGGCCGTTCTGTCCATCGATGCTCGATCGGGTGGGGCCGGCGATGTTGCAATCGGCGCATCCCGCGCCGTTCATGACCTTCACCTTTGAAGTCGCCGAGCAATGGAAGCTGCGCGTGCCGGAAGTGGTCCATGAGGACGGCACTTCCCGTGCGCAAGTGCTCAGGCGCGAGTTCAACCCCCGCTATTACGACCTGATGCTCGAACTTGAAAAACTGACGGGCAATGGCGTCGTGCTCAACACCTCGCTCAACCGGCGCGGCGAACCGATGATCTGTTCGCCGACCGACGCGCTCGACATGTTCTTTGGTTCCGACCTCCGCTACCTGATCATGGAGGACATCCTGGTTGTCAAGGCGGCATGAGGCGGCTGGCATGGCGTCGGTGATCGGCTGGCTGAACCGCCGTCTCGGCGCATCGGCCCCGGCGTGGACCGCCTTCCTGGCCAGCCTCGTCTTGTCGTCGATTGCCATTGGCGGCAGCAGCGTCCTCAATCGCGATGGCATGCTTTATGTCGATGCGGCGCGCGGCTTTCTTGCCGATGGCTATCCGGCACTGATCGGCACTTTCGACTGGCCGCTGTTGCCGTTGCTGATTGCCGGTCTGGGCAGCCTCACTGGTATCGCTCTCGAGACCGCCGGTCATGTCATCGATGGCTTGTTGCTCGCCGGGACTTGCGGGGTGATGGTCGATCTGGTGCGCCGCCATCGCCCAGGGGACGTCGCGCTGGCGTGGGCCACTTGCCTGGTGGTGCTGGCCATGCCCGGCTACAACGGTTATCGGGATCAGCTGCTGCGCGAGTTTGGCTACTGGTTTTTCGCCGTGTTGGCTTTCTGGCTGGCGCTGCGCTGGGAACGCGCGGGATGCCGCTGGCGCGAGGCGCTGCCATGCCAGTTGGCGCTGGTGGCGGCGATGTTGTTCAGGTTCGAGGCGGTGGTGTTCTTCCTGGCGCTGATGGCCTGGCAGGCGACCTTTGCGCCAGCCGGCGAGCGAGTACGGCGCGTGGTCGGAGTGGCGGCGCTACCGCTGACGACGGTGCTGCTGCTGATCCTGCTGGGAGGCGCGGGTCTCATCGATTGGCCGGCACGCGTTCTGCGCTATCTGGAGGCGGCGAATCTGCTCGGCGTCCACAAGTGGTCGGAGCACGCGGGACGTCTCGTGCAGTCTGGCGTCCTGCCCGAGTATTCGCGCGAAGAGTCCGGCTACATCCTGTTCTTCGGCATGCTGTCGCTGATTCCGATCAAGTTCATCAAGATGCTGGGGGTATTCATCGTGCCGTTTGCCTACCCCGTGTTCGTCGGGGCCGGCCGGATGGTCGCCGGGCAGTGGCCCTTGCTGGTCTGGACGTTTCTCGCTCATGTGCTGGCCTTGATGTTGTTCGCCTCCGACCTGCTTTTCCTCTCCTCCCGCTACGTCAGCACCCTGACGCTCCTGGTGGTGCCGGCGGTGGCGACGGGCCTGCTCATGCTGCTGCGACGCCTGCCTCGCTGGCAGCCAGTGATCATTGGTCTTGCCTTGACCGCCATGATCGCCAACGTGGTTTCGCTGGGGCCCGGCCGCGGCTATCTCGCGGCGGTCGGTGCCTGGCTGGCGGCCAATTCTTCCGATCCGGCTCGGGTGTATGTGGACGATCCGAGAGTGGCGTATTACGCGGGCTGGGGGTTTGCCAGTCGCAAGCAGCAGGTACTCGATCACCGGGACTTGGAGCAGGCAATGGCGGCGGGCAGGTTTTCGATGCTGGCACTGTCGGATTCCCGGCGTGTGCAATGGGTCGAATCCTGGCTCGCCGCCCGTGGTCTGCAAGTCGCGAGCCGTTTCGGCAATGATGCCGCGGAAGCGGTGGTGATCGTGCGTTTGCCGCCAGTACCGACGAGCGAGCCGCCGGATCGGAAAAGTTATCTTGGGAGCGGTGCCGAATGAATCCTTTGCGGAGTGTCTGTCAGGCCCTTGGCTATGAACTGATCAAGGAGCGAAAGAGCCCTTCCTTGCGTTCACACTTGAGGAATGTGTTCGACCGCTACCGGATCGATGTCGTCCTGGATGTCGGCGCCAATCTCGGCCAGTTTGGCACCATGATCCGGAAGGCCGGTTATCGTGGCCACATCTATTCCTTCGAGCCAGTGACGGCGTCATTCGAGCGCCTGTCGGAGGCGGCGCGGGGCGACGATCGCTGGCACGTCTTCAAGCTCGGCCTCGGTGACCAGCCGGCGCGGACATCCATCAACCTGTCGAAGTCATCCGATCTCAACTCGCTGCTGGCGGCGAACGATTATGGCCGGACGCGTTATCCGAAGATCGAGGCGAACGAGCAGGAAACCATCGAGATCGACACCCTCGACCACTTTCTCGCCGAACACGATGTTTCGGGCGATGCCAGAATCTTTCTCAAGATGGACACCCAGGGCTACGACCTGAAGGTGTTCGAGGGCGCTCGTAACTCGCTAGGACGTGTTTTGGCGATGCTCTCGGAGCTTTCCCTGATTCCGATCTATGAAAACGCGCCACACTGGCTCGATGCTCTGGCCTGTTACGAGCAGGGCGGCTTCCGCGTCAGCGGTCTGTATCCGGTCAGCCGCAATCCCGACCTCACCGTGATCGAAGTCGACTGCGTGTTGCTCAGCAAGGGCGACCGATGATCGCTCCGGGCATCCTGCTCAGCGTCGTCATTCCGACTTATAACTATGGCCATTTGCTGGGCCGGGTGCTGGACTCTGTTTTGAGCCAGCTCACCGATGAGTGCGAACTGGTCGTCATCGACGATGGCTCCTCCGACGAGACACCGAAAGTGCTCGAAACAATTTCGGCGGGTCGTCCGTCGGGTTTTCGCTGGCTGCGCCAGAACAACGCAGGCGCGGCAGCCGCGCGCAACGCGGGGCTACGCGCCTGCCGCGGCAGCCATGTGCTCTTTCTGGATGCCGACGACCAACTTTTGCCGGGGGCGCTGGCCGCGATATGTTCGGCATTTCGGGACGACTCGCGGGCAACAGTCGTCATCGGAGGCCGTCTTACCCGCTGGCCGGATGGCCGCGAAAAGCGCCATCCGCCTCCTCGCCGCGTGGATGATGATCCTTGCCGACGCGTCGCCGATCACCTTCTCGACAAGACGCTGTCGGTCAGCCATGGCGCCGTTGCCGTGGCGCGGGAACTCGTCGACAGGCGCCCGTATCCGGAGGCGTTCCGGGGCCGCGAGGATATCCCGGTGTCGGCCTACTGGCTGGCGTGTGGCCGCATCAAGGTGATCGATATTCCGCTGGTAAGGATACACAAGCATCCCGACAGCCTGCGCCATGCCGTCAAGGTCAGCGAGTCGCTCGAACAGGCGCTGGCAGACGAGATCTTCCGGGGGCTGCCGGACGAGTGCCAAAAGCTGAAGCCGTCCTATCTCGCCCAACGCTATCTGGCGCTCTCGCGAGCCGCCGCGCAGACCGGCGAGCGATCGACGGCAAGGCGGCATCTGCTTGCGGCGCTGCGCGCCGACCCCGGGCAGTTGCTTGCCCGCGGCCAACTCCGCAAGTTGATCAAGGCCTGGATGGGCTCTTGCCGCCGTTGGCCGGAATAGCGCCAACCGATGGCTTGTCGGAACGCTGACCGTGGTTCTTCGTCAGACCGACGATGCGGGCGACGAAGCCACCGGTCGGCTGGTTGCCGCAGGCCAGCCGGGCACCGTGCAGTTCGGCGATTCTCGCGACGATGGCGAGACCGAGGCCGTTGCCTTCCGTCGCGGTTTCCCGGCTCCGGTAGAAGCGTTCGCCCAGTCGCGGCAGGTCCACGGGCGAAACGCCGGGGCCGTCGTCGCTCACGGCCAGCGATAGTCCACCGGCATCCTCGCGTGCATCGACGGTGATCGTGCTGCCGGGCGGCGTGTAGCGTAGCGCGTTATCCACCAGATTGCGGAGGGCGATCGCCATCAGCGCTGGATCGCCGCTCGCGACCAGCGCGGTATCCGGCAGCGTGGCGACGATCCGGTGAGTGGCGCGGCGCTCGGCGTCAATGCCGGCAATCGTGTCCCCGATAACGCTGGCGAGATCGAAGTGTTGTGGTGACGGCAGGTTCGACAAGGGGTCGAGCCGCGCGAGGCGCAGCAGTTGCTCGACCAAGTGCGTTGCCCGTTCGACGCCCGCTTCGATCTGACGCAGAGCATGTCCGCGTGCTTGCGTGTCCTCGCTGAGTCTGGCCACTTGCGCCTGGATCTTGAGCGCGGCAAGCGGGGTTCTCAACTCATGCGCGGCGTCGGCGGTGAAACGACGTTCGTTTTCCAGCGCCAGGCCGACCCGATGGAACAATCGATTCAGTGCCGCCACTAGGGGGCGAACCTCGGTCGGTACCGGGCCATTCGGCAGCGGCGATAGATTGTCGGAGCCGCGCGCGGCAACGTCCGTCGCCAGTTGATCGAGCGGGCGCAACCCACGCCGGATGGAAACGTAGAGCAGCAGTAGAAATACCGGCAGGATCAGCGCGACGGGCAGGATCGCCTGGCTTGCCACCTCCAGCGCGGCCTGGTCGCGGACATCGATGGACTGCGCGACCTGGACGCGGTACCTGCCATCCGGCGAGATCATGTTGAGGATGCGCCATGAAGCCTTCTGGCGCAGGATGTCGCTGTAGCCGGGCGCGCCGGTGATCGGCAGTTCGGGTGCGTTGTCCGAGCGCAGCAGAATGGTGCCATCGGCACGCCCGAACTGGAACTCGAGCGGTGGCTCGTACACGTTGTCGCTTGCGGGACGGACGCCGGTGAGGCGCTTGCCGAGCCCGTCAAGGGCATCATCGTTGTCGCGCAGCAGCGCCAGGAGCAGATGTGCGCGCTGTGCCAGGTTGCCGTCCATCAGTTCTTCGGCTTCGTGCAGCGCCTTGTTGTGCGTCAGGACCCCGGTCAGGCCCCAGGTCAGCAGCACCACCAGGCATACGGCGAACAAGAGACGCCAACGCAGCGAATGGGCGCGATTGGGCCGCGACAGCCCGGTCATCCGGCGATTCCGCCCAGTTGATAACCCAGGCCACGCACCGTCCTGATGCAGTCGGCGCCGAGTTTCTTGCGCAGGTGATGGATGTACACCTCGACGGTGTTGCTGCCCGTCTCCTCGCCCCAGGCGTAGAGGCTTTCCTCCAGCTGGGCGCGCGTCCGCACGTGGTCGGCATGATTGAGCAGATCGAGCAGCAGCGCGTATTCGCGCGCCGAAAGCGACACTTCCTCGCCATGGCGGGTGACGCGCTTGGCCACCGGGTCGAGCGTGATGCCGGCGTGCTCCAGCACCGGACGCGCCAAGCCGCCGGCGCGGCGCAGCAGCGCGCGCAGGCGCGCCAGCAACTCGGGGAGGTCGAATGGCTTGGTCAGGTAGTCGTCGGCGCCGCTATCGAGTCCGGCGATCTTGTCCTCGCTGGTGTCGCGCGCCGTCAGGATGATGACCGGCAGCCGATTGCCGCGCTGGCGCAATTCGCGTAGGACGGCAAGGCCGTCGCGACGGGGCAGACCAAGGTCGAGGATGCAGGCGTCGTAATCGTGGTCGATCAGCGCGCGTCGCGCCGCGTCGCCGTCGCGCACCCAATCCACGGCATAGGCGGCCAGCGCCAGCCCCGCCTTGATCCCGTCGCCCAGCAGCGCATCATCCTCGACGACCAGTAGCCTCAATTACCTCGCGTCCTTCCCGATCTTGTTCAGCAGTGCCTGGATCTCCTGCCGGCGACCCTGGTCGGCCAGCTCGCGCCCCGGCCGGTCGGGGGCCTTGAGTGCCTTTTCCAGATAACCGCGCGCTTCGGCAACGCGGTCCTGGTCGGCCAGATACTCGCCGTAAAAGAAGTTCGGGTCAATACCGGCGGGATTCATGGCCAGCGACTTCTTGAAGAATTCCTCGGCGCGCTTCTTGTCGCCGAAGCCGATCGGCCAGCCGGGTACCTTGGCATACAGCGTCGCCAGGCTGGTGTACGCCGAGCCGTTCAACGCCTTCTCGTCGAGCTTCAGGCTCTCCTCGAGCAGGCGCTTGGCTTCCTTGGCCAGCCCCAGGGCGCCCCCGAGCGCGCCGCGCACGCCTGCCTCGCTCGACACGACGATGCCTTCCCAGATCAGCGGCTCCGCCATGTTCGGATTGGCTTCGGACAGCTTGCGAGCCTTGGCGGCGAGGTCGCGGTAGAGATCGGCCTGCTGTTTTTCCGGCTGGCGATACTTGATCTCCGCCCACTGATCCTGGATCGGACGGACCAGATCATCGCCGGCGGCGGCGTGCACCGGCGGGACGAGACCGACAAGAAGGGCGACGAGCAGCGAACGTGCGGACATGGCGTTTCCTTTTCGAGAGGTTATTGGGAGGAAGCGTGTTGTTTGATGGCGGCGAGCTTGCCGGCGAGCCCCCGGTCGATCAGTCCGGGGGCGACGCCGTTGAGCCAGGCGAACAGCCGTTCGGGAAAGCCGAGGTGGGCTTCCGACTGGCTGTTGCGCAGGACGGCGACGATTTGGGCGGCGACCGCGTCGGGTGAGTCGCTGTGGTTCCTTAGTTGCCGGTTGAGGGCATTGACGGCGGGGGCGTTGAGGGGCGTGTCGATGGCGCGCGGCGCCACATGCACCACCCGGATCAGCGAATCGGCCAGTTCCCGCCGCAAGGCCTGCGAAAATGCGCGCAGGCCGGCCTTGGCTGCGGAATAGGCGGCGAAGCCGGCGAAAGGAATGCTGCCGAAAGTCGAGCCGATATTGACGATGGCCGCTTCCGGTTGCGCGCGCAGCCAGGGCAGCAAGGCCTGGGTGAGTCGTATCGGCGATTCCAGATTGGTCGCCAGCACCTGCTCGACGGTGGGCCAGCCCTGTTGCTCCAGCAGCCCGAAGCAGCCGATACCGGCATTGTTGATGAGCACGTTGACCCGGAAGTGCCGGGCTGCCGCGGTGGCGGCGGCGATGCCTTCGCCGGTGGCGAGGTCGGCCCGCAGGGTGGCGTAGTCCGTCCCTGGCGCCACCTTGATTTCCGCCAGCCGGGCAGCATCGCGGCCGGACAGCAGGAGCGCCGCGCCGGCCGTCGAGAGCTCGCGGGCCAGGGCCTGGCCCAGACCGCCGGTGGCGCCGGTCAGCAGAATGCGCGCATGGTTCAGTTGCATGCCTGGCCTCCCGCCGTGGGCAACGCCCGGAAGACGTCGCCGTAGAGCTTGAAGAAGACGTGTGCCGCGTGCAGCACGGCGCTTTGGTCTTCCGGCGCCATGCGTTCGAGTAATCGGGCGAGATGCTGGGTATGTTCCTGGTCGAGCGTACCGTGCGAGCGCAGATAGGAAAAGGCCTTGTCGGGCAGGTCGAGCGCCTGCTGAATGCGGTCGGCGGCGGTTAGTGCCAGCGCCACGCTGGTGCCTTCCAGCACGAACACCATGCCGAAGAATCCGGCCGGGTTGCCCCGGTTGATGAGGTCATAGGCGTAGGCGACCATGACTTCGGCGGGTAGCCCGGGCTGGCTGGCACGCACGGCTTCGGGGTCGCCGCCGGCGGCCGCGATGTCGTTGAGTATCCATTCCTCGTGGCCGATTTCCTCCTCGATGTACTCGGCCACCGCCTGGCGTGCCCAGGCCAGTCGTTCCGGCAGGCGGCCGCCCAGGCTCATCAGCAGCGGCGTGGTGTGGCGGACATGGTGGTAGGCCTGGCCGAGGAAGGCCAGGTAGCTGTCGCGGCTGACGTGGCCCCGCAGGCAATCGACGACGATCGGCGTCGAGATCAGCTGCGTGCGGGACCCGGCGGTGGCCGCCTGGAGTTGCTCATAAAACGACATCTTCGGATTCCTCTTGGGCGTACAGGGCCGCGACTTGCGCGGCATGATGCTCGACGATGGCCGATCGCATCGGGCGGCCGTTGCCGGTGGCCAGGCCGTTTTCGGGGGTGAAAGGCGCGGCGAGCAGCCGATGCGCCACGCGGGCGTAGTCGGGCAGCGTCTGGTTGGCGGCCAGAATGGCCGCGTCGATGTCGGTCTCGCGCGTGCCCGGCGCTGCCACGATGATCGCGGCGGGTGCCGGTCGTCCGTCGCCGACCACGATCGCCTGCAGGATGGCGGGCTGCGCCAGCAGGGCGGCCTCGACCCACTCGGGCGAGATGTTTCGCCCGTAGGAAGTGATCAGCAGGTTCTTGCATCGGCCGGTCAGGCGCAGATGGCCGCGTTGGTCGAGTTCGCCCAGGTCGCCGGTCGGAAACTCGCCGTCCGTGCCGATAGCGCCCCCGACGTAGCCGAGAAAGGCGGGAGTGCCGACCATGACCTCGTTGCCCTCGACGCGAATGCTGGCATGGTCCAGTGGCCGGCTGACATCGTCGCCGCTGCCCGTGTCGTCGCTCGGGCGGTTCAGCGTCACCACCGAGCCGCATTCGGTCAGTCCGTACCCCTGATGGGCCGGAATACCCCGTTGGCGTGCGGCGCTCAGCAACTCGCGGGCGACGCGGGCGCCGCCCACGGCGACGAAGCGCAGCGTCTCCGGGGCTGGGCGTTCGGTGTGGGCGAGCAACATCGTCCAGGCCTTCAGCAGCTCCGGCACCAGAATGAGGCTGCTGGCGGTGCTGGCGCTGCCGGCCGCGTCGAGCGCCGTGGGGTCGAAGCCGGCCATGCCGCGCCAGCCAAGGTCGGCCAGCGAGGGCAGGTGCACCGGCATGCCGCGCAGCAGCGGTGCGTGGAGACCGGCGACGTTCTCGAGCAACAGCGACAGGGGCAACACGGCCAGGTGACGCTCGAGCGGCAGGTCGGCCAGCCGTGCGCACACGGCCCGCGCGGTCGCGCGCAGGCCATTCGCACTCAGGCAGACGCCCTTGGGCGCGCCAGTGCTGCCCGAAGTGAAGGAGATCTTCGCGGTACCGGCGGGGAGGTCGGCCGGTTCGACCACGCGGCGCATCCAGATCAGGTTCTGCCAAGTTCCAGTGATGGCGAATTGCAGGTCCAGCGCGCCGACCCGTTCGGGTTGGTCGGTGAGAATGGTGTCGGTGGCCGTCTGCTCGATGGCGTGGCGCAATTGCGTGGGGCTGAAGAATCCAGGCAGCGGCAAGTGGACGATGCCGGCATCTTGAGCGGCGAGGTCGGCCATTGCCCAGGCCGCGCCATTGTCGGCGAGCACGCCGAGCACGCGGCTGGGCGCCAGGCGTTCGCGAAGCACGTCGAATTCCGCGAGCACCTCATCGGCCGACCAGGCGCGGTTGCCGCCGACGAGCACCGGCCGACCGCCGGAATGCCCGGACAGCGAATCCCGCCAGCGAAAGTCAGTCATGGCGGCGCGCCGATTTCTCCAGTGCCAGACGGATGCGGCCGGCCACCACGACCGGTGCGCTGTCGTAGTAGTGGCCCCAGGCGCCGGCCTGCTCGCCCAGGCGCTCGGGATCGGCGGGGGCCAGCGCCAGCGGCGCCAGGCCGAGCTTGCGGAAAATGCCGATCAACTCGCGCGTCGCGGTGAATACCACCCATTCATAACCGAGGCGGTCGAGGTGCCGCGACAGCGCCAGAATCACGTCGATGCTGCCACCGGCGCGGGCCGCGGCCAGATTGCCGACCTCGACGATCCGCGCGCGCTCGACGGGATGTCCGGCCAGCTTGGCCACGGCGGCCTCGACCGGGACATCGAGATAGGTTTCGAGGAACAATGGCTCGTCGGCGGCGCAGCGCCAGCCGGCGGCGGCGACGACGCGGTCGTGGAGTTCCAGCGCCATCAGGTTGGGAGCGAAACTGGTCACTTCGGCGCCGAAACGCGACTTGAACGTCGCGCGGATGAATTCCTCGACTTCATCGCGGCGGCGCGAACCCGCCACGGTATGCCGGATGGTGAGCGCGTCGTTCCTCAAGCGAAGCATGTCCCGCAAGGCGCCAGGCATGATTTCATGAACTCCAACGATGACATGGCGACAAGCTTAGGTGGCGCGGATTAAACGAAGCTTAATGGCGCCGGGCGGGCAGCGGCGGCGGTCAATCGGGTCGTTTGCTCCGGCTTGTCATCGACCTGTCGGCGCGAATGTCGAGATGGAGTATCTTCCGAAAATGCATTTGCTCATTGTTGAAGACGATCGCACGATCGCCGAGAACATTTACGAATACCTCGAATCGCGCGGTCATCAATGCGACTACGCTGATCGCATTGCCGTGGCGTTGCCGTTGCTGGCCCGGAACCGGTTCGATGCGTTGATCCTGGATCTCAATCTGCCCGATGGCGACGGGCTCTCGCTGGCGCGTCGGCTGAGGACGGAACAAAGCGCGTTGCCCATTCTGGTGCTGACGGCGCGCGAGATGCTGGAAGACAAACTGCTCGCTTTCGAATCCGGAGGCGACGACTACCTCGTGAAGCCCTTTGCCTTGCAGGAACTGGAAGTCCGTCTGTTGGCGCTGGCGCGCCGCGGCCCGGTCCGCCATGGCACCTCGACGTTGCGCCACGGCGAGCTGGAATTCAACCCGGCTACGCTGGAGGCCCGGCTCCAGGGGCGCCTGCTCGCGTTGCCCCCCAAGGCCTTGCGCCTTCTCGCCGAGTTTCTGGCGCAACCGAATCGGGTGTATTCGCGGCGGGAGCTGGAAATTGCCGTGTGGGGCCACGAACTGGACAGCAGCGATAACCTTCGCAGCATGCTTCATACCTTGCGCAGGGCCTTGGGCGGCGACGCGCCCGTTCACGTGGTTAACGTTCATGGCCGCGGCTACAAGCTCGTCGACTGCTGAACCAGCGGGACGCAGCGGCCGACGGCGCCGGCTTTTCGGCGGCATGCGCATGCGCATCGCCATCTCGGTTACCGCCGTGCTGCTGCTGCTGACTTTCGCGGAATCACTAGCCCTGGTGATGCTGTACGAAGACATGGAGGAGGAATTCATCGCCAGCACCCTCGACGAGCAGCTCCAATACAGCATTGAACACAGTCGCCAGGTCGGCAGTCTGATCAAGCCGCAAACGCCGGACATGACCTTGTACCGCCACGCCCTGGGCGGACCGATACCGGAGGGGCTGCCCGCCGCGCTGGCCGGATTGCCCATCGGCAATCACGAAGACGCTTCGACCGGGCGCGAACTGCATGTGGCGATCCGCGAAGAGGATGGTTTTCGCTATGTGCTTGTCTTCGATGAAACCGATCATATCGATCGGGAGGCGACCGTCGCCACCGCGGTGGCCATTGGCGGGATGGTCATGACGGTGCTTTCGTTCATTCTCGTCTACGCCTTGGCGGCACGTCTGACACGCGGCTTGGAGGCGCTCGCCGCCCGCGTCGAGAGCGAAGCCGATCGTACGCCATTCACCCGGATCGAACTGGATGACGAACTGTTTTCGGTGGCTTGCGCGCTGGAGCGCGCGGAGGCGCGCCAGGCCAACCTGATTGCGCGCGAGCGGGATTTCAACGCCAATCTGTCACACGAACTGCGCACGCCGTTGGCCGGCATTCGCAGCGACGCCGAGATGCTGGCGGCCGATGCGTCCTTGTCCGACAAGGCGCGGCGCCGTGCCGAGCGCATCATCGCGGCGACCGATCGCACCGTCGCGCTGGCGCAAAGCCTGCTGTTGCTCGCCCGCGAAGCTCGTCCCGCGGTGATAGAACCAGTCAATTTGGCGGCAACCGTGCATGAAGCATGGGCGCGGCTGCATCTGGATACCGAACGGACAGAGCCGCCGTTGCTGCGCATTCATCCGCGTGCCGAAATCGACGCGGATATCGGCCTGCTCCGCCTGGTTCTGCAAAATCTGCTCGATAACGCCCAGCGCCATGGCGAGGGGCGCGCAATCGAAGTGACGCTCGAAGACCAGCGCCTCGTCGTGTGCGATCGTGGTCCGGGCTTCGGCGCGGACGACCCGACGCGATACTTCGAGCGTTTCCAGCGCGGCAGCAGCAAGCCGGGGCATGGCCTTGGCCTCACGCTCGTCAGGCATGTCTGCGAGGCCAGCGGATGGAAAGTATCCGCCTCGAATCGTCCGGACGGTGGCGCTTGCGTATCGATCGATTTCGGCATGGCCCCGAGGCAAGCCGGCAAGCCCTAGCATCACACTTTCCTCACACGTATCTCACGCTTTCCCCACAATCCGCTGCGTAGATTGCGCTGATCACTTTCATTCAGCGCGATCATGGGCGAGGCGAACGTTCTGCTTTCCTCCGGTTTCAACGCAGCAGCGACAGACGACGTCATCTGGCGTCAGCCTGGCGGAAAGGCGGAATCGCGTTCAGCGTCTTCCTGGTTGCGATGGCGACCGGAGGTCTCCGCCGAAAACCTGTTGCTGGCGTGCAGCCTGTATTTCGTGCTGGTCGCGTGCAGGCCGTTCTGGCATGCGCTATTGGCCCATCGTGCCGGCGACGCCATCAGCCTGGCCTATGTGCTTGCCGTTGGCATTGGGCTGACGGGGGTGCACTTTCTTCTGTTTGCGCCCTTGCTTGCTCGCTGGACAATAAAGCCGCTCCTGGCCTCGCTGATCGTCGTTTCGGCAAGCGCCAGCTACTTCGCCGGGCAGTTTGGCGTGTATTTCGACCCGGACATGCTTCGCAATGTGGTTCGCACCGACATTCCCGAAGCGCGCGAGTTGCTTGGCCCGAGCCTGTTCGCTCATGTGCTCGCCATCGCACTGCCAGCGCTGGTCGTGCTTCAGCGCGTGCGGGTGAGGCGTCGCGCGTTTGCCCGCGCGCTTGGGCTGCGCCTTGTCTATATCCTGATTGTCGCCATCGTGGCTGCCGGTGCGCTTGGCGGCGTTTACAAGGATTTCTCCGCGCAAATGCGCAACCACAAGGAGATCCGCTACCTGATCGTGCCAGCCGCGCCGCTGTGGTCGCTGGTTCGCGTGATGACGAACGATGCGCGGGCCGCCAATGTTCCGCGCCGGCCGATTGGCACCGATGCGCGACTCGGCGCCAGTTGGCCATCGGCAAAAAAGCCCGCGCTGTTCGTGATCGTCGTTGGCGAAACCGCGCGTGCGGATAACTGGGGCTTGAATCGCGCGGCCGGTCATTCGCCAGTCCACGATACGACACCGGAACTGGCTCGTCGCGATGTCATCAACTTTCCCGACATGAAGAGCTGCGGCACCGATACCGAGGTATCGGTGCCATGCATGTTTTCCTTGCAGGGCAGGAAAAACTACGACGAGGACGCGATCCGTACCAGCGAGTCGCTGCTGGACGTGCTGAACCATGCCGGTTTGCATGTGATCTGGAACGATAACCAGTCGGGCTGCAAGGGGGTTTGCGACGGCGTCGACAGCATGCGCCCGGATCCGGCAGCCTTTCCCGATCTTTGCGGGACCGATCGCTGTCTCGACGGTGCCCTGCTCGAGAGCAGCGAGAAGGTGATGCGCGATACAAAGGGCAATCTCGTGCTCGTGCTGCATCAACTCGGCAACCATGGCCCCGCCTATTCTCGACGCTATCCTGACGCCTTCCGCCGCTTCATGCCGACCTGTGACGAGGAGGATCTGTCGAGATGCAGCCGTGAACAAGTCATCAACAGTTATGACAACGCGCTGCTATACACCGACCACGTTCTCGGTGGCACCATCGATTGGCTGAAGAGGCTCGAATCCACGTACGACACGGCAATGATCTATGTTTCGGATCACGGCGAATCGCTCGGCGAAAAAGGACTGTATCTGCACGGTCTGCCATACTCGATCGCCCCGGATGAGCAGACCCGGGTACCGATGACCCTGTGGTTATCGACGGGTTTTGTCAAGCGCAACCGGCTGAATCCCGACTGCCTGCGCGCGCGCGCGAACCAGCCCGCTTCGCACGACAACCTCTTCCACACGGTGCTCGGTCTCCTCGACGTTACCACTGCCTTGCGCGATGACGCGCTCGATCTGACCACATCCTGCCGAGGCGGCTGAGATGCGAGGCAGCGACCTGGCCGTCCCGGCTGTTTCCGCACCTCTCCTGGAACTTGGCCAATCGCGTGCCTGGCTTCTGTGGCAATACGCCCTGCTCGCGGCCGGCGTAATGCTGTTGCTGTTGGTGTTCGAAGGCACCGACCTCGACCGCGAATTCGCCCGGTATTTCTTCGATCCGGATCAAGCCGCATTTCCGTTGCGGAAGGCATGGCTCCTCGACGCGGTGCTGCATCACGGCGCCAAGCAGGCCAGTTTCATTCTGGTGGCGGCGAGCCTCTTCTATTGTTGGCAGGGCTGGAAGAACCGGCTGACCTGGCTGCCGCCACGCAACGCCTTGCTGGCGGCGACCGGCATGCTGGCGATTCCGCTGGCCACCTCGACGCTCAAACTGCTGACCTATCGGCATTGTCCGTGGGATATCGTCGATTTCGGCGGCTTTGCACCCTATCTGCACCTGTTCGAAGTGCCTCCGCCAGGCATCAAGGCCGGCCAGTGCCTTCCGGCCGGCCACGCATCGGCCGGCTTCTTGTGGCTCGTCTGGGCGGTGGCGTTGCGGCCTGCCGGCGTGCGTGCAGTCCGTCTGGGCCTGTTGGCGGGCCTGCTGGCGGGCGGGGTGCTCGGCGCGGCGAGAATGGCCCAAGGGGCGCATTTCCTGTCCCACACCCTTTGGACGCTCTGGCTGGCATGGGCGATCAGCGTGGTTCTTGCTACCCTGATTCGCGCCGATCTCAGGCTTGCGTGTCGAGAATGACGGCGACTCGCTTTACCGGCACGGGACGCCAAGGTATGGATGTGTTTAAGACGACTTTAAGGATGGCGCCCTAACCTGCATCCGTTACCCCAATGAATCTTTCCGCAACCTGCTCGTGCAAGCACCCACGCGAAGTCGCCTGATTGGCACGCGAGACCATCTCGCGTTTACCTTGCTAGCCCTGTTGGCCCTGCTGGTCATGCTGACGCTGCTCCGCGTCGGGTTGATGGCCTACAACGGCGACCAACTCAACAAGGTGCCGATTCGCGCCATCGGCGAGGCATTCGTCAATGGCCTGCGCTTCGATCTGCGCCTGGCCGCCATCGGCTGCCTGCCTGTGTTGCTGGCGCTGATCAGCCGCCGGACGATGTCGGCCCGGGCAGTAATGCGTGGCTGGCTGTCCCTGTTTGCCGGCGTGCTTCTGCTGCTCGGCATTGTCGAACTGGATTTCTATCGCGAGTTCAACCAACGGCTCAACAGCCTGGTGTTCCAGTACCTCAAGGAGGATCCCCGCACCGTGGCGAGCATGATTTGGCATGGGTTTCCCGTGTTGCGTCACCTGGTCGCCTGGGCCATGGCCACGGGGTTGATGGTCTTGCTGTTCCGGCGTATCGATCTCGCCACCTGCGATGTTGACGAGTCCGGCCGTGCGGAATCGCTTGCGCCCGAATGGCGACGGCGGCTAGCCGCGCTGGCGCTTTGTCTGCCGTTGGCCCTGCTCGCCATTCGCGGCACCCTGCGGCAGGGCCCGCCGCTGCGCTGGGGCGATGCCTTCACCACGACGTCGGTGTTCGCCAACCAGCTGGGTTTGAATGCCACCTTGTCGCTGGCGTCGGCGGCGAGCAGCCAGTGGTCAGACCATCGTGACAATGCCTGGCGGGCGACCATGGCGCGTGGCGATGCGCTGTCGACCGTGCGCGACATGCTGCTGGCCGCGGACGACCGGATGGTCGATGCCGACAGCGCGGCCGTGCGTCGCGATTATGCCGCGCCGGCCGACAAGACCCTGCCGATCCGCAACGTGGTCGTCATCATGATGGAGAGCTTCGCCGCGCACTCGGTGGGTGTGCTGGGCGGCACGCCGGGGATCACGCCGAATTTCGACGGACTGGCCGGCGAGGGCTTGCTGTTCAGCCGCTTTTTCTCCAGCGGCACGCATACGCACCAGGGCATGTTCGCCACCATGAGCTGCTTTCCGAACCTGCCTGGCTTCGAGTACCTGATGCAGATGCCGGAGGGCACTCACGATTTTTCCGGCCTGCCGCAACTGCTCAATGCCCGAGGCTTCGACAACCTTTACGTCTATAACGGCGACTTTGCCTGGGACAACCAGTCGGGTTTTTTCGGTCGCCAGGGCATGAGCCACTTCGTCGGCCGCTTCGATTTCAAGGATCCGGTCGTTTTCGATCCGACCTGGGGCGTCTCCGACCAGGACATGTTCGACCGCGCCCTCAGCGAACTGTCGAGAAAGTCGATGGGGCGACCCTTCTATGCGCTGTTGCAGACGCTGTCGAACCACACGCCCTATCCCCTGCCGGCAAAGCTGCCAGTGGACCCCGTGACCGGACACGGCGTGCTGGATCAGCATCTGACGGCGATGCGTTATTCCGACTGGGCGCTCGGCCGCTTCTTTGACCGGATTCGCCGCGAGCCGTATTTCAAGGAGACGCTCTTCGTCATCGTCGGCGACCACGGCTTCGCCAATGCCACGCAGCTGACCGAGATGAATCTCGCCCGGTTTCACGTACCGCTGCTGCTGATCGGCCCTGGCGTGCGGGAAAAGTTCGGCGCGACGCGCGACACCGTCGGCACGCAGGTTGATGTCGTGCCGACCATTATGGGCCGCCTGGGCGGCACGCTGCGCCACCAGTGCTGGGGGCGCGACCTGCTCAATCTGCCGGCTGGCGACAGGGGCATGGGCGTGATCAAACCCTCGGGTGGCGGGCAACTGGTGGCCATCATCGCCGACGACGAGGTTCTGGTCGAATCCAGGGCCATGGCGCCCAAGCTCTACGGCTATAGACTCGGGCCGGAACCCGATGCGATCGAGAAGCCGATCGGGCCGGGCGCCGCGAACCTGAGAAAGCGACTCGAGGCATTCCTTCAGACGGCCACCGCCAGCCTGCTGGAAAACACTACCGGCACCGCCGGCGCGAGGCGATGACTTCGTCAAGCAGTCGGATTCGGTGGGTGCCGAATCCGCCGCGAAACCTCGGATGGTTCATGGGTCTGTCCTGGGCGCACATGCTGCTGGTGGCGTCGGCATATTTGCGCGACGGCGGGGCTGATTTCACTATCGATGGCGCGACGGTCTTTAACGGCCTGGTCTGGCTGACCTACAGCGCGCTGTATCTGACGCCGGCGCTGCTCCTGGCGTGGGTGCTCTGCCTATGGAGGCGACGGCCCGCGTGGCTGCTACCGGTGGTTGCGGTAGTGGTGACGGCTGCGTGCCTGGTGTTCATTCGCGCCGACAGCGCGATCTTCGATCTCTACCGCTTCCACTTCAACGGTTTCGTGCTGAATTTGCTGGCTACGCCCGGCGGCATCGAGTCGTTGGGCGGCGACGTCGCGACCTACCGCTCCATGGCGATGGTCGCCACCGGGCATCTGGTCGTGCAATCCCTGTTCTGGCCACTGAGCGGGTGGCTGGCGGGCATGGCGAGGGTTCGTGTCAGGTGGAGCCATGCATTGGCCATCCTCTTGGCGGCAATGGCGGGCGAGCGCGTCGTGTACGCGGTTGCCGACGTAAGAAACGACGGGCGCATCCTCGAAGCGGCGCGTGCCTACCCCTACTATGGCCGTACCACGTTCCGCGGCACGGCGGCAAAGCTGGGTCTGCGGCCGCCCGCCCGCTCCGAAGGCTCGTTGCCGGCGGTTGGCCGCCGGGGGCCTCGCCATCTCCCCCTCGCGCTATGGCCTTCACGGATCGACAAACTCCCGAACATCGTGATTTTCGCGGTCGAGTCATTGCGCTGGGATCGCCTGACCGAGACCATCATGCCAAATACTTGGCGTCTGGCTCAGCGCGGGCAATATTTCGAGCGGCACTACTCGAGTGGCAACGGTACGCGTGAAGGCCTCTTCGGCCTGTTCTACGGACTCCACGGCTCGTACTGGCAAAGCTTCCTGCACGCCCAGCGCAGCCCGTTGTTGATGGATCGCCTCCAGGAACTGGGCTACCAGTTCGACTTGCGCACCAGTGCACGATTTTCATACCCGGAATTCGACAAAACGATCTTCGCGAAGATACCCGCCAGCGAGCTCCATGAAGCGAACGGGTCAATGGCGGCATGGGAAAGGGATTGGAACAACGCCACGGCACAGATCGACTTCCTGCGCGGACGGGATCGGCGGCGTCCGTTCATGAGCTTTTTCTTCATGGAATCGACCCATGCCCGCTACGATTTTCCCGACTCGGCGGCCATCGCCCGCCCTTACCTCGAGGAGGTCGACTACGCCCATATGAGCCGGCGGGAGCTTGCGCCGAAGATCGACAGGCTTCTGAACCGCTACACCAATGCTGCGCACTGGGTCGACGGCCAGATTGGAAGGGTTATCCACGAGATGGAGCGGCAGGGACTGCTCGACAATACCATCGTGATCGTTACCGGCGACCACGGCGAGGAATTCATGGAAAAAGGTGCCTGGGGGCACAATTCCGGTTTCGTCGAGGAACAGATCCGCACACCGATGGTAACGTGGCTGCCGGGCGTGCCGCATCGCGTTGTGGAAGCGCCCACCAGCCACGTCGATATCGGCACCACCTTGCTGCAAGTGCTTGGTGCCCCCCGGGAAGCGAGCGCCTATTCGCTGGGTCGGCACCTGCTGGATGACGCCCCCCGCCCGTTCATTGTCAGCAGCGACTGGCACAGCATCGCCGTCATTTCGGCGGACATGAAATACCGTATCGCCTATACCAATCGCGGCAACGACCATTGGAGTCCCACCACATTGGGGGATGTGCCTATTGATGCTACCAATGTCGGCGGCATCCTGGAGGGAAACCGACAGGCCGTGCTCGATGCCATCGCCGATTGCTCGCGCTTTGCCTCTGGCGAAAAGCGGCTCCTCGGGCACGCCGGACTCAAAGCCGGCGCCTGAATTTTCCTTTTCCTTGCAGTCCACGGGCATTCCGTGGCCCGTCTCGTGTTTTCGGGCATACTTGCGCCGGTAAGCGATTCCACCCAACGATTCCCGATGCCGCAAGCTGATTCCGACGTCCGTTCGAGCGTGACGGTCTATGTACGCCTGCTCGGCTACGTCAGGCCGTATGTCGGCCTGTTCGCCATCAGCCTGCTCGGTTACATCATGTTCGCGGCCGCCCAGCCGGCGCTGGCCATGACGCTGAAGTACTTCGTCGATGGGCTGGTTGACCCGAATGCCGCGGTGCTGACCTTCTGGCCGTTCGACCAGGGCATCCAGCTGATGCACGGCGTGCCGTTGATGATCGTTCTGATCGCGACCTGGCAGGGCGTTGGTTTCTATTTGGGCAACTACTTCCTCGCCCGGGTGTCGATGGGGGTGGTGCACGACTTGCGCGTCGGCCTGTTCGACAGCTTCCTGACCCTGCCGGAGCGCTATTTCGACAACAACAATTCCGGCCACCTGATCTCGCGGGTCACCTTCGATGTGACCATGGTCACCGGGGCGGCGACCGATGCGATCAAGGTGGTGATCCGCGAGGGGCTGACCGTCGCCTTTCTGTTCGTCTACTTGCTGTGGGCCAACTGGCGCCTGACACTGGTCATGGTGGCCGTGCTGCCGGTCATCGCGCTGCTGGTGGGTAGCGCCAGCCGCAAGTTCCGCCGGCAGGCGCGCAAAATCCAGGTGGCCATGGGCGACGTTACCCACGTCGCCTCCGAAACGATCCAGGGCCATCGCGTCGTGCGCGGCTTCGGCGGCGAGGCGTACGAACAGGCCCGCTTCACGGCGGCCAGCCATAACAACATGGCGCGCCAGTTGCGCATGATCCGCACCGGCAACATCTACACGCCGGCGCTGCAATGGCTGGTCTATACGACCATGGCGGTGATGTTCTTCCTGGTGCTCTGGTTCCGGGGCGACGCCACGCCCGGCGAACTGGTCGCCTACATCACGGCCGCCGGCCTGCTGCCCAAGCCGATCCGCCAGCTTTCCGAGGTGAGCTCCACCATCCAGCGCGGCGTCGCGGCCGCCGACAGCATCTTCCAGCAGCTCGACGAGCCGCCCGAGGCCGACCGGGGCACGGTGACGCGCGAGCGCGTGGCCGGGCGGATCGAGGTGCGCGACCTGTCCTTCACCTATCCCGGCACCACGGCGCGCGTGCTCGACCGCATCAGCTTCACCGTCGAGCCGGGGCAGATGGTGGCGCTGGTCGGCCGCTCCGGCAGCGGCAAGAGCACGCTGATGAACCTCATTCCGCGCTACTACAACCACGCCGAGGGCCAGATCCTGATCGATGGCATCGATGTCGAGGACTACGCGCTGCGCAACCTGCGCCACCATCTGGCCATGGTCACGCAACAGGTGACACTGTTCAACGACAGCGTGGCCAACAACATCGCCTACGGTGAACTGGCCGGTGCGCCGCGCGCCGACATCGAACGCGCGGCCGAAGCCGCCTGTGCCATGGAATTCATCGAGCGCCTGCCGCGGGGCTACGATACCCTGGTCGGTGAAAACGGCGTGCTGCTCTCGGGCGGCCAGCGCCAGCGGCTGGCCATTGCCCGCGCGCTGCTCAAGAACGCGCCGATCCTGATCCTGGACGAGGCCACCTCGGCGCTCGACACCGAGTCGGAGCGGCACATCCAGGCGGCGCTCGACCACGTCATGCGTGGCCGTACCACCCTGGTGATCGCCCACCGGCTGTCGACCATCGAGCGCGCCGACGTCATCATGGTGCTCGATCAGGGGCGCATCGTCGAGCGTGGCAGTCATGCCGAGCTGCTCGCCCGCAACGGCCATTACGCCCGCTTGCATGCCATGCAGTTCCGCGAAGCGGAACCGGAGCACTGAAAGTCAGCCGTCGCGCAGCGCCGCCGCCAGGGCCCGGGTCAGATCGGGGTCGGCCGGCCAGTTGCGCAGCAAGCGTTCCCTGTCCTTGCGCCAGGCGCGGCGATAGCTGGCCGCGCCGCGGTGCTGGCGCATGGCGTCGAGGTCAATCAGGCTGATCCGATCGTCGTTGTTCCAGAGCAGGTTGGTCGCCTTCATGTCGCCGTGGCTGACGCGCGCGGCGGCGAGCCGGGCGAAAAGATCGACCACGGGCTTCGGCTGCGCGGCGGCGGGCGGGCGTTCGGCCAGGCTGGGGCCGGCGCAATGTTCGACGATCAGCCAGGCGCGTCCGCGCAGCGGGCCGAACCGCCGCTCGATCAAGGCCAGCGGTCGCGGCGTGGCGATGCCAAGGAAGCGCAGCCGATGGCCCGCCAACCAAGAGTGCCAGGCCCGGCTCCGCCGCCAGCAGCGCGACAGCGCGTGCCCGGGCCCCTTGATGTTGTAGCGCTTGACGACCAGCTTGCGACCCTCGTGCTCGATCAGCGCCAGTGTCGCCGTGTTGCCCTGTTTCAGCGAGATGCCCGTGGCCAGCCAGCGGTCGGGGTCGGCGACGATGGGCGCGAGAAAGTCGGCCTCGTCGCGTGCCATGGCCACGAACCTGCCGCCGCCGCTTTCGACCTGGATTCGGCTGCAATCGCGTACGCACTTGCGCAGGTAGTCGTCGAGGCGCCGCTGCCGCGTGTCGGTGACTTGACGCGACAGTTGGCTTTCGTCGATGCGCAACCGGGGATTGCCGGCGCGATAGGCGGCGAGCAGGTCGCCACGCCGAGCGGCTTCGATGTCGGTGGGCAGTTGCGCCAGCAACAGCGCGAGGTTCTGTTGCAGTTCGTCGTCCGTGGCCGCCTCGTGCACGGCGTCGCCGTCGATCATCTGGACGCTTGCGCCATCGAGCAGGAAGTTGCCGAGATGGGCGTCGTCGTGAATCAGGCGGCCGGCGTGCATGCGGCCGAGCACCGCGAAGGCGGTCGCGAGATGCTCGGGCCGGTCGGTCGCCGCGAGCGGGCGCGCGTCGGCAAGATACCGCGTGATCAGATAATGGCCGCCGCCGGCGAGGCGCCCGGCGGCGATCACCGGCGGCGTGGCAATCCGGCGTGCCGCCATGGCTGACTTTCCATCGAGCTCGCGCTGCCAATGCCTTGCCGCGCCCTCGGCGGCGATGAACAGCTTGGCGAACACCGGCGCGCCATCAACTTCGGCGAGGCCGGCAATGCGCCGGCCGGGCAGGACGCGCAGCGTTCGCCGCACGATCAGTCGCCGGCCGTCGTCGAGGTCGATGGCGAAGGGTGTCGGCACTTCGCGGCCGGCACGGCGCAGCTGCCCGGCATCGGTCGGCGAAGCATTCATGAGTTGTTGGCGAACTTCCGGTCGAAGCGCTCCTGCAGTCGCACGGCCTCGCGCGCCAGGTGCGCGAGCAGCCGGCCTTTGGTGCGCAACGTCTCGCGCAGCGGGCGCGCGAAGTAGGCGCGCAGGAAACGCAGCCGGTCGCGGCTGGTGAGGCCGATGGCGAGCGACGAGAAATGCAGCGCGGCGAGATCCTTGTCGCGCCAGCGGCGCGGCGTGCGCGGGCGAATCTGCGCGCGGTGCAGGTCGACCAGCGACAGGCGAATCGATGCCGGCGCCGGCGGTGGATCGAGATGCAGCAGGAAATGGCAGATGTAGAGGTCGCGATGATTGATGCCGCCCTCGTGCATGCGCCGCGCCATGGTCGCCACGCGCTCGATCAGCGCGCGCTTGAGCGCCGGCGCCGGCGGCTCCTGCGGCCAGCGGCGTGTGTAATTCTCCAGGCTGATGATCGGCGCCAGTTCCTCGGTGATGATGAACGAATGGCGGCGCGCGGGGTTGCCGCCACGCTCGCCGAAGGCGACGGCATGCAGGGTATCGACGCCGAGTTCCGTCAGCTTGCGGGTCGCGTGCCACTCGTTGGCCGCGCCGAGGATGGGCAGGCGGCCCGACAGCAGGTTCTTGAATATCTCGCCCCAGCCGACGCCGCGGTGGACCTTGACGTAATAGCCGCGTCCGGCCACCTCGGTGCGAAAGGTGCGGCGGCCGTCCATGGCGCGCACGACCTTGCCTTGCAGCGCTTCGGCGGCGGCGAAGGCATCGTGTCCCGCCCACAGTGAGCGGAAAGGCTCGTCGAGGTGGAGCACCCCGGTCATGCGGCGCTCCCGAGGATGATGTCGGCGGCGCGTTGCGGGCGGCTATACAGGTCGGCCCGGTCGGCGAAGGCCAGGCCATTGCCAGCCCACTGCCGGCGTGCCTCTTCGTCGGACAACATGTCAACGAGCAGGCGGTCGAGCCGAGCCTGTTCGAAGGGCAAGGGCACGACGCGGCCGGCGTCCGCCTCCTCGATGTAATGCGCGTAGCCGCAGGCGGCCGTGGTCAGCACCGGCAGGCCGGCGACGACCGCTTCGAGCAGCACGTTGCCGGTGTTCTCGTTGTAGGCCGGGTGGATCAGCAGGTCGGCGCCGAGAAGGAAGCGCGGGATGTCGTCGCGGCCCTTGAGGATGCTGACCTGCCTGCCGAGGCCGAGGGCGCGAATCTGCCGTTCGAAGGGGCGCGGTTCGTCCTGGCCGATGGCGATTAGGCGCGTCCTTGCCTTGAGCTCGGCGGGCAGGCTGGCCAGGGCGCGCAGGCTGCGATCGAGCCCCTTGGTCTTGAAGCCGGAGCCGATCTGGATCAGCAGCAGGTCGTTATCGCTCAAGCCGAATTCGCCGCGAAACGCGGCGCGAATCGCCGTGGCGTCGGGCGGCGCGCGGCGATCTTGGGAAATTCCGGGCGGTAGCAGGCGAAAACGGCCGGCGGGCGTGCCGTAATGCTTGACGAACAGGGTCTGCTGAGTTGATGACAACATCAGGATCGTGGCGTGACCGCTCTTGCCGAAGACGGCGCGTTCGAATGCGGCGAAGTGCCGGTAACGCGGCGTGAGCCGATACAGCGGATTGCGTTGCGTGCGTGCCTTGTCCTCGAAGCACGGATCGGCGCAGTAATAGACGTCGAGCCCCGGCAGCTTGTTGAAGCCCACCACACGGTCGACCGGCCGACGCGCCAGATCCTCCCGCAGCCAGGACGCAAAGCGTTCGTAGCGCTTGTGATTGGCCATCGCCCTTACCGGGGCGATGACGATCTCGAAGCCCGGTGGCGCGTCGCCCTGCCAGGAGAGCGTGTAGACGCGGATGTCGTGCCCCCGTTGCCGGCATGTCTCGGCGATCTGCATGAAGTTCCGTTGCAGCCCGCCAAAAGGGAAGTACTTGAACAGGACAAACGCGAGTTGCACGCCAGCCACTTCAACGCGCGCACGCCGGAAGCGAGACTGGCGTCACTTCGACGCTGGTGCCACCGCCGGGCTGCCCTGGGTTTCCTTCACCCGCTCGGATGCTTCGCGCAGACGATTTTGCGCATCGTCGTAGGCGCGCTTGGCTGCATTGACGGAGCGCTCGGCTTCCTCCTGGGCCCGCCTGGCTTCATCCTTCAGGTAAACAGGTACGCCGTTTTCGCCCTGGAGCATCATCTTGTCGATGGAGCCGTCGAAACGGCGGGCTTGGAGGCACCACAGCCCACCGCGCGAGGTCATGAGGCCCAGGGTACCGCTGGTACCGCAGTCGAGCAGTTCCTTCGTTTCGCCCATCTTGCGCTGCAATTCCTCGGACAGCGCCTTCGCCTGACCGACATTCTGCGCGACGCGCGGCGTGATGAGGACGATCAGCTCAGTCTTGGTCCTGGTGCGATCGGTGGTGCCGAAAAGACCGCCGAGAACCGGAATGGAGGAAAGTATCGGCAGACCGCCGGAACCATCGATGGCCTTTTCGGAAATCAGGCCGCCCAGCACCATGGTTTCACCCGATTGAACCGAAACCTGCGTCTTGGTAGAGCGTTTGCTGACGGTTGGCGAGTTGGACAGGGCGGCATTGATGGCGCCAGGGATGCTGAACTCCTGGGTGATGTCGAGATTGACCAGCCCACTGGAGTTGATGCGTGGCGTGACCGAAAGGATGATGCCCGTGTCCAGGTACTGCACCGAACTGACGACGGCGGCGCCGCCGGTCGTGATGGTTTGCTGGCCTTGGATCGGTACGCTATCACCCACCTGAACTTTTGCGGTCTGATTGTCGGCGACCATGACGTGCGGCGACGACAGCACGTTGATCTTGTCGTTGGTCGCCAGGGCGTTGAGCACGGCCTTGATGCCCGTCCCGGCGGCATCCGCGAGCGCATAGGAGAAGCCAGGCGCCAGTTTGCCAATGCCGGCGGCGCCCACGTCGAGTTGAAAGCTCTTGCGCGAGCCGCTGGTGAGCGCCCATTCGACGCCGTACTTCAGTTCGTCGGTTAGGGTCACTTCGGCAATCATCACTTCGATTAGTACTTGTCGCGGGGCGGAATCGAGCTTCTTGAGCGCAGCTTCGAGCTTTTCATAACCCGCCGGGCTGGCCAGAATCAACAGGGAATTGTTTTCCTTGTCGGCAACGACACGAACTTCCGAAGCCGGCGACCCGCTGTCGTCGGTGATCGATAGGGTTGCACCGATGGCGGGCATGGCCGCCCCCCCCCCCGTTCGGCCTGCTTGCGTCGTCGCCGATGAACCAAAGCCACCGAGCGACGATCCGAACGCCGACATGCCGGAAGATCCAGACCCGGTACTGGATGAAGTTCCGAACGTGCTTGGCGAAGACCCAACCAGACCAGGAGTCAGGCCAGGAGCAACGCTTGGAGTCGTCGTGCGCGGCGCGCCAGCTTGGCCCTTGGTCGCGAACATCTGATTCAGCAGATCGGCGATGTGCTCGGCTTTGCCATTCTGTACACGATAGACGTAGAGGCGCGCGCCGCCGCCGCTGCCGCTGGCTTTGTCCAGACGCTCCAGCCACATCTTCGCCTGCTCGAGGTATTGCGGCTGCGGAGTGATGACGACGAAGCCGTTTAAGCGCTCGATTGGCACGACGCGCAGCACGCCGGCCAGCGGGTTCGCGCTTTTGTCACCAAGAATCTTGGTTAGTTCCGCGTCCACGGTCTTGACGTCGGCATTTTGCAGGACGAACAGTCCGATGGACATGCCGCTCAGCCAGTCGACGTCGAACATGTCGATCGTGTCCATCATGTGCCGGATTTCGTTCTGAGTGCCGGCAAGAATCAGCAGATTGCGGATTTCGTCCACCTTGACCGCAGCCGGATCGGTAGCGATGCCCTCGAGTATTTTTGCCATCTCCTTCGCTCCCGCATACTTCAGCGGCACCACCTGCAAGGAGAACCCGGAAATTGCCGAGCCGCCCAGACGGGGCGACAAGGACCCCTTGACCGTGGCTGCGGGCATGATCTTGTAGATGCCGTTCTCCTTGACCATGACGATGCCGTTCATGCGCAGCACGGTTTCGAGTGTCGGCAGCAAGGCTTCCTTGGGTAGCGGCCTTGTCGTGCGGAAGGAGATCGTGCCGCCCACTTTAGGGTCGACGATGTAGCTTTCCTTCAGTATTTCAGCCAGCACCGTCTTGGCGATATCCCGAACGTCGGCCGCCTCGAAATTGAGCGAGGTATTGCCGCCGCTGGGTTCCTTGACCGGTCCTGGTGGCCGTAGCAGGACGCCGGATCCCTTGTAGATCTTGACGTTCTCCTTCTTGTCCTCGTCGGCCTTCCCTGTGGCATCGGCGTTCTTGGAAGCTTCCAACGTTCCCGACGATGCCTGGCTCGAAGCAGGGTTGGCCGTTGTCCCTCGGGTATCGAGTCCGGTACAAGCAGCCAGAAATGCAAGCGTGGCGAGCACTGGCAGCAGGCGATGACAGCAAGGTGAAATGATATTCATGGCATGTCCAACTTCAGTTGGGTAGGCGATTGTGGCACGACGGTCCTATTGAGGTCCTGCTGGGGGCTGCTGAACTACCGGCAACTGGGCACGACTCTGGCCTCGTGGTGGCCGAGTTCCCGCATGCCCTGCTTCGTTGCCTGCGTTGGCTGAAGGCGGCGCTGCCGCCGGGTATGCAGGCTGGCTTGCCGCCGCGCCCGCAGCGGAAACGCCGCCTGAGGCTTCCTTTTCTGGGGCTGGCTGGATTGTCGCAGCCGGGCCCTTGGCTGTCTTGAGCATGAGGACTTCGGTTTCGTCGTACTGGCCGAGTACCACCTGGTCGTTGCGGATTTCCTTGACCGTGATGCCATTAATCTCCTTGCCTTCCTGAACGATGCGGCTCTTGTTGCCGGTTTTCTCGGTCAGGAACGCGAACTTGCCCTCCGGAAGTACCGTAATGCCGGTCAGGGTGAACTGATCGCGCTTCATGGTCGGCTTCGGAGGTTCCGGAGGAGGCGCGGCAGGAGCGGGGCGGCGCGTTACGAAGAACAGCGGTCTCACGGAGGTATCCAAGAAATGGTCGACCTCGGGGAGCCTGTATGGCTCTGACAGAGCGGGTAGCCTGGCAGAGGCGGCCGGAAGCTGCGGGACCGTCCACGGGTGTTGCCATTGCGTGCCCCACTCCGTTTCCATGCCAATCGCAACGGCAAGCCCGCCGCACAGGGTGAGCCAGAAAGCTGTTTCAATTCGAAAGGGCGTAAATGTAGTCGTCACTGTTTGGCTCTGGTCGGCAGGGCATAGGCGCCGACGGTGAGTTGGACGGAGAGTTCGGGCTGGACCCCGGGTACCGGTCTGTAGGCGCGTCCCTGGGTGGATCTGATTGTGACCTGGTCTATGAACAAATAGGGTTCGGTGCTTTCGATCCTATGCAGGATCAGTTGCAGGGGTACCATTGCCGCAGCCATCTGCACGGACACGGCAACTTTGGTCGCTTTGCCACCCTTCATATCTTCCTTGGCCGGCAGCGACTGGCTGCTGATGATGCGGCCCTGCTGGGACTCGATAATCTTGGTCACCTGGTTCTGTAACTCAGCTGCGGCGAGTGTGGATGTTGTGGCTTGCAGGTAGAATTTGTGACCATCTTGCCGAGTCACCGCCGCTACAGCCGATTCGATGTCGGGGCGCAAGGCAGCGACGCGTCGAAAGCGGGAAAGGTGGTCGCTGTATTCCTCAATGTGCTCATCGTAATGCTGGTGCAGACGCAGGACGGGCCAGGCGATCGCCACCACCACCAGGCTCAGCACTGCCAGCAGCAGTACGAGGGCGGCATATCTGCTTTGGGTCGGCGTGAGGGCGGCGGGCAGTTTCATGGCCTCCTGAGCGGTGCGGCGACCGCAGGTTCAGGCTGGGGAACACCTTCCGTCGTCGCCCCGATCTTTTCCGTTGTCGGACTCTTGCCATCGGACGGACGAGCTAGGCCCTTTTCCGGGGTCTCCAGCACGGCTGCGACATGGAAACGGTCGAATGCGGTTCCCTGGATTTTAATCAGCTGCGCCTTGAAGCCAACGTCTTTCAGGAGTTGCGATGCCTCCAGGGTCTCCACCAAGCTGGAAGACGAGGAAGATTCTCCCTGGACCTGAACCGACTTGCCGTCGAACTCGAACTGGATCACGAAGGTATCGTCGGGCAGCAATTTGGCCAGTTCGTCCAGTACGCGTACGACGGAATAGCTATTCCACTTTCGGTCGGGGAAGAGGTTGTGCTCATCGACGAGCTGATTGAGCAGATTGCGCTTGGCATCGGTTTCCTGGGCCGCTTGCTTCGCAGCGGCCAGTGGTTCCAATAGCGCGATCGCGGTAGCCCGCTTTTGCCAGAGCGGGATCGCTAGAACGGCGACCAGGAGCAGGAACGCAACCGACGCGAAGCCGATACGCCACCATACGCGGGTTCTCGGCTTGCCGCCTTCCCGGGCAGCATGGGGCAGCAGGTTCCTGTAGCCGCTGCGGAGCGAAAGTAAGTCTTCGGCGACAACGGCCCCCGAGATTGCCAAGCCGATCGAGGCGAGCTTTTGGACCGCGCTGTCGACGTCGTTGCGAGAAGCCACCGCGATTTCCGCGGTGAGCTGCTTGTTCTCGAGATCGCGCGCCATCACAAGATAGTCGAAGTAGGCTTGACCCTGCTTGAACGGCGAGTAGCGATCCAGTTCGAAGCTGAGCGTTTGACGCAGATTTTCCTCGACGGCCAATGGCAGGACGATGGACCTACGGAGAACTTGCGTACTCGATAGACAGAGCAGGAAGCGTGCGTTGCTATCAGTCTTGCCGCGCAGTTGCTGCATCGCGGTAATGGGCTTCAGTGCCGTCGCGCTGCTGCTGGCGAGATCCACTTGGTATATCTGTTGGAACTGGCCCGCTGCCGGGCGTGCGAAGGTGACCTTGTCGTCCTCCATGGTCACGAGCACGATATTGCCGGTTTCCTCCCACCAAGATCGAAGTCGCGCTGGAACCCAATTAGCCAGTTCCCGCATCCACCATGCGAGGAACCTGCGCAGAGGCTCCCAAGTGGTCCGGCTCAAGAAGGTCTTCTTCGGCATCATTGGTTGAGAGCTGTCACGGGGGCGGCCAGCATCGACGGAACCGGCCCGGTCGGCGCGCGCCAAGCCGCTACCGTGTATGGGGTCGACCGGTCACTGGTCAGGCGGATGACGGCCTCTCGGCAAAAGTACATATTATCGCCCATTACGGCCGTTGCCTGAACCGTGACCGTGGGTGAGATGCCACCGGCCAGGTACGGGACTGCGAGGGGGAAAATGGGTGGTGGCAGCCCCTGTTCCGCAGCCGCCTGCCTATCGGACAAATACTGGTCGACCACGAATGGACTTGCCCCAGGTAGCGCCAGGAGGACGTCGCGAGCCGCCGAAGCCGGATTGATCCCGGCCTGACCGGAAAATACGGTTACCAGAGGCGCCAGCATCAAGTACAGGGAATCGCTCATGCCCAATACCTGCCGCAGTTCCTCGATCGCAGTGAGGTTCGTGTTTGCGGGCCCGTATCTCAATCCGGCCGCAAGGTAGTCCTCTTTCTCTGCACCGTGCAGGCGCCTCAGGGTGTCCGGATCGCGCCAGTCCGCAAGCGCATCCACGAGGCTTTCCGCGGCCGATTCGTCGACTCCGCGCGAAACGAAGAGGCTCTTGAGCAATTGGGGGTCGGCGCTATTCAGGTCGACCTTACCCCCTTCGTCGGCGATCATTACGGCGAGCCGGGCGCCGCCGAACTCCCACGGATGGACCAGGCTATTGGCTTTCCAACTAAGAGGATCGTTGGGCCGCGGCGAGAGGAGTTCGCTGATGGCCTTATACACTCCAGCATCCGCCGCCGCTTCGGCTTGGGCCATCGACACGACGTTGCCCGCGATCACCAGTTCCGTTCGCGTTGTAAACACCAGGCTGCCCGCGATTACTGATAGCAGCGCGAGCATCCACAAGACGACAATGAGCGCCACTCCTTGAGTATTGAGTCTTCCTGTCTTCAGAACTATCGGCATCGCTTGTAGAAGCTGTCCCAATCGCAGCCGCTGTCAACCAGCATGGGAGCCACGACGACATCGGCCCAGCCGGGATCCTTGGCGCGCAGATGCAAGCCGATCAACTGGGGAATCTGTTCCGGATTCACCCAGGTGTCCGTCCACGCAGGTTGCGATTCGCCACGCTTTTCCGAGCCGAAATACGCGAAGCTGCCGCTCTCCAGGCCGGAGAGCACGACGCGGGCTTCCGTGTCCGCCAGCACATCGGAGAATTGCTCCGCTTCGTAATCCAGGGGAGCCTGTCGCAGCACGAGGCGAAAAGGGCCGTCGTTCTTGTCTCCCGGCTCGATAGAGAGTTCGAGCGCCCGGAGTCCGCCGCCGCCGGATTGCATGGTCAGCGGGGCGACAGCCAGCAAACGGGTGCGATCACCCGAACAGGCAATCGGCTGATTCAAACCCTTGGGCCAGCGGATGGGCTGGAGCTGCGACAGCACCCGGCGCAGGAAGGATCGGCCGAGCTGGTTATCCGCCGTTTCTTCGACACGGGCGTTCACAGCGTCCCAGGAGTTGGATGCTAGGCGGAATCCGCCGAACAGCAGGGCCAGGATGAAACCCAGCAGCGTCATGCCGATCAACAGTTCCAGCAGGGTGAAGCCGCGCTGAATGCTCATGGCGTGGGTGGCTTCTGCGCCCGCAAGGTCTCCAGGGCGATGGCACGGGTATCGCCCTGGCTGCCGGCCCAGGAAACACGAGCCGTGATCAGCCAGAGATTCACGGCTGGCTGAAGAACGTTCAGGTTCGCCAGGGAACCCGGAGGAGGCGCTTCGGCATAGGGCCGGTACTGGATCTGCCAGCGGAAGCGATCGCCCGCATCGCCGCTCTTGCCGCCTTCGGCCAGCGGTTCATCGACGCCGGCTGATGCCAGGCGCGACTGGGCCAACGCGACGGCCTGTGCTTGCTCGCGCGTGATGTCGGTGTTGCGGAGGCTCCCCGAATATATCTGCATCAGGGCACCGAGCGAAAGGGCCAGAATGGTGAATGCCACCAGCACTTCCAGAAGCGAAAAGCCGCGATCGCTTGTCAAAGCAGCTTCACGCGGCCGGTGAGCCAATCGACGTCGATCATGTCCTTGGTCTCGCCGATGGAAACGGCGACACGGCCGCCGGTGGAGGAACCGTCCGGAAAGAACCGGATGCTCGCCGCAGCATCGGAAAGTATCTCGGATTGAGCGGTGAACATTGTCACTTCGACGTTACGGGGCAGATCATAAACCCGCGGGTCGCCCGTAACGGAAAAAGTGCGAGCCTTGGCATCTATCGTCAAGCCGGCTTCCGTATGTTGCGTCACGGCGATGCTGCGTGCCTTGCGGAAGCCGGCGGCGAGCTGCCGCGCTGCGGACTTTATGCTCAGGCCGGCATTGCCGGCCTCGAGAAGCGGACCTGACAGGGCATAGACCAGCCCCAGCAGGAACACGGCCAGCAGGAGTTCCAGCAGCGTGAAACCCTGGCTTCGAGGTACCACGGCGGTCAATCCCAACTGGCGACGTCCTTGTTTTCACCGTCGCCGCCCTCCCGGCCGTCGGCCCCTAAGGAAATGATGTCGAAGGCGCCATGCTGTCCGGGGGAAACGTATTGGTAGTCGTTGTTCCAGGGATCCTTGGGCACGGTTTTCTTCTTCAGGTATGGCCCGTGCCAGCGGTCGCCGGCCGAGGCGGGCGCCTGCACCAGCGCTTGCAAGCCTTCCTGCGCGTCCGGATAGCGGCCGACGTCGATCTTGTAAAGGTCGAGCGTACTTTCAAATTCGCTGATCTGGAGCTTGGCGGCCTTGGCTTTCGATTGGCCGAGGTAGTTCATGATCTGCGGCCCCGCCAGGCCAGCGATCATGCCCAGGATCAGCAACACGACCAGCAGTTCGATCAGGGTGAAGCCCCGCATGGGGCGATTGCGACGTTGCATGAGCGCGACCTCCATCAAGAAATCAATACGATGCCTCAACCGACCAGGCTGTTGACCTTCAGTATCGCGAGCAGGATCGAAATGATGATGCCGCCGATGATCAGGCCGAGGCCGAGGATCATCACCGGCTCCAGCAACGCCAGCATGCGCTTGACCGCCAATGCCACCTCGCGGTCGTATACGTCGGCCACGCGCGTCAGCATCTCGTCGAGTCGTCCGGTTTCCTCGCCGACGCCGACCATGTGTACGGCCAGTGGTGGAAAGACCTCCTGCGCCATCAACGGCTTGCTGAGACCCTGGCCCGCCTGCAATTGTTCCCGGGCAGCCGCCAGACCATCGGCAATGACGCTGTTGCCCACCGTGTCCTTGACCACGCCGAGCGCTGCCAGCAGCGGAACGCCGTTGGCCAGCAGCGTGCCCAGCGTGCGGGCGAAGCGCGCCACCTCTATCTTGGTCAGCAGGTCGCCGACCAGCGGCAGGCGGAGGAACCGACCATCCCAGCGCGCCTTGCTGGCGGCATTGCCCATCTGCCAGGAAAAGTAGCGCCAGACCAGCAGGATGATCAGCGGCAATGCCCACCAGTACTTGCGCAGCCAGTCGCCTGCGGCGATGACGATCCGCGTCGCCAATGGCAATGCCTTGCCGGATTGCTCGAACATCTGCGAGAACTGTGGCACGACGAAGATCAGCAACAGCATCACCGAAGTCACCGAGGCTAGCACTAGGATGGTCGGGTAGATCAGCGCCGACTTTACCGTCTCCTTCAGTTCCTTCGAGCGTTCCATGAATTCCGAAATGCGCGCCAGCACGGTACCCAGCGCACCGCCCGCCTCACCGGCGCGGATCATGCCGATGTAGAAGCGGCTGAACACCGCCGGATGTGCCTCCAGTGCCTTTGACAGGGCCGCGCCGCCGCGCACATCGTCGCGCACGCGCGTCATCAGCCCCTGCATGTACGGGTTATCGGAAAGCCCGATGAGGATCTCCAGCGCCCGATCGAGCGGCAGGCCGGCGCGTAGCAGCGTCGCCAGTTCCGCCGTCAGCGCACCAACCTGGTTCTGGCTGATGCGTCGGCGAGAAAACAGGCCGCCCGACGAACGCTCCTCGACAACCTGTCCGGGTGCAACCTGGATCGGGATCAGCCCGAGGTCCTGCAGACGTGCCACCACGGCTGACTCATCGCGCGCCTCCATGTCGCCTTCGCTTACCTCGCCGGCGGCGCTGGTGGCCTTGTAGTGAAACAGGGCGGCCATTGCGCGGCTAGACCTCGCGCGTCACGCGCAGGACCTCGCCCAGCGTCGTCGTCCCGGCCAGCACCTTGCGCAACCCGTGCTCATACATGGTCAGCATGCCTTCAGCCACCGCCTGCTTCTGGATATCGCCCGACGTGGCATGGTGCATTACCAGGCTGCGGATGCCATCGGTCATCGGCATGACTTCCATGATCGCGACCCGGCCGATGTAGCCGGTCTGCGCGCAGGCTGCGCAGCCGACCGGCTCGTAAAGCGCCACCGGGCGGGAAGTGTCTGCGTAGCGGCCCAACCCCGTCTCGGCGACGATCTCCGGCAGTGCCACGAACGGCTTGCGGCACTCCTTGCACAGCGTACGCACCAACCGCTGTGCCTGGATCCCAACGACCGTCGAGGTCAGCAGGTAGTCCTCCATGCCCATGTCGAGCAGGCGGTTCACCGAACTGGCGGCATCGTTCGTGTGCAGCGTCGAGAGCACCATGTGGCCCGTCAGGGCAGACTGAACCGCAATCTGCGCGGTTTCCAGGTCGCGGATCTCGCCAATCATGATGACATCCGGATCCTGGCGAACGATCGAGCGCAAAGCATTGGCGAAGGTCAGGTCGATCTGCGGCTTCACTTGAATCTGGTTGATGCCATCCATCTGGTACTCGACCGGGTCCTCGACGGTGAGGATCTTCACGTCCGGCTTGTTTAGCATTGAGAGCGCTGTGTAGAGCGTTGTCGTCTTGCCGCTGCCGGTCGGGCCTGTCACCAACAGGATGCCGTGCGGCCGCAGCAGCAACTCCGTGAACTTCTCCCGAAGGTCAGGCTCGAAGCCGAGCGAAGCGAAGTCGAGTGGTACGCCCCCCTTGTCGAGGATGCGCATCACGACGCTCTCGCCGTGCATGGTCGGCACCGTCGAGACACGCAGGTCGATCTCCTTGCCTTGGATGCGGAGCTTGATGCGGCCGTCCTGCGGCAGGCGCCGCTCGGCGATGTCCAAGTTCGACATGATCTTGACACGGGAAATCACTGCCGCCGAAAGCTTCCGTGGCGGCGATTCCACCTCGTGCATCACGCCGTCGATACGATAACGCACGATCAGCCGGTTCTCGAACGGCTCGATGTGGATGTCTGATGCGCGCGCATCAAGCGCCTTGCGGATGATCAGTCCGACGAGCCGAATGACTGGGGCCTCGCTCGCTTGGTCCTTAAGGTGCTGAATATCATCTGCGTCGAAATCGTGCACACTCACGGATTCGATATCATCGATAATCTGACCCATGGCGGTACGTCCGCCGCCGTAAAGCCGCTCGAAGGCAACATCAAAGTCATCCTGAACGGCGATGCGTACTTCGATCTTGCGGCCGGACAGGACTCGAAAGGCATTGATGATCTCTGCCGCTTGCGGAACCACCATAGCTAGCGTAAGGCATTCAGGCGTTTCGGCAAGAGGCAAGGCGCGCGCTTCCCTTACATAGCGTATTGAAATCAAATCGTCGAGAACCGGAAACTCTGGATAATCTCGAGCAGCCGCAACCGGCAGGCTGAACTGTCGGGATAACGTTTGTGCAACATCCGCATGGCGGATCAGCCCCGCTCTGACCAATAGCTCTCCGATTCGCAGGCTAGGTTCGCGCTTTTGGAGTTGAAGTGCCTGGTCAAGGCCTGCAGCGTCGAGTTTTCCGTCATCGATGAGGATCTCGCCGAACCTCCTGTTGTTTAGCCAGCGGTCCTCGCCTGAAATTTTCGGATCCATTCCTGACGTCATTCCTTCCGGGAGTCAAGCGATGCCGGGTTCGACCTTAGCACAAGGCGGGCCTTTCCAAAATCAAGAACAATCACGCCCGATCATCGCCTGACTGAGTGGCTTAATGAGGAAGTAACAGGGCCATTTCGCGAAGATGGCCAAGATGAGTTGGTAGGTCTGCTTTGACGCGCGCCATTAGGTCAGTTGGGTCCTTGATTGGCTTTCCTTCGCGCTTGATCTGGAGTTTGCCAGCTTGGGCATCGGCCACGATTGCCTCGGCAACTTCATTGATTGTTCGTCCATCGACCAATTGGAGCAATCGCCAAAGGAAGGAAGGCGTTCGATTGGTATGTTGATGACGAAGGGTGATGATGGGATCGGCACTACCTGCCTGCTTTCGTGCAAGCGCACTGGCCTTCGGTCGATCGCCAACCGAAGTGGCGCATAACCAGGGTTCGATCGTAATGTTGGCCACCCCCATCGCGAGAAGGCCATATATCTGTGTAGCGACAACTTCCTCGATATTCTCGCTGCTGCGGGAAGTTGCCTTTGCCAGAGCGACCAGGTCGCCAAACGCGACGGACTGTGGAGATTGCTCTCGCAATAGTTGCAGCGCCGCCTTGATACCGGGATGGGTGACGGTGAACTTCAGCCCGCTGGGCAATTCAGTGTATTCGGTAGCCTCGCAGCCGCTTACATCATGCGGCTCGCAAGACAAGGCCTGGTTGATGCCAATGCGCAACGGCAGCAAGTTGCGCCAATCCAGGTTTCTGGTCAAGTGAATGTTCTTGTGGACCAGCAAGGTCTGCCGGAAGGTTCGATTGCGCAGGAAATCCATGTACTGCTCGACATGGAGTATGTTTCCAGAGCCCAGTTGCTGCAGTGTTTCAGTGGTCTTGGCATCGAAGTCGACATCGAACATAGTCTGGATTGGCGATTCGGCAAGATACATGAGGCCAACCTGATGGGCCTGTGCCATGAATTCATGAAAATAAACCGATTGATTGTTTGTCTCCAGGTGCTCGTGGAACAAGTACGCATCATCGGCGTTTCGGATGGTTGCAGCCTCTCTTTGCAACATCGCGCCATAGGGCGTCTTCTGACCGGCGTACGATGCGAGATAGTCGAGCAGGGCGCGAGCGTGCTTGATCTTGTCGGCTGGTGATTTCAATCCGGCCGTATGAAACAACATCATCTCCCGGAACATGCCGCGGATACGCCAGCCTGGATTGCAGTTGTAACTGACGTAAGCGATTCCATTCGGGGCCAGGTTACGGGAGCAGACTTCCATTACCTTGGCCTGGACCTCGGGTGAAACCCAGGAATAGAGTCCGTGGGCGATGATGTAGTCGAATTGCCCCCAACTGTCGTCCACCTCCAGCAGGTTCGCTTGGAGCAGGCGAGCATTGGTGATTCCACACTCGTCGCGCGTGGCTTTGCCATCATCGATCTGGCGCTGGGAGAAATCGAGTCCGACCAGTTCGGCAGACGGCAGTCCAACAGCCATGGGCAAGAGATTGCCGCCTTGAGCGCAGCCAAGCTCGAGGATACGAGCCCGAGAAGGCGGTGTTGGATTTGTACCGAACAGGCGTCCGATTGCTCCCAGATGGTTAGGGTGACTTTGCGCAAAAGCCAGCCTTGGATAAGGGAGTTCGTCGTAAGGGGAAGTTTTGGACATGACGACCGGGGGAGAAACAGCGTTAGATTAGAGAAAGTCCTCGAAATGGGGCGCAAGGCGTCGAAAGAACTGGTAACCGGCGACAAAGAGGACGGGTACCAGTGCCCACGCCATCAATGTTTGCCAGTCAAGCGAGTAGTGTCCGGTTAGCAGCAGATCCCTGATGGGTTGGACAAAATACAACAACGGGTTCCATGCCATGCCGTTCCTGAGCCACTCGGGTACCGCTGTGAGAGGATAAAGTATTGGCGTGGCGTAGAAAAGAACAATGAATACTGGCGCCATGAACTGATCGGTGTCCCGGGCAAGTGTCTGCATTGCCGCCAATGGCAGGGCTATCGACAGTGAGAGTATGAGCAGTAGTCCGAGCAAGGCAAGCGTGCCGAAAATCCCGCTTGCGTGCAGTCCGTGCCCCAGTATCGCCAGTAGCGCCAAAACCACTATGTAACCGATCAGATGCACGATGAACGTGCCCATGACCGCACCGTAAACGAGCAATTCCGGCGGGAACGCGACCTTCTTGACGAGCGCTGAGTTGGCAACCACCGCCTGCAGCCCTCGTTGCACACTCTCCTGGAAAGCCAGCCATGGCCATAGTGCCACCGCGACGAACTCGATAAAACGGCGTTCACCGAGTTCCGGCAAGGCCACCTTGAATATGGTGCTGAATATCAGCGCGTAAAGTCCGAGCAGCAGTAATGGGTGAATCAATGCCCAGAAGATACCGGCGCCACTGCCGATATAGCGGCTTCGGATCTCCCGCCCGATGAATGCCCGGAGGAGAGCACGGTGACGCCAAAATTTTAGAAAAACCCCCATGGTCGAGCCATTCCGCCCCAATAGTATCCCTGTTGGCAGGGTTGGTTGATGGGGCAACAAGAGCCGGACTAATCTTTCGCCGCGGGGGCTTTCGGTTCAGCCTTTAATTTGTTGATAGCCTCGGCATTAAGGACGATGCTCTTGTCGTTCTTGATGGCCGAAATGTATTCAGTCTTCTTCTGCTTGATGTATTGTTCCTTTGCGTCGGCCAGCAGGCGTTCCTTTACCTCCTCGAAGGGAATTTGCCTTGGCGCTTGGTAGCTGATCAAGCGGATGACATGGAATCCATAGGAGGTCTCCACAACCTCGCTGATCTGGCCAGGATTGCGCATGGCGAAGGCCGCGTCCTCGAAAGTCTTGAGCATGCGTCCTCGTGGGAAACGCCCCAGATTCCCGCCACGCGAAGCCGAACCCGTGTCGTCGGAATATTCTTTGGCCAGTTCGGGAAAATCAGTCCCGGCAAGCGCCTTGGCCCGAACCTCCTCGGCGCGCGCGCGGGCGGCCTCACCATGCTTCTTCACATCAACCAGAACATGTTGGGCCTCGGCTGTCTCGGCGATCTTGAACTGGTCTGGATTCGCCTTGTAGCGATCCTCGGCGGTGGCCGTTAAGTCTGGCACCTTGATCGACTTCTCGAAGGTCTCGAGCTGCTTGGTCGCGAGAAGGCGCTCGCGAAAGAGCTCCATTTCATGCTGAACCAGCGGATTCTTGTCGATGCCGCTCTTTCTGGCCTCGGTGGCGAGCGTTCGGTAGATCAGCAGATTTTCCAGAGTCGTGGTGATCCGCTTCATGTCGGTCTGGAACGCATAGCGCTGGTCTTCCGGAACGGCCTGGAGCGCGGCCTGGAAGTCCTCCTGCGTTAGGGTGTGGTTCCGCCAGCGCACAAGCGGTTCCGCAGCCTGGGTGACTACGGACACGGAAATCAAGGAGAAAAAGACAAGATGACGAATACGCATTGGACACCTATTCAAAAAAGATCGGCGGTGCAGTAAAGCACCGCCGAGCGAGTGGAGATACCGAGAATCTAGCGCCAGTTGGTATTGAGGAGATAGCCCGAGCTCAGGTAGTTGCCTTGGCTGGAGCTATACACGGTACGCATGTTGAGGTAGTAGGTCTGGCCGGGTACCAGATTGCAGGTCAGGCTGTTCTGGGTGTTCGGATCATCGGTATAGCCGAGATACATGGTGCCGGTCTTGGCGTTGAGGCGGCGGCAGTTGGCCAAGGTGGCGCCGGCAGGCGGGTTGGTGAAGTCGCCTGGGCAACTGGAGATGAAGGGATCCCGCACGTTGCTGTAGGAGCCCGAGACATTGAGCAGGATTTGTGCGCCGGTTGGGAAGTCGGTCTTGCCCATCACGAAGGAATAGGACGTCGTTGTCTGATTGGCTCCACCAAGCAAGGTGCCCGACGTCGTCAGACCCGGTCGGGTGAAATTGGCCCATTCGACCCCGCCGCTGCAACTGGATGCGCTGGGGGTGACCGAGTTCGAGGGGCCGGAGGTGGCGGGCGGGGCGACGCTGGTGGTGACGGTGACGGTACAGGTGTAAGGCGTGCCATTGGTCAGGCCGGTGACCGTGATCGGACTGCTGCTGCCGGTAACTGCGGTTCCACCGTTGCAACTGGCGGCGTAGTTGGTGAGCGTACCGGTGCCGAGGGTCTGACCGGAGAAGGCGACGCTGATCTGGGCATTGCCGGCGGGGGCGACGGCTGACGGTGGCGCGGGGGGCGGCGGGCCGGGGCCGGGGGTGACCG